>Ga0209278_1001647_pt1 | contig 13265 bp, 14 predicted proteins | sample JI81BgreenDNA_FD_187504 | JGI IMG/M metagenome (GOLD analysis project Ga0209278, IMG submission 187504) | Wastewater effluent complex algal communities from Wisconsin, to seasonally profile nutrient transformation and Carbon sequestration -... | ecosystem: Engineered > WWTP > Effluent > Algae... | reverse complement strand
CGCCGCCAAGGATCAGCGCGCCGATGGCCGTCGCCCGCCAGGCCAGGCCCCAGAGCAGGCGCCACAGGAAGACGAAGCTGCCGAGTATCAGCCCGTGCTGCCGGGTCGGACGCGCGCGGCGGGTCCGGGCTTTCTTCGGCGTCCGGGGCGGGGACGGCTTCTTCGGTCCACCCGCCGACGCCCCGGAGCGCGTCGCCTGCGCCGGATAGCGTCTGTCCGCAACGAGGGGGCCGCGCCCCCGATTCCCAGTTGCCATGCCTGCTCTTGCCGCTCGTGTTCTGGGCCGTTCCAGCCCCTTTGGCGGCCACAATAGACCGGTTTTGCCGGAAAGCGAAGTCAGGCTGGCGACGATTCGCGTCCAACCGCCGCCCGGTTTTTGGGCGTGGGCCGCCGAAAGTGCAAAAAATGTGCACCCGCAGCCGCAAGCCGCCCCGACAACTCGCGCCATTTCTTGTGCAGTCGCGGCAATCGCCCGCCTTCTTGAGCATGAAGGCCCAAGCCCGGGGCCTGCCAAAGCAAGAGGGGAAGCACGTGAAGCTCATCATTGCAGCAATCAAGCCGTTCAAGCTGGAGGAGGTCCGCGAGGCGCTGACCACCATCGGCGTCCGCGGCATGATGGTGACCGAGATCAAGGGGTTCGGCAGCCAGTCGGGCCATACCGAAATCTACCGCGGCGCCGAATATGCCGTGAACTTCGTGCCGAAGGTCCGGCTGGAGATCGTCGTCTCGGACGCGCTCTCGGACCAGGTGGTCGCCACGATCCAGAAGACTGCGAAGACCGACAAGATCGGCGACGGAAAGATTTTCGTCCTCGACGTTGAGCACGCCGTGCGGGTCCGCACCGGCGAAACCGATGACGATGCGCTGTGATGCGTGGGGAAGGGGTAACCACTGAGATGAGCAATCAGATGAAATTCGCTGGCCTCGGCGCGCTTGCCGCGACGCTTTTCGCCAGCCTGCCCGCCTGGGCACAGGAAGCCACCGCCGAGGCGACCGAAGCCGCCGCCGCCGTCGAACCCGTGATGGACAAGGGCGACGTCAGCTGGATGATGATCTCGACCGTCCTCGTCCTGTTCATGACGATCCCCGGCCTCGCGCTGTTCTACGGTGGCCTGGTGCGGTCGAAGAACATGCTGTCGATCCTGATGCAGACCTCTGTGATCGCCTGCGTCATGATGATCGTCTGGGTGGTCTACGGCTATTCCTTCGCCTTCGGCGGCTCGACGTCGCCCTGGTGGGGCGGCACGGGCAAGCTGTTCCTGTCCGGCGTGACCGTCGACAGCATGTCCGCGACCTTCAGCGCTGGCTACGTGATCCCGGAGTACCTCTTCATCGCCTTCCAGATGACCTTCGCGGCGATCACCCCGGCCCTCATCATCGGTGCCTTCGCCGAACGGGTGAAGTTCAAGGCGGTGCTGGTGTTCTCGGTTCTCTGGGGGACGTTCTCGTACTTCCCGATCGCCCACATGGTCTGGGACGCGAACGGCTATCTCTTCGGCAAGGGCGCCATCGACTTTGCCGGCGGCACGGTCGTCCACATCAACGCCGGGATCGCGGCGCTGGTCGGCGCGCTGGTGATCGGCCCGCGCATCGGCTACGGCAAGGACAACATGGCCCCGCATTCGATGGTCATGACCATGATCGGCGCCTCGATGCTCTGGGTCGGCTGGTTCGGCTTCAACGTCGGCTCGAACCTTGAAGCCAATGGCGGCGCGACACTGGCGATGATCAACACCTTCATCTGCACCGCCGCAGCGACGCTGGCCTGGTGCGCCATCGAAGGCATGCAGCGCGGCAAGGCCTCGATGCTGGGCGCGGCCTCGGGCATGGTGACCGGCCTTGTCGCCATCACCCCGGCCTGCGGCACCATCGGCCCGATGGGCTCCATCGCGCTGGGGGTGCTTGCCACGCTGGCCAGCTACTTCTTCGTCACCGTCGTCAAGCTGAAGATGAAGTACGACGACAGCCTGGACGTCTTCGGCATCCACGGCGTCGCCGGGATCGTCGGCGCGGTGCTGACCGGCGTCTTCTCGGCCGCGGCCTTCGGCGGGGTCAAGGGCGACGACTATGCGATGCTGCCGCAGCTCTGGATCCAGATCGAGGGTGTGCTGATCACCATCGTCTGGTCGGGTGTGGTGTCCTTCATCGCCTTCAAGCTGGTCGACATGACCATCGGCCTGCGCGTCGACAACGACACGGAACGCCAGGGCCTCGACCTCACCACCCACGGCGAGCAGGCCTACCACTCGTAAGGCACGACCGGCGGCAGGCCCGGCCTCCTCCCGGCCTGCCCCAGACCAGACGGCCCGCGGGACCCTCCCCCCGCGGGCCGTTGCGTTTTGGGGGTTCAGGCGGCTTCTGCCAGTGGCTAGGGTCGCTGAAGGACAACCGACAGGGTGCAGGGCTTGGGCAATCCGCTGAAGGGCATCGCGCTGGTGATGGCTGCGACGCTGATGTTTGCGGGGGGAGACACCCTGGGCAAGCATCTGATCCTGCTTTACCCGGCGACCCTGGTGCTGTCCGCCCGTTACCTGATCAACCTGGGGCTGGTGCTGGGGACGATGTGGCCGCGCCATCGCTCGGCGGTCTGGCAGACGACGCGGACCGGTCTGGTGCTGCTGCGCGGGCTGCTGCTGGCCGTCGCGACGATCACCATGCTTCTGGCCCTGCGGGTGATGCCGGTGGCCGAGACGGTGGCGATCATCTACATCACGCCGGTCCTGCTGATGCTGGTCTCCGGGCCGGTGCTGGGCGAGACGGTCAGCCGGCAAGGCTGGATCTGCGCCGCGATGGGCTTTGCCGGGGTCCTGTTGATCGCGCGGCCCGGCAGCGGGCTGGATGCGGGCGGCGTGGTGCTGTGCCTGCTGAACGCGGCGCTGGGGACGGGCTATCATCTGCTGACGCGCATCCTGACGCGGACGGAAACGACGATGGCGCTGATGTTGCATACCGCGCTCGTGGGCAGCGCCGTCTCGGTCGGACTGACCCTCTGGCTTGGAGCGCTGATCCTGCCGGGGCTTTGGGACGGAACCTTGATGCTGGTCTATGGCTCGCTCGCGACCCTCGGGCATCTTCTGCTGACCTCGGCCTACCGCGAGGCCCCGGCGTCGGTGCTGGCGCCGGTCAACTACATGCACATCGCCTTTGCCACCGCGCTGGGCTGGCTGGTCTTCGCGCAGATCCCGGATGCGCTGGGCTTTCTCGGCATGCTGGCCATCGCCGCGGCGGGCCTGATCGCGGCCCTGCGGCCGGGGCGGTAGGGGCGCCTCTGGGGCGCGTCTCAGAACGGCAGCGGCGCGGTGAAGCTGACCCAGGCGCCGGTCACCGGATGGTGCAAGGCCAGCGTCTCGGCATGCAGCATGAGACGCGGGTGGTCCGCCAGCGTCTCGGGCGCATAGATCTGGTCGCCGAGGATCGGATGGCCGAGCGACAGCATGTGGACCCGCAGCTGATGACTGCGCCCGGTCTGAGGCGTCAGGCGGACGCGGGTCTCGGTCCCCGTCCGCGCGATGACCTGCCAGTCGGTGACCGCGGGGCGGCCGTGGACCGGATCGACCTTCTGGCGCGGCCGGTAGTCCCAGTCGCTGCCAAGGGGCAGGTCGACAGTGCCCGCGTCGGGCTCAAGCCACCCCTTCAGCCGGGCGACATAGGTCTTCTGCGCGCGGCGCTTCTCGAACTCTTGCCCCAGAAAGCCCTGCGCTTGCCTGGTGCGGGCGAAGATGATCACTCCGCTGGTATCGCAGTCCAGCCGGTGCACCGTCAGCGCATCCCAGCGCGCCGCCTGCAACCGCGAGACCAGACAATCCTGCCGGTTCTCGAGCTTGCCCGGCACAGTCAGCAGGCCCGCCGGCTTGTCCAGCACGATGATGGCCGCATCCTCGTAGAGGATGGACAGGGGCACATCCGGCGGGTCGTAGGCGAAATCCGGGATCAGCGAGGGCTTATGCAACCGTGTGGCCTTCGGCAATCAGGCGGGCGTGAAGATGGCGGATATGGGCGGGGCCGACCTCGCAGCAGCCGCCGATCAGGGTCGCTCCTTCAGCGACCCATTGCAGCGCGAATTCGGTGTAGCGCTCGGGCGACAGGTCGTGGCGGGCGCAGTATTCGGGCGCGCTGGTGCCGTGGGTGTGCGGCGTGATCTCGGAAAACCCGTTGGCATAGGCGCCGAAGGGCAGGCCGAGCGGTTTCAGCGCCGCAAGTGCCGCCGCCATCGCTTCGGGCATCGAGCAGTTGGCAAGGACCGCGTCGGCCGGCGTCTCGGCCAGAACCTCGGCCAGGGCCGCGACGGGTTCGCCCGAGCGCAGCCGCGTGCCGTCGCGGTCCTGGACCGAGACCGACAGCCAGACCGGCCGGTCCGTCGTCCGCGCGCCCTTCAGCGCACCACGGGCAAGGTCGAGCGAGGAGATCGTCTCGATCAGGATCAGGTCGACATGCGGGGCAAGAAGGCGCGCCTTCTCGGCGTAAAGCGCGGTCGAGACGGCGACCGGCGGCGTCAGGTCGGGGCGGTAGCTTTCGCCCAAGGGTCCCATGGAGCCGGCGATCAATCCGCGACCGGCGGCGGAGCGGGCCTCATGCGCCTCGGCCAGGGCGCGCAGGTGCAGCGCGTGGTACAGGGCGTCGAGGCCTTGCGGCTGCAGCCGGTCGTGCAGGATGTTGTAGGTGTTGGTCGTCGCCAGGCTGGCGCCGGCGGCAAAATAGTCCTCATGGATTTCGCGGACAAGGCCGGGGTGGTCGATCATCACCCGCGTGGCCCAGAGCGGGCCGGGGTCGGACCCGGCGCGGGCGATCAGTTCCTGGCCCATGCCGCCGTCAAGAAGCGTGATGGTCGTCATTGCGATGTCCTGTCGTTGTGCCTGGTGCCAGCCCCGGGGGTTTCACACCCCCGGACCCCCGTGGGATATTTGGCGAAGAGAAAGGAGAATTTTAATCGAATTCGTCAGGTCGCGTCGCGGAAGACCTCGGCCAGCAGGGGGACGAGCCAGTCTTCATCGGCCTTGGTAAAGGCGGCGGGCGTGTCGCTGTCAAGGTCGAGCACCCCCAGCAGCCTGCCCTGGCTGTTCCGGACCGGAAGCACCAGTTCGGATTTCGTGCTGGACGAGCAGGCGATGTGGCCGGGAAAGGCCTCGACATCCGGCACGTTCTGAATTTCGCCGGTGCGGGCCGCGGCCCCGCAGACGCCCCGGCTGAACGGGATCACGAGGCAGCCGTGGCCGCCCTGATAGGGGCCGATCTTCAGGAGGTCCGGCGCGGTCACGCGGTAGAAACCGGTCCAGTCGCAGAAGGGATGCGCATGGTGAATCTCGCAGGCGACGGTGGCCATCAGGGCGACCGTGTCCGTCTCGCCATGGGTGAGGGCGCGGATGCTTTCGGTGATTGCGGGGCGGTCGGGTTCAGTAGCCAAGGGCGCAGCCGTCCTTTCTGGGGTCCGAGGCGCCGATCAGAAGGTCGCCGTCGATGCGCATTGCCTGCGCGCCGCCAAGCGGCGTTTCGGGGATGGTGACCTTGTGGCCCATCGCGGCAAGCTCGGCCCGGACCCTGTCGCTGTAGCCGCGCTCGACCTCCATCCCGTCGGGGCCGGAGAAGCAGCGCGGCCCGTCGATGGCGGCTTGCGGCTCTAGCCCGTGGTCGGTCAGGTTGGAGACGAAGCGGGCGTGGCCGCAGGGCTGGTAGGCGCCGCCCATCACGCCGAAGGGCATCGTGACGCGGCCGTTCTGCCGCAGCATGCCGGGGATGATCGTGTGCATCGGGCGCTTGGCCGGCCCGGCCTCGTTCGGGTGGCCTGCCTGCAGGGTGAAGCCCGCGCCGCGGTTCTGGAAGTTGATCCCGAACTTCGACGAGGCGAGGCCGGAGCCGAAGCCCCAGAAGATCGAGTAGATCAGCGACACCGCCATCCGGTCGCGGTCGACCACGGTGATGTAGATCGTGTCGCGGTGTACCGCCTCGGTCAGCGGCGCGGCGGCGGGCATGGCGCGTTTGGGGTCGATCAGGGCGGCAAGCTTCGCGGCGGTCTCCGGCTTCAGCATGTGGTCCAGCCGCGTCGTGTGCTCGGGGTCGGCGATGAAGCGGTTGCGGGCGTCGTAGGCCAGCTTGGTCGCCTCGGCCTCGATATGGGCGCGGGCGGTTCCGAACGGGTCCATCTCCGCCAGGTCGAAATGCTTGAGGATGTTCAGGAGAAGGATCGCCGTCGCGCCCTGGCCGTTCGGCGGATGCTCCAGCAGCTCCACCCCCCGGTAGAGGCCGGAGACCGGGGTCGTGTAGTCGCAGGCGGTGGCGGCGAGGTCGTCATGGGTGTGGCTGCCGCCAAGCGCGCGCAGCGAGGCGATCATGTCCTCGGCCACTTCGCCCTCGTAGAACCCGGCGCGGCCTTCCCTGGCGATGCGGCGCAGCACCTCGGCCTGGCCCGGGGCGCGGAAGATCTGGCCGACCGTCGGCGCCTGGCCGTTCAGGGTGTAGAACTCGCGCGCGGCACCTTTCAGGCAGGGCAGGTCGTCGGCCCAGTCGAAGGCGACGCGGGGGGCGACGGGGATGCCTTCCTCGGCATAATGGATCGCGGGGGCGAGGATCTCGGCCAGGGGCTTCAGCCCGTAGTCGGCGTTCAGGCGGCAGAAGGCGTCGATGGCGCCGGGCAGCGTCACCGCCTCGATGGCCTGGATCGGCATCGCCGCATGCCCGGCGGCCCGCAGCGCTGCGGCGTCAAGCCCCTTCGGCGCCCGGCCGGAGCCGTTGAGCGCGATGACCTCTTCCGATCCGGCGGGTTTGACCAGCACGAAGCAATCGCCGCCGATGCCGGTCATCTGCGGCTCGGCAATCCCAAGGACCAGCGCGCCGGCAATGGCCGCGTCCACGGCGTTGCCGCCGGATTTCAGCATTTCTATGGCCACTTGCGCGGCGATCGGATGCGATGTGGCGCAGATGCCGTTCTGTGCATAGACGGCCGAGCGGCCCGGCAGGTGAAGATCGCGCATTGTTCCCCCAGTGAACTGCTCGGCGAAAGCTAGGCCGGGCGGCCGGGGATGCCAAGGGGAAAGGCCGCACTTGCCCCGGGCGGGGCGAGTGGAAACGGCCCTGGCGCCCCGGTCGAGGAGGGTGGACGTTGGATCGGGACGCCAGGGCGCAGCGCAAGCGCTACGGCATCAGGACACAGCGGATGCAGGGCGATTCCGGCGCCGAAACATGGCCGAGCCATGGCAATTGCCGCCGATTGCACAAAGTTCATCCGTCACGAGGCAGCAGGAAGCTGACCCGGTTCTGCCCATCGACGCGCGCATAGGTCAGGTTCCGCGTCAGGCTGCGGATCAGATGCCAACCGAAGCCGCCCTCGGGCAGATCGACAAGCTCGACCGTCTGGCCGTCGGGCAGGCGACTGGCGGGCAGGCGCCCCGCAGGCAAGCGGTTGTCCGGCATCGCCCGGCCCTCGTCGACGAGGAGGCAGGACACGCCCTGCGCGCCGGCGGCGATGGTCACGGCTACCGGACCCACCCTGTCGACATAGGCGTGTTCGGCGATGTTGTTCAGCACTTCGGCCAGAACGATCTCGGCCGTTCCCCGGCCGTCCGGGCCAAGGGTGCAGAGGGGCGGCAGGGCCAGCATCCTGGCCAGAGCCTCGCGGACCGCGAAAGGGTCGGCGGGGAAGGTCAGATGCAGGTCCTGCGCCCCGGGGGCCGGATCAGGCGCTGGCTGCATGCGAAACGGCGATTTCGAGCGTTGGATGAATGGTGAAGATACTGTCCATCCGGGTCAGGCGAAACACCTTTTCCACCGTCGGGGTTAGCCCGGCCAGTTCCAGCGCGCGGTCGGGGCCGAGAAGCTTCTTCACCGCGACGATCGCGCCAAGGCCGCTCGAGTCAAGGAACTGGACCCGTGCAAGGTCAAGCACGACGCGGGCCGGACCGTCCTTGGTGGCATCGCGCATCTTTTCCTTGAACTGGATCGCGGTTGCGGCGTCGATCCGGTCTTCCATCACCTGGACGGCGATCACTTTCGGCCTGGTATGGGTCTTGAGCTGCATCTGGAATCCCCTTTGCTTGCATTTCCTGCAGGCTAGGGCCAAAGCGTTAGCAAGTCGTAAGCGCGGACCAGGTCCGGGCCGTTCGCGCAGCGGTCAGTTCAGCTGGAACGTCACCGGATAGCGCCCATCCTCGAAATCCCCGAAAAGGTCACCCAGGTCGGGGTGATCCACCGGCTCGCCGGTCTCATCCGGGACAAGGTTCTGCTCGGAAACATAGGCCACATAGTAGCTTTGACCGTTTTCCGCCAGCAGGTGGTAGAAGGGCTGGTCCTTGGACGGGCGGCTGTCTTCGGGGATGTTGTCGTACCATTCCTCGGTATTGGAAAACATCGCATCGACGTCGAAAACCACGCCCCGGAACGGATGCTTCCGATGACGGAGCACCTGGCCGATATGGTATTTGGCGTGGGTTGTCAGCATCGAACCGTCCCTTGCCCTTTCTCTACGCCGTTGCAGCCGGGCTGTCCACCATACCACGCCACGCTGGGGGAAACAGTCTGTGGGTCAAGGCCCGACAGTCGGCAGCGCCGCTGCTGACAACAAGGTGAGGTTCTTCCCCATTTCCTCGCCGGCATGAATGGGATAATCTTGCCGCAAAAGAAAAGAAGCACGAGGGGCAGATGAGCAGGTTTCTCCGTGCGTCGCTGGTGGTCCTATGCCTTGCATCCTGCGGGGGCGGCGGCAACTACTCGGCGCCGAGGCAGTTGGACGATGCTTGCGCGATCCTGCGCGAGCGGCCGCAGTATCTGCGGGCGATGGAGCGTACCGAGCGCCGCTGGGGCATTCCGGTGCATGTCCAGATGGCGACGATCTATCAGGAATCGAAGTTCATCGGCAATGCGCGCACGCCGCACACTTTTGCTCTTGGGATCATTCCGATGGGCCGGCAAAGCACGGCCTACGGCTACAGCCAGGCCCTGAACGGCACCTGGGAGGAATACCAGGACAGCGCCGGCGGCCGCCGGGCCAAGCGCGACGACATTGCGGACGCGACCGATTTCATGGGCTGGTACATGGACGAATCCAGCCGCAGCCTGGGGATTTCCAAGGAGGACGCCGAGGCGCAGTATCTGGCCTACCACGAGGGCCGCACCGGCTATGCCAACCAGAGCTATCTTGGCAAGCCCTGGCTGGTCGAGGTCGCGGCGGCCGTCGGCGCAAGGTCGAACATGTACCGGTCGCAACTGGCCGCCTGCCGCTAGGGCTCAGGCCCCGGCGGCCCGCGAGGTCGGGATCAGTTCTGCCGCTTCTGCGTCTCGGAGGTGATGTCGAAGAGCGAGGCGCCAAGCTTGCCGCCCTTCTGCATCTCGCCAAGGATCACCGTGGTCTGGGCACCAAGGTCGTCGGTGATCACCCATTGGCGCAGTTCAACCGGATTGGCGGTGAAGACCAGTTCGATCGAGCCGTATTCCGGATGCTCGGGGTCCTGCGCCCGGACGCGGGTCGAGGTGCCGTCCTCGGAATGGCCGACCACCATCTTCGCCCGGCCAAGATCGATGTTCGCCGCCAGGATCAGGTTCAGCGGCGTGCGCTTCAACGGATACTGCTCGGGCGGCTGGTTCGACTTGGCGTCGAAGATCGCCACCTGCTGCCCGCCGGCGATGACCAGGCTGCGGTCGGGGGGCGCGTATTCGAACCGCACCCGGCCGGGGCGATGGATGTAAAGCTTGCCGGCCGAGATCGAGCCGTCCGCATTGACCTGGGTGAAATCGGCCTCGGCGGTGGTCAGGCCGTTCAGATAGTCCGACAGCGCGGCAAGAGAGATCTTCTCGGCTGCGGCGGGAAGCGGCAGCAGAAAGGCAAGCGGGGCCAGAAGGGCGAGGCGACGGTTCATGGCATCCATATAACGCCTGGATCGGCCGGTTGCACCCCCGCAAGGGCAAGGCTCGCAAGGACGTGCCGACGCCGTGAAACCGCGTGAGACCGAAGGCGGGCCTTGCAAAACAATCGGCCGTTCCGCCCGGCTTTGTTCCGCAGCCGATGCAGCCCAGTGGACAGACCGGACCTGTCGGGCTAGGGACTTGGTGGGGCAAGTGGGATTGAAGCGGAGAGTGGGTCGTGCAGACGGCACGCAACGGATTGGCCGACCACGCGCGGTTCGTCGCTGCGCTGGCCGTGATGTGGGCGTCGCTGGACCTGCCGGGAGACTGGATCGCCGAGATCGGCCTGCCGCTTTTCATCGTGCTGACCGTGGCACAGTCCCGCCCCCAGATCGGCGATGCTTCGTGGCGCTTTCTGCGGCCCTTCGTGATCTGGTCCGCCGTCTATGCGCTGGTGAACCTGGCGCTGGGCGCGAAGTACGGCGAGTCGGCCTTCGGCTGGTGGCGCCCCGAGATGCTGGTCATGGGCACCAGTCCGCATCTTTGGGTGCTGCCCTTCCTGTTCCTGGTCGTCGTGCTCTCCCCCTGGTTCCGCCATCCGCTGGCCTCGCTGGGCGTGGCGCTTCTGGTCGCGACCCTGCTGGTCAATGACCGGCTCTCGTCCACACCCCCCCTGCCGCAATGGAGCTTCGCGCTGATCCCGGTGATGACCGGCATCGGTTTCATGGCCTGGGGCTGGCGGCTCGCGGCGACGACGCTGGTTTGCAGCTGGCTGGTCCTGCAACTCGGCCGGCCCGATCCGGACAACTTCTCGATCCTGGCGGGGACGGCCATCGCGCTGATCATCCTGTCCTACCGGACCCAGACCACGCCGGCGTCGCTGTGGTGCGGGCGGCTGGCGATGGGCATCTACCTGGCCTTTCCGATTGCGATCCTGATCGGCTATGCGCTGCGCATCAGCTGGGTCGAGCTTGGCCTCTTCTCGGTCGTGGGCAGCGTGATCCTGGCGCAGATCGCCGATACCGCTGCGGCACCCTCAGCCCGGAGAAGCTGAGCGCCGCCGCGTCAGACCTGTACGGATTGCGCAATGCGCTTCATCTGAATCCGGGCCAGGGTCGGCGTCGCGGCCTCCTTCTCCAGCGCGACGCAAAGGAAGAGCGAAGGCGCCGCCTGCACCGGCCGGAAGAGATGCAGCCGCCGCCCCAGCGAGATCACCACATCCTCGACCTCGTCGCCGGAAGCCTGGCGGTCGTCCGCCGGAAAGCTGACCCGCGCCATCCGGACATGCGCGGACATCGCGGCAGCGGTGCCGGGCTCGGCGCCCTGACCGGCCAGAACTTCGCCCGTCTCGCCATCGATCAGCCAGCCGCCGACAAAGCCGTTGATCCGGGCAAGCGGGGAAAGGTCGACGCTTGCTGCGCGGTGCAGCGGGCGACGCGGACGCACCGGCTGCGGGTTGGCCGCGACGGGGGCAGGGGCAGGGGCAGGGGCAGGGGCAGGGGCGGGTGCCGCTTCGGCCGGGCGCTGTGCCGGGCCGGGGACGATCCGGCGCAGCAGCACGACCTTCTTGTCGCGGCGTTCGGCATGCGGGGCGATCAGCTTCAGCCAGTCGTCGGCCGACTGGAACCGCATCGCCGGCCGTACGGCCATGGCGCGGTCGATGCTTTCCAGGAACCCCGCCGGAAATCCGGGCCACCGGCCGGCCAGCGGCGTACAGGGGTCGCGCTCCTTCATGGCCATGGCCGAGAGGCGCAGCTGGCTGTTCGGCGGCGCCTCGCCCGTGATCAGGTGGTAAAGCGAGGCCGCCAGCGCATAGAGATCGCTGAACGGGCCGCTGGCCCCGCCCTGGGCATAAAGCTCGTGCGGCGAATAGCCGTCCTTCACCACGCTCAGCCCCGAATATTTCGCCGTCTCGCCCAAAGCACTGTGACGCACCGCGCCGAAGTCGATCAGGATCGGCTCGCCCTCGGTGCTGAGGAAGATGTTGTCGGGCGAGATGTCGCAATGCAGCAGGCCGTTGCGGTGCACATGGCCGATCGCCGCGACCAGCTTTGCCGCGATGGCGGCGATCTGGTCCGGGGTCAGCTGAACCTTGCGGTCCTCGATGATCTCCAGCAGGTCGTGGCCCCGGATATAGTCCAGCACCATATAGGCGGTGTCGTTGTCCTCGAAGACCTGGTGGACGCCGACGATGCCCGGATGCTTTAGCCGCGCCAGGCTGCGGGCTTCGTAGAGGAAGCTCTTCACGATCCGCCGCATATGCTCCTGCGTGCTGACCGAACGGGCGCGGACCCGGCTTTGCGTGCGCCGGCAGAAGGTGCTGGAGAAGCACTCCTTGATGACCACGTCGCGGTCCAGGCTGTCCTTTGCCAGATAGGTGATGCCGAAACCGCCGCTGTTGATGAAGCGGGTGATGCGGTAGGCCCCGTGAAACAGGCTGGTGCCGGGGGCCAGCTCATCGCCGCATTCCGTCTGAGCAAGAACCTCTGGTGTATCAAATGCCATGATGCTCCAAGACCCCCTCTGCTGAAGATCGGCTTGCGCTGCGCCTTGATGTCGATTCTGTGGCGTGAATCTGTCACCAAGCACAACCCAAGGTTGTGTTCCGATTCGGGCGCGATTGAGGCAGCTTTGTGGCGGATATGACTGAATCGTTAAGATCCCGGCCCCTCAGGGCGGGTTCAAGGGGGGAGAGGACCCACCGCCGGGTCCATCGCCTTGCGGCTGGTCGCCGCAATCCTGACACGTCTGCCGGTCCGGGCGCCCCGACCAAGGGCCGCCCGGGCCGTGCGCTTCAGCGTTCCTCGATCAGGATCTCGCGCTTGCCGACGTGGTTGGCGCGGGTGACCACGCCTTGCTCTTCCATCTGTTCGACCAGCCGTGCGGCCTTGTTGTAGCCGATCCCCAGCTTGCGCTGGATATAGCTGGTCGAGCACTTGCGGTCCTTCGCCACGATCGCCACGGCCTGGTCGTACAGCGTGTCGTCGCCTTCCGAGTTCAGGCCCAGCACCATGTCGATCTCGTTGTCGCGCTCGTCGTCGACGCTTTCGACCACGCCCGACATATAGACCGGCGGGCCGAAGCTCTTGAGGTGGTTGACGATCTCTTCCACTTCCTCGTCGCTGACGAACGGCCCGTGGATACGGGTGATCTTCGCCCCGTTGCCCATGTAGAGCATGTCGCCGGCACCCAGCAGCTGCTCGGCCCCCTGTTCGCCAAGGATGGTGCGGCTGTCGATCTTCGAGGTCACCTGGAAGGAAATCCGCGTCGGGAAGTTCGCCTTGATCGTGCCGGTGATCACGTCGACCGAAGGCCGCTGCGTCGCCATGATCAGGTGGATGCCCGAAGCGCGGGCCATCTGCGCCAGGCGCTGGATGCAGGCCTCGATCTCTTTCCCCGCCACCATCATCAGGTCGGCCATCTCGTCGACGATGACG
>Ga0209278_1001645_pt1 | contig 13270 bp, 9 predicted proteins | sample JI81BgreenDNA_FD_187504 | JGI IMG/M metagenome (GOLD analysis project Ga0209278, IMG submission 187504) | Wastewater effluent complex algal communities from Wisconsin, to seasonally profile nutrient transformation and Carbon sequestration -... | ecosystem: Engineered > WWTP > Effluent > Algae... | reverse complement strand
CACTGTCGGGATCGTTCAAATCACCAAATACAATGGCGTTAGAAGGACACGACTGCTGACAAGCGGTTTTGATCTCGCCATCGAGCGGACGGCGGCTGTTGCGCTTGCCTTCGAGCTTCGCAGCCTGAATACGTTGTACGCAGAAGGTACATTTCTCCATCACACCACGTGCACGTACCGTTACATCTGGATTCAGCACCATTTTGCCGAGGTCGGTTTGCGCCGGGTTGGTGGCAAACTTCTCGTTGTCGACATAGCTGAACCAGTTGAAGCGACGCACTTTGTACGGACAGTTGTTCGCACAATAACGGGTTCCAACACAACGGTTGTAGGTCATCTGATTCAAACCTTCGTCGCTGTGGGTGGTGGCCAATACCGGACAAACGGTTTCGCATGGTGCATTATCGCACTGCTGACACATCACGGGCTGGAAGGCCACTTCGATGCTTTCGCCTGCAGTGATAGTATCGTATTCCTTTTCTTTGGTAATACGGGTATCGTTGCTGTTTTCGGTGAAGGTGTAATAGCGGTCGATACGCATCCAATGCATCTCACGGCGACGAATTACCTCCTCTTTACCTACCACTGGCACGTTGTTTTCAACCTGACAGCTTACCACGCACGCTCCGCAACCGGTACATGCGTTCAAATCTACGGCCATGGCCCAGTGGTGACCTTCGTAGTCACGCTTCTGCCAAAGGGTGATGGCATCGCGGCTGATCCCTGGATATACTTTTTTGAAAGTACCGTCTTCTTGCTTCACCGATACATACGGGCGAATGTTGCCGTCGGCTGCATTCTCTTTGTAACGATCGAGGGTAGTTTCTTTGACGATGTTTCTTCCTTCGATGGTGTGGTGCGTCTGCGTTTGTGCCAGCTGCGTTTTCATGCCGGTGTTGGTGATGGTCACCTTCACTGCACCATGCTTCCGGAAAGGATACGCATTGGCACCGATATTTGAACCGGCTTTGCCCGCTTGCGTACGACCATAACCTACGGCCAAGGCTACCGTTCCGGCGAATGTTCCAGGCTGTACGAGCACAGGTACTTCCACGCTGTAACCATTGGCTTCAACCTTCACGATGTCGCCATCGCTGAGTTTATTGTCCTTGGCATATTTCAACGACACAGCGAGGTAGTTATCCCAACAAGCACGTGAGATTGGATCGGGCAGCTCCTGCAACCAAGGGTTGCCGGCCATGGCACCATTACCAATACCCAGTTTTTCGTAGGTAACCAATTCTACATCAGCCGATTCAATTTTGATAGCCGCAGCGGCAGCAGCTACATTGGCACTGAATGCCGGTTGTGCGCTTGAAGCAGCGGCTTCAAAAACACCGTTGTGCAGCGCCTTACGCCAGAACGCGCCGAAGTCGGCTTCGTTGCTGATGGTACGCCAGCTGGCTTTGAGGTAGTCGTATACGCTGGTGCTGTTGCCCGACCAAGCGAGCAAACTTTCTTCGAACGAGCGCGTATCAAACAGCGGGCTGATGGCTGGCTGCTGGATGCTGTACATGCCTTTTACCGGCATGGCATCACCCCAATTCTCGAGGAAATGGTTGGCGGCGGCTACATATTTGAAGTTGGTCGCTGTTTCGTCGGCAAACATCGATACGGCTACGGTGAGCTTGGTTTTGGCCAATCCACTCACAAATGCTTTGGCATCGGGATAGTCGTATGCTGGATTTACACCGTAGCTGATGAGTGCACCGATTTTTCCGGCGTTCATATCGGCTACAAGTGCAGCCATCTGGCTGTCGATTCCCTGACGGGTGTAGTTCGGTGTCGACATATCGATGGTGGTGCCGTAGCTGCCCAACAGTTGGTTGATAGCATTTACCAACACTTGTACGTTGGCATCGTTCGAACCGCATACCACCAAGGCTTTGCCTTTGGCGGCCCACAGTTCCTTGGCGGCAGCTTTGATGGCATTACCTGCCAAATCGTAGGCAGTCGTATTTACCGGAGCTGCACCGGCCATGTTGGCGATGGCATTGTATAAATTGGTTACCACCAGCGCTTCTTTCGAAGCTTGGTAGGTGGCGCGTGTATCGGCATTCGAACCGGTTACGGTGAGCAGGGTTTCGAACTGAATATGACGCGACATCACCGGATTTTCCTTAGTCGGCTTCCGGTTTTTCATGTAGTCTTTGGTGTACTCTACCGGCGAAATCCAGTTGCCCAAGAAATCGGCACCAATACCCAAGATCACTTCGGCTTTGTCGAAGTTGTAGTTGGGCAGCGCTGCTACACCAAAGGTAGTTCGGTTAGCCTCGAGCATGCCCGATGCCGAAATGGCGTCGTAGCTGATGTGCTCGGTACCTGGGAATTTGGCCTTGAACTCAGCCACAATCCGTTGTGTGGTAGGGCTGATGATGCTGTGGGTAAGCAAACGGATTTGGCCACCTGCTGCACTGATGGCCGCCAACTCGGCTTTCACTTCCGAGTCGAGGGTTTCCCAACCGGTTATTTTGCCGCTTTTGGTCGGACTCTGCAAACGAGCCGTGTCGTATAAACCCAGTACCGACGCATGTACACGTGCATTCACCCCACCTTGGCTTACGCCACTGAAGGTGTTTCCTTCAATTTTGATTGGGCGGCCTTCACGGGTTTTTACGATGATACTTGCGTAATCGTAACCGTCGTGGTAGGAAGTGGCATACCAGGTTGGCACCGAAGCAGAAACTTCTTCAGGTTGTTGAACGAAGGGTACAGCACGTTTTACCGGTGTTTTGGTACAAGCGGCCAGGGTGGCAGCAGTGATGCTGAATCCGAATACTTTGAGGAAGTCACGACGGTTAGCGTTCAGCGAATCGTTGCTGAGTAGTTCGTCAACCGGAATTTCTTCGGCAAACTCTTTGGATGATTCTTCGATGAATTGGGGGCTCGCATTGAGTTCCTCAACACTTCTCCAATACTTCTTTTGAGCGATGTCCATCTAGAAGAGAATTATTTGGCGGATTAATAATGACATTTTGAACACTCCAGACCACCCAAATTGGCGATGGTCAGACCCTTTTCGGTAAGGGCTTTTTTGAATTTTTCGGAATCTCCGTGCACCTGCTTGTAGTAACCGTTGTCGAGATCGACTTTGGTTTCGCGGTGACAGTTGATACACCAGCCCATCGTGAGATTGCTGTGCTGGTACACTTCAGGCATTTCCTGAATCGGGCCGTGACAGGTTTGGCACTCAATACCGGCTACTTTGTAGTGCTGGTAGTGGTTGAAATACGCGAAGTCCTGCAAATTGTGGATACGCACCCATTCAATCGGCTTGTTATTTTCCCAAGCGTCGGCAATCTTCTTGATTTCGGGCGATTCTTTTTTGATTTGGTTGTGGCAGTTCATACAAACATTCACCGCTGGTATGGTAGCCGATTTGCCGCGTTCAACGCCGGTGTGGCAATACGAACACTGAATTTCGTGTTTGCCTGCATGGATTTCGTGCGAGAAGGCAATGGGCTGAGAAGGCTGGTATCCTTGCTGTATGCCCACATGCGATGCCACGTCCACACCCCAGATAACGCCACCAATGAGGAGAGCGCCAATGGCACCCAATACCTTATAGGCTGGCTTCACCGTGAATTTCGGCTTCACCTCCACCAAGGTGTCGGGATTCAATTTGCCGGCTTCTACTTGTTCGTCGTAGCTCTGCTTGAATCGCTTCTGCATGCTCACGAGCAAGTAAATTACTGCCGCAGCTAAGAAGATGATGATCCACACCAGAGTCGACATTGGGAACTTGTCGTCGTCGGCAACCAATGCTTCGGCAGCAGCCAACGAATCACCTCCGGTAGCAACAGCAGGGGCAGCGGCTGCTTCCTGTTCTTTTACGTAAGCAAGAACGGCCTTGATTTCTTCGTCCGTCCAATCGTACGCAGGCATGGCTACCTTGTTCCACTTGTTGAAGAGATCAACTGCATACTGATCGCCACTGGCAATCATGGCCTGTGAGTTACGCACCCACTTGATCAGCCAAGCTTCGTCGCGGCGGTCGCTGATGCCCTTGAGCGCAGGACCTACGAGGTCCTGATCGATCTTGTGACAGGCAGCACAGTTGTTGTTGAAGAGATCAGCTCCGTTCGGCTGGGCAGTTACGGTGGTCGACCAGCTGCCAGCTACCCACAAAATGAGGGCGAAAAGAAACAGTCTGCGTGGAGAATTTCCTTGATTTTGAATCATTTGCGCAAGATTTTTAAAAGCGGTAACGCCTTTTCAGCATCCGTTCGCAAAATTAGACGGAAAAGGCACAAGAACACCTACTGTCACAAAAAAATCAAAAAGTTCTGGCTATTTAAAATAAGTCTAAATAACCTCGCCATTACACGCCACTTAGGCGATTAAATCGGTCTGCAACAGTTTGAGGTTTCGGTACAAGCCGCCTTCAATTTCCATCAAGGCATCGTGGGTACCAAACTCCACCATGCGGCCTTGATCAAGCACTAAAATTTTATCTGCATCGCGCACTGTACTGAGTCGGTGGGCGATGATGATGCTCGTGCGGCCTTCCATCAACTGATTGAGGGCATCTTGCACCAATCGTTCCGATTCACTGTCGAGTGAGGAAGTGGCTTCGTCGAGGATGAGGATGGCCGGATCGCGCAAAACTGCACGGGCGATGGCGATACGCTGGCGCTGGCCGCCGGATAACTTAACGCCTCGTTCTCCTACTACCGTTTTGAAGGCTTCGGGGAATGACTCGATAAATTCGAGCGCATTCGCCTTTTTGGCTGCAGCACGTATTTCCTCCTGCGATGCTCCAGGTTTGCCGTAGGCGATATTTTCTTCGATGGTGCCTCCAAATAAAATCACATCCTGAGGCACTACTGCCAGGTTGCGGCGGTAGTCGGTGAGTGGATAGGTACTTATCTCTTGTCCATCCACCACAATGTGCCCTTGCGAAGGCGCGTAAAAGCGCTGTACCAAGCTTACTAAGGTAGACTTGCCTGCTCCCGAAGGCCCAACTACGGCCAACTTCTCCCCTGGCGACACCGAAAAACTAAGGTCACGAATTACCGTGCGGTCGTTTCGCGACGGGTATTCGAAGCTCACGTCCACAAAACGAATGGCACCTTCCAAACGAGCGGGATCGCCGTCGCCTGCGTATTCGAGCTGGATGGCTTCGGTGCTTTCATCGAGTATCTCGAGCACACGTTCGGTGGCGCCGAGCGCTTTTTGCACCTGGGCATACAGCTCGGCAAAACTGCCCATGGCTGCACCTACGAAGGTGCTGTACAAAACAAAACTGGTTAAACTACCCACACTCAACGCTCCGGCACTCACCAAACGGGTTCCGTACCAGATGACCAATACGATGCTCCCGAGCAAACAAAAAATGATGAAACTGGCAAAAGCTCCCCGGTAGGCGGCACCTTTCAGCGCAAAACGCACCACCTCGGCGATGTTTTCGCGGTAACGGCGCAACTCAAACCACTCGTTGGTATAGGCTTTTACGCTAGCAATGGCCTGTAGTGTTTCTTCGACCACCGTATTGGAATCGGCTAACTTGTCTTGCGCCTGGCGAGCAACCTTACGGATTACTTTGCCGAATAGTACCGCCACCACCACCAGCACCGGAAAAACCGACAGCATAAAAACGGTTAATTTCCCTGAGGTATACGCCAAAAGCCCAATGCCGCCCACCAATACCACTACCTGGCGGATGAGTTCGGCCAACGTGGTGGTCATAGTGTCTTGAATTTGAGAAAGGTCGGCCGAAATACGGCTGTTGATCTCCCCTACCCGACGCTGGGCAAAAAACTCCATGGGCAAACGTATGATGCGGTGGAACGTCTCAAGCCGTAAATCGGCCAATGACCGCTCGCCGACTTGCACAAAAAGATAAATGCGGAAAAACGAGATGGTGGCCTGCAAAAAAAGCACGATGCCTAAGGCGATGGCGATGGTGTTGATATCCGCCAACCAACCACTGGCCGCCTTGAGCATGGCAGCATCAATGAGTTTGCCCATTAAAAAAGGAAAACCAAGCGACAACAAACTGCCCACCACCAACAAGGCCAAGCCTCCGAGGAACATGCCCCGGTAAGGCTTTAAATAACGCAATAACCTGCCCGCCTTTCGGAGGGTTTGTGCGTTCAGTTTAGCCTTGGGTAATTCTTCTTCTGTCTTGCTGCTGCTGTTTAATCGTTGTCGCGCCATCTAGGGATTGAGTCGTTTGCTTATTAAACTGTCGATGCGTTGAAAAAGTTGCCGCGGACTAAATTTCCGCCAAGGGAACTCCTCAAGTTCGCCACCAAAATTGATGTAGTAATCGAGGTTTTGTTGTTGCATCTCGCTGGCCACATGTTCCCTGAAGTTGATGGCCACTATCCATCCCTCATCGAGCTCACCAAACCACTCTTCGTAATAGGCATCGTCGGAGCTATGGAAATTGAGGATATTCTCTCCGATGAGCATAAAATAGCGGATACCCTCAGCCAGAAGAATATCAATCACTTCGGTTTTGAGGGTCATCACATCGTTTGCGATGGCGTCGTTCCACTCACCAATAAACTCGATGATGGTAAAACCGGCATCGTAGTCGGTATACAATAGCTTCAAAAAGAGCGTTTCGGAGCCAAAATCGTCCCACTGCGGATGGATGTAGTGGTCGTAAATGGCTTGGGAGTAGGTGAATTCACTGTATTCGCGGCCATAAAAAGGCGACCGCTCGTCTTCGGCAGCGTTGTAATCTTCTATCCAGCGATAAAATGGCTCAATGGTGTGCATAGCTCTATTTTTTGGCGTCGAGCACCTTGCGCACTTGTCCGTACTCTTCTAACCAAGCAGCGGCAGTTGCATGATCTACGCCCAGTTCATCCATGATCATCTGCACACCCCGATTCACCAGCTTGTGGTTGGTCAGCTGCATATTCACCATTTTATTGCCCTTCACGTATCCCAGGCGAATCATGGTGCTGGTCGAAAGCATGTTGAGCACCAACTTTTGGGCCGTTCCACTTTTCATGCGGGTAGATCCGGTCACAAACTCGGGCCCCACAACTACCTCCACGGGGAAATCGGCTTCGCGCGACACCGGAGAGCCCGGATTACAGGTGATGCAAGCTGTGGTGATGCCTGCCTTGCGACAAGCCTGCAGCGCTCCCACCACATAGGGCGTGCTCCCGGAGGCCGCAATGCCCACAACCACATCGTCTTGCCCAACATGCCAGGCTTGTAAATCTTTCCATCCCTGCTCGGTATCGTCTTCGGCAAATTCTACGGCCTTGCGTATGGCAGTATCGCCTCCCGCTATGAGCCCAATCACCCGATCGAATGGCACACCATAAGTTGGCGGACACTCGGAAGCATCGAGTATGCCCAGTCTGCCACTTGTGCCTGCCCCCAAATAAAACAATCTGCCTCCGCGGCGCATCTTCTCTACCACACAATCTACCAGTGCTTCAATGCGCGGAATTTCTTTGGCCACGGCCAACGGAACACTTTGGTCTTCCCGATTCATGTTATCGAGCAGCTCACGGGTGCTCAAGCGGTCGAGGCCTTCGTAATTGGAGGGTGCTTCGGTAATGCGGTGAAAGGAATTTTCCAAAATCTTACACTTAAGTGAACAGGCTGTAAAAATACCTGCATTTTTGCGAAGCAAGCCGATATCGTCAAACTTAATTGCAACGGTTTTGGTTTAGCACCCATAGAAAGTAGTTATACCGTGAATTCGAAACGCGCCATTTGGCTCCCCCTACTGCTTAGTGTAATTCTCGCCGCAGGCATGTTCCTGGGCTACAAGATGAATCCTGGCGGCAATACCACCTTGCTTTTGCGCCGACCCGACAACGCTTTGCAACAAATATTGCAACTCATTGAGTCGCGTTATGTCGACACTGTAGATACCCAATATCTACATGCCAGCGGCATACAGGCCATGTTGGAGCAGCTCGACCCCTACTCGGCCTACATCCCAGCGCACGACTTTGAAGAAGTAAACCAGCCTCTCGAAGGCAATTTCGACGGTATCGGTATTGAATTTTATCGCCTCAACGACACCATATTGGTGGTTACGGCGCTATCGGGCGGACCGTCGGAGGCTGTAGGCTTGCGTGCCGGCGATAAAATTGTGAAAGTAGATGGCGAAGACGTTACCGGGCCGGATTTCACCAACGACGACGTGATTAAGCGCTTACGGGGCAACCGCGGCACCAAAGTAAAGGTAGAGGTAGTCCGCAAGGGTGCTCCGCAAACCATTCCCTTTACCATCACCCGAGGTAAAATACCCATTTATAGTGTCGACGTGGCCTACCGTCCTGCGCCCGATATGGGGTATATCAAAATCAACAAGTTCAGTGCTACCACCGCCGACGAATTCCAGGAAGCATTCAATAAACTTCGCCAGCAAGGCCCGATGAGCGCATTGGTACTCGATTTACGAGGCAATCCGGGCGGCTATCTCGAGGCAGCCATCAAGCTCAGCGATGAGTTCTTGGGCAAGGGCGAACTCATTACCTATACCGAGGGACGCACCCAGCCACGTCGCGATTATTTGGCTACCGCAGCAGGTTTATTTGAGCAAGGCAAAGTGTATGTGCTGCTCGACGAAGGCTCGGCTTCGGCCTCTGAAATCGTTGCTGGTGCGCTTCAAGACCAAGACAGAGCGGTATTGCTTGGTCGCCGTTCGTTTGGCAAAGGGCTGGTGCAAGAACAGTTTGGCATGCCCGACGGATCGGCCGTGCGATTGACCGTTGCCCGATATTATACCCCCTCCGGACGTTCGATCCAGAAGCCTTACAAAGCCGGCGAGTCGGAGGACGACATGGTGGCTCGTTACCAGCACGGTGAGTTTTTCTCGCGAGATAGCATACAGGTAAACGACAGTGTACCGTATCGCACCAAAAAAGGTAGAGTGGTGTTTGGCGGTGGGGGCATCATACCCGACGTATTTGTGGCAGCCGACACCAGTACCTTTGGCCCCGCGTTGAACGTACTTTTCAACAGCGGGATTTTGGTAGATCTAAGCTACAGTCTAGCCGATGAAGAACGCAACAGGCTTCAACCGTTGGGCAAGGAACAATTTCTCAAAAATTTCAAGCCGAGCACTGCGCATTGGAACCGCTTGATGGAAGAGACCAAAAAGGCCGACCTCCAATGGAACGGGAGCTTTCAAAAGGAAAGGGGAATCATAGAAGCCTATCTCAAAGCCTATATCGGCCGGCAGCTTTTTGGCAACGACGTATTTTATCCGGTTATCCATCAATTCGACCCTACATTGAAGGCAGCACTCCAGCGGCCGTAATAAAACCCAAGAGTTTGGAATAAAACACAAAAGGGCTAAAAACAAAAAACCCGTTGGAGGTTATCCAACGGGTAATTTTTTGCTTTCGCTTGAATTACATAGCAGCAGCAGTGTCGGTAGTAGCAGCAGCTGTGTCAGCTGGAGCTTCTTCTACAGCTGGAGCTTCTTCTACAGGAGCTTCCATTGTAGTTTCTTCAGTAGCTTCTTCAGCGTTTCCGCAAGCTACAGCGAACATAGCACCAGCTACGAGGAGGAGGGCAAATAATTTTTTCATGGGTAGATTTTTTTAACGTCACAAAGGTAATCACACTTTCTACACTTGCAAAAATTATTTTATTCACAATTCGTGTTACCAATGCATTAATGCTCAGCAGGTTAGTGTGGATATCTCCAAGTAAGATTAATCTCCCTGCTGTTAAAGACGTCGGTTTTTACTTCTCTCTGAAGAAAATATTCATTGGAACCCCAGTAAAATCGAAGTTTTCACGCAACTTATTTTCCAAGTATCGGCGATAGGGTTCGCGTATGTACTGCGGAAGGTTACAGAAGAAAACGAAAGTAGGTGTGGCGATTTTCACCTGCGTGCAATACTTGATGCGAATGTACTTTCCCTTCCAAGCTGGCGGCGGGTAGTTTTCGATAACTTGAAGCATTACCTCGTTCAGCTTATTGGTTTTTACCTTTTTGCTCCGGTTTTCGTACACCATCAAAGCCGTTTCTACCGCCTTCATGATACGCTGCTTTTCGGTGGCCGAAGTAAATACGATGGGTATATCGGTAAATGGCGCTACCTTTTCCTTGATGCGGTCTTCGAATACCTTGGTGGTTTTGTGATCTTTCTCAATAGCATCCCACTTATTCACAACTACCACTATCCCTTTCATATTCTTTTCGGCGAGATGGAAAATCGACAAATCTTGGGCTTGTATGCCTTCTTGAGCATCAATCATCAGCATCACCACATCGCATTCTTCTATGGCGCGTATGGTTCGCATCACCGAATAAAACTCGATGTCTTCGTGCACTTTGGCTTTTTTACGCATACCTGCCGTATCTATCAGGTAAAAATGATGACCAAAGGCATTGTATTCTTCCAGGATGGTATCGCGGGTAGTACCGGCGATAGGCGTAACGATGGTCCGCTCTTTACCGAGCAAAGCATTGAGCATGGTGCTTTTGCCTACATTCGGCCTGCCAACTATCGCTATGCGGGGCAGTTTTTCGAGGGTTTCCTCTTGTGCCGGTGGCAGTGCTTTCACCACCTCATCGAGCAATTCGCCCGTTCCCGAACCTGTTTGCGATGAAATATTATAAATCTCACCGAGCCCAAAGGCATAAAACTCGGCGGCTTGCCCAATTCTTTCGTGGTAGTCGACTTTATTGGCAACCACAAAAACTGGCTTCTTCGATCGGCGGAGCATGTCGGCCATCGACTCGTCTAAGTCGGTGATGCCCGTAGTCACATCCACCATAAACAGAATCACATCGGCTTCTTCGATGGCGATATGTACCTGTGAACGGATGGCCGCTTCAAAAATATCGTCGGAGCCTTTTACGAAACCTCCGGTATCGATAACGGTAAACTTCTCTCCTATCCATTCGGCCTGTCCGTAATGGCGGTCGCGGGTAACTCCCGAAAAGTCATCGACTATCGCCTTACGGCTTTCGGTTAAACGATTAAACAAGGTACTTTTACCCACATTCGGGCGCCCCACAATGGCAACTACACGACTCATATTCAGTGATTATATCCGAAATAGCGGAGCATACGATCGTCGTTCCGCCAGTTCTCTTTTACTTTAACAAACAAGCTGAGCATTACCTGCTTGCCAAAAAAGGCTTCGAGGTCTTTGCGCGCTTCTATTCCTACTTTTTTCAATCCCGCACCTTTTGGTCCAATGACGATGCCTTTTTGCGAGGCTCGTTCAACATAAACCAAAGCAGATATGCGGAGCAAATTTTCTTCGTCCTTAAAACTGTCTACCTCTACTTCGCAGGCATAGGGCACCTCTTGGCGGTAGTTCATGAATATCTTTTCCCGTACAATTTCTGCCGCAATGAAGCGCTCACTTTTATCGGTAAGCTCATCTTTGCCATAATACGGAGGCCCTTCAGGAAGCATTTTCAAGATGTGGCCCATCAATCCATCGATGTTAAAACCTTTTTCGGCCGAAATGGGCAATACGACCGCATTGGGTGCTTCGGCCCGCCACTGTTGTTCTAGCTTGGCTTGCTCATCACCTTTTAGTTTGTCGACCTTGTTGAGGAGAACTATTAATTTTTCGGCTTGCAGCAACTGCTCATGGTATTCGGCTACATCACCTTCATCGGTCACATCTACCACCCACAATACTATATCGGCATCTTCGATGGCCGTTTCTACAAATCGCATCATGGCTTTGTGCAAACCATATCGCGATTCGAGGTAACCAGGAGTATCTGAAAATACGATTTGGTACTCGTCTTCACTCACTATCCCCAATATGCGATGTCGGGTAGTTTGTGCCTTAGGCGTTACTATCGACAGCTTTTCGCCCACCAAGCGGTTCATCAAGGTAGACTTCCCGGCATTAGGTTTCCCGAGTATGTTAACGAAGCCGGCGCGGTGAGACATTTTTTTTTAGTTTCTATTGGGATTGCAAAGAACGGAATTATATCTTTGCAATCCAATTTAGATAGTGCGGGGTAGAGCAGTTGGTAGCTCGTTGGGCTCATAACCCAAAGGTCGCTGGTTCGAGTCCAGCCCCCGCTACCAAAAAACCCGAATCGAAAGGTTCGGGTTTTTCTTTTTTTACACAGTCCAAGCTTGCTTGAGGCTGTGTAAAAAAAGAAAAAACCACGCATGCGAAGCAGGCGGCGGGTTTATTGGTAATGCCACCCCACACAGGCCGCTTCCGCAGCAAAGCGAAGGAAGCAATCCAGCCCTCATTTTCTGCGCAAAAAACCACGCATGCGAAGCAGGCGGCGGGTTTATTGGTTAAGCCACCCTACACAGGCCACTTCCGCAGCAAAGCGAAGGCTTCAAGGATAAATCCGAGATTCAACAAAGCATTTTATCAGTTTTTAGATTTCGTAAGCAAAAAAATTATGCTATTCATCTATCCTGAAACCATTAGTTTTTGAATCGCCTTAACCCACTCGTTAAGATCCGTATGAAATATACGGGTCTTCATTCCGAGTTTGGATTGTAATAATTGAGAACTTATCAGTTCAACCCTCTTATTCTGTGTTTCTCCAGCTATATAATTATAGAGTTTTTGTAATCCACTATTTGTATAGCCGTCTATAAAAAACACATAACTAGCTTTGGCATCCTCCGTGCTTTCCCAAACCACAAAGTACCCTTTCATTGCCTTAATTGGAAATAAAAAAGAATTGTCAATCCTTTTTGTACCATTGCCGCTAATTATCACTTCGCCAACTGGTATTATCGGCAAACTTGAGTCACAAAATTCACAAAGTTTTTTGAGTGTATATGTTTGGAATAAGAAGGATAATTTTGATTTGTAGAAGTTCTTTGTGTACTTCGCCCAATACTTCAATTCTAGTTTCGGAAGATTAAGATTTTCTATGCTAGCGGCAGTAATAGACAAGAAATCGATATGATAAAATAACACCTCTTCATTTTCAATGTCGACAATTGAGTTAGTTACTTTTACTTTAAGTTTCGGGACATTGTGAAACCTATAATAATGTTTAATTGCATCTAGATACTTTTTTTGAATTTGGAATGTGTTTTTCAAAATAATCACCTTGATATTTGATAACTATTTTACTGTCAAAAAAAAAGACGTTCTCCCACTCACTTTCGAACATCACATTAACTGAACTAAATGTTACAGACGGTTTCTGGAATACAGGCCTTGGACGTCTAAACTTTGAATATTCTGGTTTGTTCGTAGATAGTCCTCTTAGTCGCGAGCTCTTGGATTTTTCGCCCTTACTATTTGACTTCAAATCTCCTCCTTTGATATTATCATTACTGAGATTTTGCTTATTCAAATATTCGTTTAGAATATCTTTATT
>Ga0209278_1001642_pt1 | contig 13276 bp, 14 predicted proteins | sample JI81BgreenDNA_FD_187504 | JGI IMG/M metagenome (GOLD analysis project Ga0209278, IMG submission 187504) | Wastewater effluent complex algal communities from Wisconsin, to seasonally profile nutrient transformation and Carbon sequestration -... | ecosystem: Engineered > WWTP > Effluent > Algae... | reverse complement strand
GCGCTGTCGATCGTCGACCTGTCGCTGACGACGGTGAACGGTGGCCGTGCCGACCTCGGCGCCATCCAGAACCGCTTCAGTTCGGTGATCGCCAACCTGACGACGAACTCGGAGAACCTGACGGCCTCGCGCAGCCGGATCCGCGATGCGGACTACGCCCGCGAGACGGCCGAACTGACCCGCACGCAGATCCTGCAGCAGGCCGGTACGGCGATGTTGGCCCAGGCCAACCAGATCCCGCAGAACGTCCTGACCCTGCTGCGAGGCTGATCCGGCGAGCACTGGCGGCCTTGGCCCCGGCGGCGTAGCTTCAGCCTCCGGGGTCGCGGCCGATATCCAGACGAGTCGAGGAGTTCGCCATGGGTTCCATTTCCAGCCCCGGCATCGGGTCCGGCATCAACGTCACCCAGCTGGTCAGCCAGCTGGTGGCGGCCGAGCGCGCGCCGCAAGAGCAGCGGATCGGCCGGCGAGAGACCGACGCCCGCGCCGACCTCGCCGCGTTCAACCAGATCAAGACCGCGCTCTCCAGCCTGCGCACGGCGGCCAACGCCCTCGACGGCGCCAGTGGCACGGCGGGACGCAAGGCCACCATCCAGGCGGAGGCGGGGTTCACGGCGACGGCCACCAGCACCGCCGCCCTCGGCCGCTACACGATCGAGGTGGAATCGCTCGCGACGGCGCAGAAGCGCCAGAGCGGCGCATTCAGCACCAGTGCCGACCTCGGCACCGGCACCCTCAGCTTCACCGTCGGCACCGAGACCTTCAACGTCACGCTCGGTGCCACCAACACCATTGCCGAGCTTCGTGACGCCATCAACACGGCGACGGCGGGCAAGGGCTTGGCCGCGACCGTGGTCAACGGCGACTCCGGCAGCGTGCTGGTGCTCAACGCGGCGAAAGCGGGCACGGCCGGTGCGATCACCATCAACGCCACCGGCAGCATCGCCACGTTCACGAGTGGCCTGGCAGTCACCACGCCGGCGACCAACGCCGTGGTGAAGGTCGATGGCGTGACCCGCACCGCGGACAGCAATCGCCTCACCGATCTCATCGGCGGCGTCACCCTGGATCTGACGAAGGCGCAGGACAACAGCACCTTCACCCTCGACATCGTCGCGGACAACAGCAATGTCCGCACGGCGATGCAGACCTTCATCGGTGCCTACAACAGCGCACTGACCCAGCTCCGCAACGCCAGCGCCTACAACGCGGAGACCCGCACCGGCGGGCCGCTGGTGGGCGATGCCGCCGTCCGCGGCCTGCAGCAGCAACTGCGCGGCGCCATCGGCGACGCCTTCGACGAGCTCAGTGCGATCGGCATCAAGAGCAGCAAGGACGGCTCGCTCAGCCTCGACGTGAGCAAGTTCGACGCCGCCCTGGCCGCCAGCCCCGCGGCGGTGGAGCGCCTCTTCGACAAGGAAACCGTCGGCAGCCTCGGCGCGGTGCTCTCCGCGCGCCTCGAAGGCGCCGTTGCGGCCAACACCGGCCTGCTCGACGCGCGGACCAAGGCGCTCAATGACCGCCTGAAGGGCCTGCAGACGGACCGTGACCGCCTCGACGTGCGCATCGCGCGCATCGAGGACAACTACCGACGGCAGTTCACGGCGCTCGACGGCCTCGTCGCGCAGCTGCAGAGCACGTCGTCCTTTCTCACCCAGGAACTCGCGCGCCTCCCCGGCGCTGGTTGATGACCGATGAGCACCCGCAATCCCGCCGCCGCCTATCGCAGCACCGCCGTCGAAACCCGCGTGCACGAGGCCGATCCACACCAGTTGATCGCCTTGATGCTCGAAGGTGCCATCCAACGCCTGCGCATGGCCGAGGCCTGCATCGCCAGCGGCGACCTGACGCGCAAGGCCAAGGCCGCCTCCGAGGCCGGCGCCATCGTCGATTCGCTGTCCGGCTGCCTCGACTTCAGCCAGGGCGGCGACATCGCCGCGCGGCTCGAAGCGCTGTACGACTACGCCTCGCGGCGCATCGTCGCGGCCAATGCGGCGAACGACGCGCAGGGCTTCGGCGAGGTCGCCGGTCTTCTCGACGACGTCTTCGCCGCCTGGAAGCAGATCAAGCCGGCCTGAGCCGATGAGCGATTACGCGACGGCCTTGCAGGCCCTGCGCGACGCGCGCGACGCGCTCAACGTCGTCGACCTCCCGCGTGCCGAGGCGGCGCTCCGTGCCCACGACGAGGCGGTGCGTGCCGCCTGCGCCGCGCCGAAGGCCCTCGCCGTCAGCGAGATGGAAATGCTCGCCGCCGGCCAGCGTGAATTGCTCCAAGCCCTGGCCGACGTGCAGTCCGGCGTCGCCCGCGAGCTTTCCGCGACCCGCAAGGGCGGCGCCGCGGCGCGCGCCTACCTGGGCAACGCCGGTGGATGAGGCGGCCGCCGATGCCGCGCTGTTCGAGGGCGCGGTGGCCTGTGAACTGAAGGCCCGCATGCAGCTGTTGCCGGCCCCCCTGATGGCCGGGGCCACCGACGCCGCCGAACGCCTGTTGCGGGACCTCGCGATGGTCGAGGAACGGCGGGGCGAGCACGAGGACCCCGCCCATCCGCCCGATCCCGCGCTGCGGCGGCTGGAAGCCAAGCTCGATCTCACCCTGCAGCTGCTGGCGCAGGCCTTGCCCGCGCTGGCCGGACCGCCGCCCCGGCCGGTGCGCCTGAGTGCTGCCGGCGTCCGATTCGAAGGCCCAACCGGGGTCGCGGCGGCGGTGGGAAGTCTCGCGGTGTTGGCCTGGCAGCCCGGCGAGGGCCTGCCGCTGACCCTGCACCTGCCGGTGACCTGCCTCGCCCAAGGCGGAGGCCGCAGCTGGTGGCGCTTCGATGCGCTGCCCCCGAGCCTCGCCGACCTGCTCGAGCGCCACGTGTTCCGCCTGCATCGCCGCGGGCTCGCCGCGCAGCGACGCGGCTGAGGGCAACGACGGCACGCGGCTTGCACGCCGAGGGTTCCTGTCCCCATGGGCCTGAGCCATGCTGGCCGAGATGACCCGCGACGCCGCACCTTCCGCCGACTTGGCCCGCAATGCGCAGATCGCGTTGCGGGAGGCCCATGCCGCGCATGAATCCGGACGTCTGGACGAGGCCGAGGCCCAGTACCTCGACGCGCTCCGGGCCAATCCCCATTCCGCCGAGGCCGAGCACGGGCTCGCGTGGCTGCTTGCCCAACGCGGCGACTGGAAGGGCGCACTGCCGCGTTTCGGGCGCGCACTGAAGCTACGCCCCTGGGAGAAGGAGTTCTGGATCAGCCAGCTCGAGGCCCTGATGCAGGTCGGGCAGCACGAGGCCGTGCATCGGTTGCTGCATCGGGCGATGCAGTCGGGCCTGCCCGCCGAGACCGCTGCCGGATTCGAGAAACGCCTGCGTGAACGGCGCACCGCACTGTTGGCAGCACAGGTGCGGGCCAGCGGCAAGACAGCGAAGCAGGCCGCCGAAGCTCCTCGCAAGGCCATCTTGGCGTTGCGAGAGACCTTCTTGAAGGGCGACTTCGCCACGGCCCGTGCGTCCGCGACGGCCTTCGTGGCCCAGTATCCGCTCTGCGCTTTCGCTTGGCGGGTCCTCGGGGCCAGCCTGCCCGCCGACGAGCGCGGCGACGCCCCCATCGAAGTCCTACGTATCGCCTGCGACCTCGATCCCGAGGGCGTGGACGTGACGATGAACCTCGCGCTCGCGCTCAACGTGCGCGGTCGGCTCGACGAGGCCGAGGCGCTGTTCCGTGACGTCCTGACGTGCCAGCCCGAGAATGTGCGGGCCCTCGTCAATTGCGGGCTTCTGCTGAATCAACGTGGCGACCCCGAGGCCGAGGCGCTGCTCCGCCGTGCGCGTTCGCTGGGCGCCCATGATGCCCGGGTGGCTTTGGCGCTCGGGGCCTACCTCCGAGACCGCGACCAATATGGCGAGGCGATGCCACTCCTCGAGGAGGCGCTGGCGGCGGATCCCGCCAACCAGGCCTGCCTCTCCGCGCTGTCGGTCTGCTATCTCGGCGTGGGGCGCCACGAGGAGGCGGCTGCGCTATTCCGCCGTCTCGATACGACGAAAACGCCGCATCTGGGCGCCTTGGGCATTGCCCTGTTCGTGGGTACCCACATCGCCGAGATCGGCGTCGATGAGCTTTTCGCTCTGCATCGCCGCTTTGGTGAGTTGCTTGAGCGCGAGCGCGCGCCAAACACGCATTGGGAGAACGAGCGCGACCCCGCGCGCCGCCTTCGCGTCGGATTCGTTTCCGGCGACTTCCGGCGACATGCGATGGCGGGCTTTGTCCAGCCGCTCTGGGACGGCATGGACCGCTCCGCTTTTGAAGTCTTCGCTTACTCGAACCACCGCACCAACGACGAGACGACGGCGCAGCTCCGCGCCGCGACCGACGGCTGGTGCGACATCGCCGGTCTGACCGACGAACGGGCGGCCGAACGCATCCGCCAGGACGGCATCGACGTGCTGGTGGATCTCTCCGGCCATACCGCCTTCAACCGCCTCGGCGTATTCGCCCTGAAGCCGGCACCGATCCAGATCAGTTCCTACGGCTACCCGGCCACCACGGGGCTGACGCGCATGGACTACTACCTCGCCGACACCACCTTCGCGCCCCCGGGCCTGATGGACGCGCAGTTCACGGAGAAGTTGATGCTCGGCGCGGCCAACGCCGCCTTCCAGCCGCCGGCCGGCTCGCCCGATGTCAGCCCGTTGCCGTCGGCCGCGGGCGCTGCATTCACTTTCGGCAGCTTCAACCGGATGAGCAAGCTCACGCCGCGCACGGTCGAACTGTGGGCGGCGGTACTGCGTGCGACGCCGGGGTCCCGGCTGGTGATCGGCGCGGCGGATGCGCCGGGCGAAGCGCGGCTTCGTGCCCAGTTCGCGGCCGCCGGCGTCGAGGGTTCGCGACTCGAGTTCCTGCCGCGCCTGGACACGACGAGCTATCTCAAGGCGCACGACCGGGTCGACCTGCTGCTCGACACGTCCCCGTATGCCGGCGGCACGACGACCTGCCTCGGCCTGTGGATGGGCGTGCCCACGCTGACGGTGCCCGGGCCGACGCTGCCGAGCCGGGCCGGCGCGGCCATCCTCGAGCGGGTCGGGCTCAAGGACTTCATCGCCTCGGACGCGGCGGACTTCGTTGCCCGGGCCGCGGCCTTCGCCGATCCCTCGGCTCGCGAGGGACTGGCCGAGGTCCGGGCCGGCCTGCGCGAGCGCCTGCGCCGTTCCAACATCGGCTCGTCGCGGGCCGCGATCGAGACTTTTGAGGACGGCGCCCGGATGGCCTGGCGGCGCTGGTGCGAAGGTCTGCCGCCGGCTCCGCTGCTGGTTCCCCCACGCTCCCGCTGACGGCGGTCTGGGCCAGCGTCGTCCGAGCGTCACCACCGCGTGGCATGGGCCTTGCAAGGGGAGGGGCACGACCTCTTCGCCGCGAGCCTGATCGCAATGCTAACGTCCCATGCAACGACCGCCGCGCCGGGGGGCTCCGTGGAGAAAGACGCGATCGCTCCGCCGGGCGACGCCGGTCGGGGGCGCAAGGCCATCCGCGGCCTTGCCGACCTCGCCATCCGTGGCGCGCCGCCGGCCTTCACCGAGACCGTGCACGTGGGCCGCCCGAACATCGGCGACCGCGCTGCGTTCATGGGTCGCGTCGACGCCATGCTCGACAGCCGCTGGCTCACCAACAACGGCCCGATGGTGCAGGAGCTCGAGCAGAAGCTCGCGCGCTACCTCGGCGTCCGCCACGTGGTGGCGATGTCCAACGGCACCATCGCCCTGGAAATCGCCATCCGCGCGCTCGGTCTGAAGGGCGAAGTGATCCTGCCCTCGTACACCTTCATCGCGACGGCGCACGCCCTGCAGTGGCAGGAGATCACGCCGGTGTTCGCCGACATCGACCCGGTGACGCACAACATCGATCCCGCCGCGGTGGAGCGGATGATCACGCCGCGCACCTGCGGCATCATCGGCGTGCACCTCTGGGGCCGGGCCGCGCCGGTCGACGAGCTGGCCGAGATCGCCCGCCGCCGACACCTTTCGCTGATGTTCGATTCCGCGCATGCCTTCGGTTCGACTTACCGCGGGCGACGCGTCGGTGCCTTCGGCCGCGCCGAGGTCTTCAGCTTCCACGCGACCAAGTTCTTCAACTGCTTCGAGGGCGGGGCCGTCACCACCAACGAGGACGACCTCGCGACGACGATGCGCTACATGCGCAACTTCGGCTTCGAGACCTACGACAAGGCCGTGCACGTCGGCACCAACGGCAAGATGCCGGAGATCTGCGCGGCGATGGGCCTCACCAACCTCGACTCGCTCGACGCCGTGGTCGAAGTGAACCGCGCGAATCTCGCCGCGTACGAGGCGGCCTTTGCCGGCATCGAGGGCGTGTCCTTGCTGCGCTACGACCCGCGCGAGCAGAGCAATTTCCAGTACGTGGTCGCCGAGGTGGATCCGGGCTTCGGCGCCACGCGTGACGAGATCGTGGCGGCGCTGCATGCCGAGGGCATCCTGGCCCGCAAGTACTTCTGGCCTGGCTGCCACAACATGCAGCCTTACCGTGATCTGTACCCGCACGCCGGCCTGTTGCTGCCGCACACGAAGGCCGTGGCCGAGCGGGTCATCGTCCTGCCGACCGGCACGGCGCTGCCGCCCGGCGCGATCGAGGTGATCGCGTCGGTGTTCCGCGTGCTGGGCGCCGCGAGGGCCCGCCCGTGAGCCGTGCGTCGCGGGGACTGACGCCGGAGCAGGTTGCCGCGCTGGCACCGGCCTGTGACGCGCCGGTGTTCGACGTCGAGGTGTTCCGCGCGGTGGGCGCCTTCGTGGTGCGCAATCTGTTCCCTGCCGCGACCGTCGCTGCGTGGCAGTCGGCGTGGGCCGAGTTCCAGGCGAACACCTTGGCCGCGCGCAAGGTGGGCTTCAACAAGGTGGCGGTCGAAGAGCCGCTGCCGCCGGTGCTGGCGACGATGTACGAGTCGCCGGAGCATCGCGCCGTGGCGCGGGCGATGTTCGGCCCCGATGTCGGCCTCTACAACCACCGATTCGTCATCAAGGACCAGTTCTCGCGCGACCCGGTGTTCCTGCACCAGGACTACTGCTACCACCTCGGTTTCCCGGAGAAGGCCTCGTTCTTCACTCCGCTCAGCGTCTGCGGGCGCGAGAACGGCGGCCTCGAGTTCTTCCTCGGCACGCACCAGTACGGCTACCTCGGCGACGCCGGCGAGATCGATCCCGAGGCGTTCCCCGCCTGGCCGTCGATCCTCCCCGAACTCCATCCCGGCGACCTCGTGGTGATGGACAGCTCGACCTGGCACCGCTCGGGTCCGCACCTCGGCGGCCCCGACCGCATCCTCGCCGACACCATCATCCAGCCGGCCTGCGACCCCAGCACCGTCGCCATGGTCTGCGGCGAGAACGGCCCGGTGAACCGCCTCGACCGCTCGGCGGCTGCTGGCCTGTTCAAGCGCTCGCGCACCACGCGGATGAAGGAACTCACCGCCGAACTGTCGCGGCTGCAGGGCGGGAGCGACTGATGGTGTTCGTTGGCGGCGGCGCCCTGCTTTCGCATGCCGTAAGCCACGCGCTGGCGCTCGGACTGCCGGTCGTACTCGTCTGCTGCCCCGCGGGTGACCCCGCGCTGCCACGCCTCGCGCGCCTTGGCGTCGCCGTCATCGAGTCGGGGGATCCGAGCGCGGACCTCCCGATTCACCTCGCCTCGGCCGGCGTCGACGTGGTCTTTTCGATCAACAACCGCTTCCTGCTTTCGGACGCGGTGCTGGCTTCGGGCCCGCGCTTCTACAACATCCACAACGGGCTCGTGCAGCGCTATCGCGGCTTGGCGGAGGTGTGCGTCGTCGCGGCGATCTGCCGCGGCGAAGCCGAGTACGGCGCCACCCTGCATCGCCTCTTGCCGGGCCAGAAGGTCGACACCGGGCCGGTGGTGGCCCAGCAGGCCTTCGTCGTCGCGGCGGAGGACGATTTCGCCACGGTCTTCGGCCGCGGCCTCGATGCCTGCAAGCATCTTTTCGAAAAGCATGCAGCGGCCCTTGTCGCGGGTGATCCCGAATCGACGCTGGTCGACCATGCGGGCAAGGCCCTCGGCTACAAGGACGTCGCGCGCCTTTGCGCCGAGGCCTCCCCCGAGCGCCGTCGCCGCGCCAGTCGCCTCGGCCCCTACCAGGCCTTCTTCCCCGCGCTTGCCGCGCAACTCGCCGACGTCGAGCGGCACGCCGCCGCGTGACCGGAGCCCCCCATGCAGACGAACGTCCTCGACTACTTCGAACACGGCGCGCTTCGCCATTGCCCCGACAAGGTGGCCATCGTCGATGGTGGGCAACGCCTCAGCTTCGCCGAGCTCGCGGCCCGCGCGAAGCGTTGCGCCGCGCGCCTGGTCGAACGCGCCGACCTGCTGAACTCACCGGTCGCGGTGTTCCTGCCGAAGGGCGCCGACGTGGTCGTGGCCGACCTCGGCATCGCCTACAGCGGCAACGTCTACATGAACCTCGACGTGAAGCTGCCGGCGCAGCGCCTGCGAAACATCCTCGCGCACGTTGCCCCGCACCTCGTCATCAGCTCCCGCGCGCTCGCCGCGGAAGCCACGGCCGCGGGCGCGCAGGCCGCGCATCTGGTGTTCATCGAGGACCTCGTCGCCGAGCCCGGTGACGGCCGTCCCGGCTTCGACGAAGCGATGCTGGCGGCTCGGCGGGCCCGCGTGATCGACACCGACCCGCTGTGCCTGATCAACACGTCGGGCTCGACCGGCACCCCGAAGGCCGTCGCACTCAGCCACCGCGGCACCGTCGACTTCATGGACTGGGTGTTCGATACCTTTGCCTTCGACGAGACAATGGTCATCGGCAGCCTGTCGCCGTTCTACTTCGACATCTACACGTTGGAACTCAACGCCTGCCTCGCCAGGGGCGCGACGCTGGTGGTCATCCCGGAGTCGCTGGCGATCTTCCCGGCGAAGCTGATGGCCTTCCTCGCCGAGCACGCCGTCAGCTTCCTGTTCTGGGTGCCGTCGATCATGGTGCACATCGCCAAGCTCGGCCTGCTCGAAGCGGTGCCGCTACCGGCGCTCAAGACGGTGTTCTTCGCCGGCGAGGTCTTCCCGACGCGCCACCTGAACCACTGGCGGCGCGCGTTGCCCGGGGCGATGTTCGTCAACCTTTACGGGCCGATCGAGATCCACGTCGACTGCACCTATTTCATCGTCGACCGCGAGTTCGCCGACGACGAGCCGCTGCCGATCGGCTTCCCCTGCCGCAACACCGACATCCTGATCCTCGACGAGCACGATGCGCCCTGCGCCGATGGTCAATTGGGCGAGCTGTGCGTGCGCGGCAGCTCCCTGGCGTTGGGCTACTGGAACGACCGGGAGAAGACGGCCAAGGCCTTCGTGCAGAACCCGTTGAACCGCCGGTACCCGGAGTGGATCTACCGGACGGGCGACCTGGCGGTACGCCGTGCCAACGGCGAGATCCACCTCGCCGGCCGCAAGGATTTCCAGGTGAAGCACATGGGCTACCGCATCGAACTGCCGGAGATCGAGCACCACGTGATCGGTGTGCCCGGCATCGCCAACGCCTGCGTGCTCTACCACGCGGGGAAGAAGGAAATCACCCTGTTCTACGAGGTCGAGGCCGATGCGGTGGAGCCGGCGGCGATCCGCAGCCACCTGGCCACCCTGCTGCCCAAGTACATGTTGCCGACGGCTTTCCACCCCATGCCGCAGCTGCCGCGCAACCCCAACGGCAAGATCGATCGCAACGGCCTGAAGAACACCCTCGAGGAATCAACGCCATGAGCGTGCTCGACCTGCTCGCCGCCATCCGCCCCGAGTTCGACTTCCGCGCATCCGACGACTTTTTCGCCGAAGGCCTGCTCGATTCGCTCGACCTCATCACCCTGGTGGCCGATCTCGAGAAGGCCTACGGCGTGCGCATCGACGGCATGGCGATCGTCCCGGAGAACTTCCGCAACCTCGAGGCCATCGATCGCCTGCTCGGCGAGGCCGGAGCCCGCCCGTGAACCTCCGCTTCGCCGGCAAGCGCATCAGCGGCCTGCTGACGATCCTGCCGGCGCACGAGCGCCTGTTCGTCGACGAAATGGCGAACTACAACTTCAGCCCGGCGCGCTCCCTCAAGCTGAAAGAGGTGATGGGCTACGACCGTCGGCGCCTCGTCGATGGTCCGGTGTGCGTGTCCGACCTCGCGGTGGCGGGCTTCGAGCACCTGTTCGCGAAAGGCCAGCTCGCGCCGTCCGATATTGGCGCCCTGGTCGTGGTGACGCAGTCGCCCGACTACCTGATGCCGGGCACGGCGAGCGTGATCCACGGGCGCCTCGGACTCGGCCACGACGTCTTCTGCGTCGACATCAACCAGGGCTGCGCCGGTTTCGTGGTCGGCCTGATGCAGGCCTTCATGCTGCTTGATCAGCCCGCCATCGCGAAGGTCGCCCTGGTGAACGGGGATGTCCTCAGTCGCAAGGTGTCGCCGCGAGACCGCAACAGCTATCCCCTGATCGGCGACGGTGCAGCGATCACCATCGTCGAACGCGACGCATCGGCGGCGACGATCCACGCCAGCCTGAAGATGGACGGCAGCCGAGGTGGGGCCCTGACGATCCCGGCCGGCGGCATGCGCCAGCCCTGCAGCGCCGAGACCGCCGAGCTGCATGAGGACGCCGAAGGCAACGCCCGCGCCGCCGACCACCTCGTGATGGATGGCTCGGCGGTCTTCAACTTCGTCATGACCGAGGTGCCCGCGCTGGTGGAGGGCTTGCTGCGCGACACCGGCACCCCGGCCGACGCCGTCGGCGCCTTCCTCTTCCACCAGCCCAACCGCTTCATGTTGCAAAAACTCGCCGAGAAGTTGGGCGTGCCGTACGACAAGATGCCGTCGAACGTCGTCGAGCGCTTCGGCAACTCCAGCGGCGTCACCATCCCGGTGGCTACGGCCAGCAACTTCGCGGAACGGTTGCGCCACGAGCGCCTGCGCGTCTGCTTCGCCGGCTTCGGCGTCGGCTTGACCTGGAGCGCCCTGCTGATGGAGCTCGGCCCGCTCGAGTTCTGCGAGATGATCGATTTCCCGTCCCAAGGAGCTGACCATGGATGATTTCCTCGCCGAGATGGCCGAGATCCTCGAGGCCGACGCCGTCGTCGGCGATGCCGTGCTTGACGCGTTCGACGCTTGGGATTCGCTCGCCGTGCTGTCGGTCGTGGCGATGGCGGACTCGTCCTTCGGCGCCAAGGTCACGGCGCAAGAGGTGCGCAAGGTCGACACCGTGCAGGCGCTGTACGACCTGATCCTCAGCCGGCGAGCCGCGGCCTGAGATGGAGGCGCCCGCGTTCCAGCCGCTCGACCTGACAGACCGGCACTACCTCGTGACCGGTGCCGCCTCCGGCATTGGTCGTGCCGTCGCCGTGCTGATGGCCCGGCTGGGCGCGCGCCTGAGCCTGGTCGACATCGACGTCGCCGCCCTCGAAAACGTGCGCGCTGCGCTTCCGGCAGGCGCCGCGGTGCAGACGACGGCGTTCGACCTGCGCGACGCCGAGGCCATCGGGCCGATGGTCGAGGCCTGCGTGGCCACGCAGGGCCCGCTGCACGGCATCGTCCACTGCGCCGGCCTGCAGAGCGTCATGCCGGCCCGCACGCTGAAGCTCGAGCGCGCCCGCGAGCTGTTTGCGGTCAACACCGAGGCCGCGCTGGCGCTCTCGAGTGCCCTCGCCAGCCGCAAGGTGTACGCCGGCGAACACGGCGCCCTGGTGTTCATTTCCAGCGTCATGGCCCTGGCCGGCTCGCCCGGTGCCGTGGCCTATGCGGCCAGCAAGGCGGCCCTGCACGGCATGGCGCGCACGCTGTCGGTCGAGCTCGCGCCGAAGCGCATCCGCGTCAACTGCATCGCGCCGGGCTTCGTCCGTACGCCGCTGCTCGAGCGCACCGAACGCCTCTGGGAGCCGGGCCAGCGCGAAGCGGTCGAGGCGCAGCATCCCCTCGGCTTCGGCGAGCCCGAGGACATCGCCAACGCCGTCGTCTTCCTTGCCGCCGACACCGGCCGCTGGATCACCGGCACGGTCCTGGTGGTCGATGGCGGCTACCTCGCGCACTGATCGTCGAACGGACAGACTTGCCCCATGGTCGACGCGCTTCCTCCCTACCTTCTGCTCACCGGCGCCTCCTCGGGCATTGGCCGCGAGATGGCGATCGCGCTGTCGGCAAGCCATCGCTTGGTCCTCGCCGGGCGCGACCGCGAGCGTCTCGAGGCCACACGTTCTGCTTGCGAATCGCCTGAGCAGCACCTCGCGTGGTGCCACGACCTGGCGGATGTCGACGGCATCGCGGCGAGCCTTGGTGCTTGCCTCGCCGCCCAGCCGGCCTGCATCGAGGCCTTCGTGCACTGCGCCGGCACGCTCTCCGTGCTGCCGCTGCGCAGCATCACCGCCGCCCACGCGCAGCAGGTGATGGCCACGAACGTGCTGTCGGCCTTCGAGATCACCCGTCTGCTGATGCGCAAGGACGTGAACCAGAAGCGTCTCCGCAACGTCGTGTTCATCTCCACCATCGCCGCGCAGTACGGGGCCAAGGGCTTCTCGGCCTACAGCGCGAGCAAGGCCGCGCTCGACGCGCTGATGCGCTCGTTGGCCGTCGAGCTGGCGCCCGACGTGCGCGCCAATTCGGTACTGCCGGGCGCGGTGCGCACGCCCATGACCGCCGGCATGTTCGACGATCCGGACACCGCGGCGCGCCTGCTGCGCGACTACCCGCTGGGCGTCGGCGAGCCGCGCGACGTCATCGACGCGGTCGAGTTCCTGCTCTCCGACCGGGCGCGCTGGATCACGGGCCAGCAGCTGGTGGTCGACGGCGGCCGCACCGCGAACATCTCGGCATGAGTCCGGCTCCGACCGCGGCGCCCGAGGCGCCCTTCGTCATCGTCGGGGCGGGCGGTCTCGGCCGCGAGCTGCTGGGTTGGATCGCCGGCTGCAGCGAGGCCACGCGCCAGCGTTTCCGCGTGCAGGCCTTCGTGACCGAGCAGGCCGCGCCCGGCGAGACCTGCCACGGCTTGCCGGTGCTGCGGCCTGAAGCCCTCGACGGCCCACCGCCGCGCTATGTCATCGCCATCGCCGACCCGGCGGCCAAGCGTCGCATTGCCCGGTCGCTCGACGCCCTCGGGTGGATCGCCGAGACCTTCGTCCACGACACCGCCAATGTCGGCTTGAACGCCGTCATGGGCGCGGGCACGGTCATCTGCCCGTGTTGTCGCATCAGCACCGACAGCCGCATCGGCGCCCACGTGCTGGTGAATTCGTCCTGCGGCGT
>Ga0209278_1001640_pt1 | contig 13283 bp, 11 predicted proteins | sample JI81BgreenDNA_FD_187504 | JGI IMG/M metagenome (GOLD analysis project Ga0209278, IMG submission 187504) | Wastewater effluent complex algal communities from Wisconsin, to seasonally profile nutrient transformation and Carbon sequestration -... | ecosystem: Engineered > WWTP > Effluent > Algae... | reverse complement strand
CCTTGCCGGTGCTGGTGGCAACCGCCGCCATCACCGGTGCGGCCGCGCCACTGCCGCTGGTGATCGCCCAGCCGCTTACGGCCGTGCAGGGCCAGTTGCTGATCACCGCGCTCCCTGCCGGCAGCCGCGATCTGCGACTGGATGGGCAACCGGTGCATCTGGATGGCGATGGCCGCTTCATGCTGGGTGTGGACCGGGATTTCACCGGCACCAAGCGCCTTGAGTGGGTGACCAAGGATGGCCGCAGCGCCCACCGCGATCTGGTGGTGGCGGGCCGTGAATGGGTGATCGACCGCCTGCCCGCCCGATTGAACCCGCCCGCCGACCCCAACGCGCCGCGCAACCTGGAATATGAAGCACGGCGTGAAGCCGAAGTGGCGCAGGTGAAGGCCGCGCGCGCCGAAGTCTCACCCTGGCCGTTCTGGCGCGCGCCCTTCCAGTGGCCGGCCACCGGCCGCATCTCCACCCACTTCGGCGCCCAGCGCGTCTATGGCGAGATTCCGGCCAATTATCACAGCGGCATGGACATCGCCGCCCCGCACGGCACACCGGTGAAGGCGCCCATCCCCGGCGTGGTGCGGCTGGCGGCCGGTCCGTTCATGCTGGAAGGCAATCTGATCATCATCGATCACGGCCGCGGGCTGTTCTCGGCGATGATGCACCTTTCCAAGTTGGAGGTGAAACCCGGTGACATCGTCGCCCAGGGGCAGGTGATCGGCCGCATCGGCTCCACCGGGCGTTCCACGGGCCCGCACCTGCACTGGGGCATGACCTGGCACGGCGTGAAGGTTGATCCCGAAGCGCTGCTGCCGCCGATGCCGGCCGCAGCAGGGCGCTGATCACTCCACCACGCGCTTCACCCGGATCGCCAGCTGGCCATCGACATTGGCGAGATAGCTGCCCATCGCGGCGCGGCGGATGCGGATCTTCATCCCCGGCTTCGGATCGCGGCGCAGGTTGATGGCGTCAGTCTGCAGCCAGGTGCTGCCGTCATCCAGCACGAAACGCCAGCCGGCGGTGCGGCTGGGCCGGGCTGCGGTAATGGTCGCCTCGATCTCGGTCAGCGCGCCGCGCTCGTCCTTCTTCTCGCCCGGTTCGGCTTCGTCCTTGTCGGCGCCGAACAGGTTGAAGCTGGGCAGGCTGAGCCCGAACAGGCCGCGCCGCGCCTTCTTCACTTCCTCCTTGTCGGCCACCAGCACCTCGCGACTCTCCACCGCGCCGGCCAGCGCCGCCACGCCGGCATCAAGGCAGGCCAGCCGCGCCGTCGCATCGGTGAGCGCGCGGCAATCGAGCAGTTTCTGCACCACAGCGGGCGGAGCCTGCTTCGGCTTGTCAGCCGCAGCAGCGGGAGCGGCAATCAGCAGCAGGGCGAACGGAGCAATGCGCATGGGTGAACCTCGTATTTCCAGACGCCCTTTCGATACGCCATCGACCCCCATTCGCCAACTGGCTTGCCGCTGCGCGCCGGGCAGGCCATGACTGTCCAAACGGAGGGGACATGACCAAGACGATCGCACTCAGCCTGCTGCTGGCCACCGCTGCCACGGCGCAAACACCCACGATGCAGCCGGATATCGGCGCGCCGTTCAACGCGGTGACGCCTGCCGCCGATTATATCCGCCGCGAGGTGATGATCCCGATGCGCGACGGGGTGAAGCTCTTCACGGTGATCGTGATGAAGAAGGGCACGGCCAACGGCCCGATCCTGCTGACCCGCACCGTGTACAACGCCGGCAAGAACACGTCGCGCAACCCCAGCCAATCGATCACCGAAATCCTGCCGATCAGCGATGCCGAATTCGTCACCGATGGCTATATCCGCGTTTATCAGGATGTGCGTGGCCGCAACAAATCCGAAGGCGACTATGTCATCACCCGGCCGCTGAAGGGCCCGCTGAACACGACGTCCACCGATCACAGCACCGACGCCTATGACACGATCGACTGGCTGGTGAAGAATGTGCCGGAAACCAACGGCCGCGTGGCCATCACCGGCTCGTCCTACCCCGGTTTCACCAGCCTGATGGCGCTGGTCGATCCGCACCCGGCGTTGAAGGCGGCGGTGCCGATGTCCCCCATGGTCGATGGCTGGATGGGCGACGACTGGTTCCACAACGGCGCCTTCCGCCAGACCATGCTGGATTATTTCACCGGGCAGACCGCCACCAAGGGCGACGGCGACCCGGTCGCCATGGGCAAGCGCGATTACTATGCCGAGTTCCTGAGCGCCGGTTCGGTGGGCGGCTATATCGCCAAATATGGCCTCGATACGCTGCCCGGCGTGAGGAAGCTGATGGAGCATCCGTCGTACGACAGCTGGTGGCAGGGCCAGGCGCTCGACAAGATATTGGGCGCTCGCCCGCTGACCGTGCCGACCATGCTGGTCGTGGGCCAGTGGGACCAGGAAGACAGCTACGGCGCGCCTGCCGTCTATCGCGCGCTGGAACCCAAGGACACGGGCAACAAGATGCTCAGCCTCGTCATCGGGCCGTGGCGGCATTCGGGCGTGAACTATGATGGTTCCTCGCTGGGCGTGCTGAAATTTGCTGGCGACACCGGCCTGCAGTTCCGCCGCGACGTGATGAAGCCGTTCCTCGATTCCCACCTGAAGCCAGGCGCCCCGGCCTTCGACACGCCGCCGGTGCTCACCTATGCGGTGAATGCCGACAAGTGGCAGCGCCATGATCGCTTCCCGGCCGGCGAGACGGTGAACCTTTATCTCGATGACCGCTTCAGCCTGTCGCTGAACGCGCCGGCCGCCAAGGCAGCGCATGATGACTATGTGTCAGACCCGGCCCACCCGGTGCCGTTCGTGCCAGTGCCGGTGAACGTGCGTGACCGCACGGTGTGGGGGCCGTGGCTGGTGAGCGACCAGCGCCACGCGTCGTCGCGCCCCGATGTCGTCACCTATGTCTCCCAGCCGCTCAAGGCCCCGCTGCAGATCCATGGCCAGCCGGAAGCCAATCTGTTCGCCAGCACATCCGGCACCGACAGTGACTGGGTGGTAAAGCTGATCGATGTCTTCCCCGAAGAAAACAGCGCCCAGCCTGATCTGGCTGGCCTGCAATTGGGCATCGGCATGGAGATTTTCCGTGGCCGTTACGTGAAAAGCTTCGAGAAGCCGGAACCGCTCACCCCCGGCAAGGCCGAGCGTTATCGCTTCCTGCTGCCCGGCGTGAACCATGTGATTCCGGCCGGCCACCGGTTGATGGTGCAGGTGCAATCAAGCTGGTTCCCGCTCTATGACCGCAACCCGCAGAAATTCGTGCCCAACATCTTCACCGCTGCGCCGGCTGACTATCAGAAGGCGACGCAGGGCGTGTGGCGCGATACACAGCGGCCCAGCCACATCGCCATTCCGGTGGTGGGCGGCGCCGCTGCCGCCCGCGCTGCCCTGAACAACTGAAAGACACCATGATGTTGACCGCCTATCCGATCACCACCCTTGCGCTCGTGCTGGCGCTGATCGTCTATTTCGCCCTGTCGGTGAATGTCGGCCGCGCCCGCGCCACCTGGAGCGTGCCGGCGCCGCAAGCCAGCGGCCACCCGGAGTTCGACAAGCGGTACCGCGTGCAGATGAACACGCTGGAACAATTGGCGCTGTTCGTGCCAGGCGTGATTGTCGGCGCGCCGGTGCTGGGCGACATAGTGGCCGGCGGCCTTGCCCTGTTGTGGAGCGTTGGCCGCATCGTCTTTGCCAGCGCCTATTACACGGATCCGGCCAAGCGCGGCCCCGGCTTCGGCCTCACCCTGCTGCCCAGCCTGGTGCTGCTGCTGGCCGGCGCCTGGGGCGCGATTTCCGGCCTGATCTGAAAACGCCAACCGGCCCGGCATCCATCGGAATGCCGGGCCGGAGGGGTACTGTGCCGGGCGGGAGAGTTGCCCGGCACAGGAGAGTTCAGAAGCGCCAGCCGACGCCCACGCCAACAATCAGCGGGTTGATGTCGGCCCTGAGATTGTTGACCAGCGCGCCGGTGGTCAGCCGGGCGTTGGTGTCCATGTCGACATATTTCACGTCGAGATTGAGGAACATCTTTTCGCTGATGTCGAAATCGATGCCGGCCTGCAGCGCGAAGCTGAAGCTGTTGGAGAGGTTCACGTTGGTGGCACCGATGGCGTTCACCAGCTGGGTCGAAGCCTTTTCGTTATAGAACATCGTCCAGTTCACCCCGGCGCCCACATAGGGGTGAATCTTGCCTTCCGGCGCGAAGTGATATTGCAGCGTCAGCGTGGGTGGCAGCACCCAGGTGCAGGCCAGCCGGCCGACGCCCGCCAGGCTGCCGCCGCCTTCCACGCAATGCTTGGTGGTCGCCGCGATCAGCTCCACGCCGATATGATCGGTCAGCATGTAGGTGAAATCGATTTCCGGGGCATAGGCATTGGTGATGCTGCCGCCGCTGGTCGGGAAGGTGGGCAGCACCGGGCCAATTTTTTCCTGCGGCTGCACGGTGATGGCACGCAGCCGCACCAGAAAATCGCCCTGTGCGGCCAGCACCGGGCTGGCCCCCAGCGCAAGGGCAACAACGGCGGCAGCGGTCTTCAGAAACTTGGTCATCTACATCGTCCTGTGTTGGTGATGCAGGCACCCATGCCGGCTGAGCCTGTGCTTCTCTTTGATCTGGCTCAACAAATGCCTAGGGGTGATTGCGGATCAGGGCTCTTCCCTATGCTTCAAATGAAGGGCTGGCGAAGCCGCAACCGGGCTGTCAGGCTCCGGCCAAAATCACCAGGGGAAGGATCGATCATGGGCACACTTACGGGGCGCGTGGCCTTCGTTACCGGCGCGGCCAGCGGCATCGGCCGCGCCTGCGCCGTCCAGCTGGCGGCCGAAGGCGCCATCGTCTTCGTCACCGATATCGATGCGCCCGGCGGCCGCAAGACGGTGGAACTGATCGAAGCCGCTGGCGGCCAGGCGACATTCCGCGGCCAGGATGTGACCGAAGAACCGCGCTGGGCCGAACTCGTCAAGCGCGTCATGGATCTCTATGGCCGGCTCGACATATTGGTGAACAACGCCGGCATCGGCACCTCTGGCCTGATCACCGAGGTGACTCTGGAACAGTGGAACCGGCAGATGCACATCAATGTCACCAGCTGCTTCCTCGGCACCAAGCACGCGCTGCCGGCGATGCGGACGCCGCGCCCCGATGGCCATGTTGGCGGCTCGATCATCAATATCAGTTCAGTGGCCGGGCTGGGCGGTTCGGCCGGCATGAGCGCCTATTGCGCCAGCAAGGGCGCGGTGCGGTTGCTCACCAAGGCCGTGGCGATGGAATGCGCTGCCATGAAAGACGGCATCCGCTGCAACAGCGTGCACCCCGGCATCATCGACACGCCGATCTGGCAGAAGATCGACACGTCGGGCGCGCTCTCTGCCGCGCTGACCACTGCCAGCCCGCCGGGCGCCAATGCCATCGATGTCGATGCCGTTGGTGCCGGCGCCCCGGTCGGCTTTGCCGGCAAGCCCGAGGATATCGCGGCCGGCGTGGTGTTCCTGGCCAGCGATGCCAGCCGGTACATGACGGGTTCGGAACTGGTGATCGACGGCGGCTGGACGGCGCACTGAGCGCCAGAACATTTGCCGAAGCATCAACCCCGCTCATGCCGAGCTTGTCGAGGCACGCGCTGACTGTGGTGCGTGCCTCGCCAAGCTCGGCATGAGCGGGTTGGTGCTGTATCGCGACTGCAATCCCGCCGGAATCGCTACGGCGTCACCCGCAGCACCTTGCCGGCGTCCTCATCCGTTGTCAGCCACACCGCGCCATCGGGGGCCACGCGCACATCGCGGATGCGGGCCTTGATCGACGGGAAGATGCGTTCCTGACCAATCACCTTGCCCGCAGCATCCACATCCAGCCGCCGCACCTCCTTGTTCACCAGCGCACCGACGATCAGATCGCCCGCCCAGGCCGGCCACAGTGCTCCGCGATAGACGGCCAGCCCCGACGGCGCGATCGACGGCACCCACACGGCACGGCCATCGATCATGCCGGGATAGGTCTGGAACGGGCTGATCGTCGCGCCGCTGTAATCCAGGCCCTTGGTGGCCACCGGCCAGCCGTAATTGCCACCCTTTTGGATCAAATTCAGCTCATCACCGCCCTGCGGCCCATGTTCATGCGCCCACAGCCGGCCCGTCACGGCATCAACCGCAAGCCCTTGTGGGTTGCGATGGCCATAGCTCCAGATATGGGGCTGCGCGCCGGCCTTCCCGATGAACGGATTGCCCGCCAGCGGCCGGCCATCGTCGGCCATGCGCATGATCTTGCCCAGGCCCGATTGCAGCCGCTGCGCCTGCTCGCGATAGTCGAACCCGTCGCCGGTGGTCAGCACGAGGCTGCCATCCGACAGGAAGGCCATGCGCCCGCCAAAATGCACTGGCGTGTCCTTGGCCGGGCTGACCTGGAAGATGACCTTGGCCTCCACCAGCCGATCACCATCCAGCCGGGCACGGGTGACGCGGGTGAAGTTCGCACCTTTCTCTCCGGCTGCATAGCTGAGGTAAATCAAGCCATTATCGGCAAATTTCGGGTGCAGCACCACATCGAACAGCCCGCCCTGACTGGCCAGCCGCACCGCGGGCACGCCGGTGATGGCGCGCGGCTTGCCGCCGGGCACCAGCCGCAGCAACCGCCCGGCGCGCTCCGTCACCAGCACGTCACCAGCCGGCAAAAAGGCAAGGCTCCACGGGTGATCCAGCCCGCTGGCCATCACCTGCACCTGCTCTGCCTGCGCCGCACCAGCCGTCAAGGGCCCATACACGGCGAAAGTAAGAGTTATTAACAACTTTTTAGCAAAGCTTACCATTTCCGCCGAATCAACCCTTCCCTCGCGAATCCATCATGGAGTAAGAAGCGGCAACGAACAGGAAAAAATACAACATGGCATCCATCAAGGACCTGTTGCGTACAGCCCCGGCCTGGTCCGCCGCGGTTCTCACCACCACCGCCATCGCCAGCATGATCCAGAGCTGGCAGGTGCAATCGGGCCTGCGCGATCTTGGCGTGGAAATCCCGGCCGGTCTGGCGCTGGAAACCGCGGGCCGCGATTTTGCCGGCCTGTTGCTGCCGTTGCTGGGGGTGTTCGGCTTTGCCCTGCTGGTCGCCTTCAGTCTCGCGCACTGGCTGAAACCGCGCCTGCCGCTGCTGGCCCCCATCGCCTGGCCGCTGGCCGGCGGCCTTGCCATTGCGGCCGTGCTGATGGCCATGCACGCCCAGTTCCAGATGACGCCCCTGGCCGGCGCGCGCGGGATGGATGGTTTCATCCTGTTCTGCCTGGCTGGCGCCATCGGCGGGTTCGTATTCGGCTGGGTCAAACCGCGCTGAAGGATTTTACGCAACACCCCTACTTGTGTTGCCGTAAAGCCACACCATATCCTCCCATGAACAGGAGGAACGGCCTCAAATGAACATCGAAAAATTCTCCGATCGCGCCAAGGGGTTCCTGCAATCGGCGCAGACGGTCGCAATCCGCAACAATCACCAGCGCGTGGCGCCGGAACATGTGCTGAAAGCCCTGCTGGAAGATGAGCAGGGCATGGCATCCGGCCTGATCAAGGCCGCTGGCGGCACACCGGCCACCGCGCTGCAACTCACCGATCAGGCGCTGGCCAAGATCGCCCAGGTTTCGGGCAGCGGCGCGCAAAGCCTGGCGTGGGACAATGACACGGTGCGCGTGCTCGATTCCGCCGAACAGGTGGCGGTGAAGGCCGGAGACAGCGTTGTCACCGTCGAACGGCTGCTGGTTGCGCTGGCGCTCGCCACCACCACCGAAGCCGGCAAGGCGCTGAAAGGCGCTGGCGTCACCCCGCAGGCGCTGAACGAAGCCATCAACAGCGTGCGCAAGGGCCGCACGGCCGACAGCGCCGGCGCCGAAGACAGTTTCGATGCGCTGAAGAAATATGCCCGCGACCTGACCGAGGCGGCGCGTGCCGGCAAGCTTGATCCGGTGATCGGCCGCGATGAGGAAATCCGTCGCACTATCCAGGTGCTCGCCCGCCGCACCAAGAACAACCCGGTGCTGATCGGCGAACCCGGCGTGGGCAAGACCGCGATTGCCGAAGGCCTCGCCTTGCGCATCGCCAACGGTGACGTGCCCGATGGCCTGAAGGACAAGCGCCTGATGTCGCTGGACATGGGCGCGCTGATCGCTGGCGCCAAATATCGCGGCGAGTTCGAGGAGCGGCTGAAGGGCGTGCTCGACGAAGTGCGGGCCGAAGGCAGCGATGTCGTGCTGTTCATCGACGAAATGCACACGCTGGTGGGCGCCGGCAAGGCCGAAGGCGCCATGGATGCCTCCAACCTGCTCAAGCCTGCGCTCGCCCGCGGTGAGCTGCATTGCATCGGCGCCACCACGCTGGAAGAATATCGCAAGCACGTGGAGAAGGACGCCGCACTGGAACGCCGGTTCCAGCCCGTCCTTGTTGGCGAACCGACGGTGGAAGACACGATCTCCATCCTGCGCGGCCTGAAGGAGAAATATGAACTCCACCACGGCGTGCGCATCACCGATGGCGCCATCGTGGCCGCGGCGACGCTCTCCAACCGCTACATCGCGGACCGGTTCCTGCCGGACAAGGCCATCGACCTGATGGACGAAGCGGCTTCGCGCCTGCGCATGGAGGTGGAGTCCAAGCCCGAAGAGATCGAAGCGCTCGACCGCCGCATCATCCAGCTGAAGATCGAAGCCGCTGCGCTTTCACGCGAAACCGATGCCGCCTCCAAGGAACGGCTGGTGGCGTTGAACGAGGAACTGGCGGGCCTTGAAGAGGAATCCGGTGCGCTCACGCTGCGCTGGCAGGCCGAAAAGGAAAAGCTGGCCGGCGCCACCCGCATCAAGGAACAGCTCGACGCCGCCCGCATCGAGGTGGAGCAGGCCCAGCGCGGCGGCGATTATGCCAAGGCCGGCGAGCTCACCTACAGCCGCATCCCCGAACTGGAACGCCAGCTCGCCGAAGCCGAGCAGGTGACTCAGGCCGCAATGGTGCGTGAGGAAGTGACCGGCGACGATATCGCCGCCGTCGTTTCGCGCTGGACCGGCATCCCGGTGGACCGGATGCTGGAAGGCGAGCGCGACAAATTGATGAAGATGGAGAGCATCCTCTCCGCCCAGGTGATCGGCCAGGCCGCCGCCGTGAAGGCGGTTTCGGCGGCCGTGCGCCGGGCGCGTGCCGGCCTGCAGGATCCGAACCGGCCGCTGGGCAGCTTCCTGTTCCTCGGCCCCACCGGCGTCGGCAAGACCGAGCTGACCAAGGCACTGGCGCAATTCCTGTTCGACGATCCGCGCGCCATGGTGCGGCTGGACATGAGCGAGTTCATGGAAAAGCACAGCGTCGCCCGCCTGATCGGCGCGCCTCCCGGCTATGTCGGCTATGAAGAAGGCGGCGTGCTCACCGAAGCGGTGCGGCGCCGGCCCTATCAGGTGGTGTTGTTCGACGAAGTGGAAAAGGCCCACGGTGACGTGTTCAACGTGCTGCTGCAGGTGCTGGACGATGGCCGGCTGACCGATGGCCAGGGCCGCACCGTCGATTTCACCAACACGCTGATCATCCTGACCAGCAACCTGGGTTCGCAGTACATCGCCGCCCTGCCCGATGGTGCGCCGATCAGCGAGGCCGAACCGCAGGTGATGGAAGTGGTGCGCGGGCATTTCCGGCCCGAGTTCCTCAACCGGCTCGATGAAATCGTGCTGTTCCAGCGGCTTGGCCAGGAAGTGATGGCGCCCATCGTCGATATCCAGGTGAGCCGGGTGCAGGCCCTGCTGAAGGACCGCAAGGTGACGCTCGACCTCACCGACGCCGCCCGGCGTTGGCTGGCGCGGGTGGGCTACGACCCGGTCTACGGCGCGCGCCCGCTGAAGCGCACCGTGCAGAAGCATCTGCAGGACCCGCTGGCCGAACTGATCCTTTCGGGCAGCGTGCCCGATGGCAGCACGGTGAAGGTGGACGAAGGCGACGGGAAACTGGTGCTGGTAGCGGAGTAAAGACCCCCTCTCCCCTTGCGGGAGAGGGGAATTCAAAACCCCGCCACCAGCTGCACCAACCCCTGCCGCCCAGCCGGCGCAACACCGCCGGCATTGCTGACACTAGCCACCAAGCGCACGCGGTCGCCAATCTGCCGCTCCACGCTCACATCCAGCCCACCGGCCAGCGCCGTGCGGGTCCGCCAGCCGGCACTCACCGCCCACGGGCCCGTCTCCAGCGTCGCCCGCAGCAGACTCGCGAAACGCGGCACCGGAGCCAAGGTGAACGCCGCCCGATCGTGATGCGTGGCCAGCGCCGTCAGTGCCAGCTGCGCGCCCTCGCTCACCCGCCCGCGCCAACTGGCCGACACATCCCACGCCTGCACTTGGCTCACGCCCTGTGACTGCCAACGGCGATCAACCGTGAGCGCAAAACCCGGCACAAACGCCGGCGTCGCAATCATCCCGACGCTGCGGCTCATCCCGCTCAACGTCGCGAAATCATCCACCCCGCGCGCCACCTGCCCGCGCAAGGCGATGCCGGGGAACGCCTCCCAACGCCCGCCCGCCTGCCACAGCATTTCGGATTTGCCGGCCAACCACGCCTGCCGCACGCCAAGCGTCGCCACCAGATTTTCGGCGGCCGGCTTGTCCTGCAGCAACGGCACGGCGGCTTCCGCAAACAGCTCCCGCGCCCGCACCACGCCCGCCCCCAGCCGCAGCCGCCGCCATTCTGCCCCGGCCGCCAGGCTGATCGGCTCGGCGGCGCCCGGCAGGATCAGGCCAGTCGGCCCACTCACCACGGCGCGCGCCTGCGCCAGCCGGCTGCTGGCCCCCGCCGCCGCCTGCTGGCCACCCGTGGACACCGCCAGCCGCCACTGCCAGCGCGTGCCACCCGAAAGCCCCAGCGCCACATCATGCCAATCGGCACGGGTCGCACCCTCCGTCCGCCGAGCAAACATCCCCCGGCCCCACAGCTGGATATCGCCAACATCCTGTTGGAACCGCCCGGCCAGATGCCAGCGATCCTGATCCGTGGCGCCGCCGGGCAGCGCGCCGCCGCGGGTATAGCCGCCGCCCACCCAGCCGAAATCATTGCCCAGTTGCAGATCAACCAGGCCAATGCCCCGGCCAGACTGGCCGCCAGCGGCCGTCAGCAACCGGCCACGGTCCGCCAGCGGCGTGTACACCAGGTCCACCGCGCCGCTCAGCGCGCCAGCGCCCTGTGCCACACCGGCAGCACCGGCAGACAGTCGCGCGCTGTCGATCAGGCCCAACGGCAGCAGGGTCAGGTCCACCACGCCATCCGCCGCCGGCGCCAGCCGCAGGCCATCCAGCGTCACCAGGGTGCCGGAAAGGCCGGACACCACCAGGCCCCGCCCGGCACTGCGCAGCCACGGCCAGTCGCCAACGGCCTCCCCCGTCAGCACGGCGCCGCGGCGGCGCAGCGTTTCGGCTGAAAGCCGTTGCTCACTCACAACCGCCGGTGCGTCGCCATTCTGGCTGGTGAGGGGCAGGTCCATTCAGGCCTGATCGGGGGTGTAGGCCGCCACCGTTTCAAACATCACGGTCAGCGCCTGGCGTTCGGCCTCGGTCAATTCCGGGCGCCACACCTCAAAAAGCAATATGGCCCGCGGCGCATCGCTGTCGTTCCAGGCTTCATGTTCGATCGAATCGTCGAACAGCAGCACTTCGCCGGCGCGCACATCGCGGGTTTCCGCGCCCACCCGCAGGCGGCAGCCATCGGGCACGATCAACGGCAGATGGCAGATCAGCCGCGTGTTCAGCATGCCGTTGTGCGGCGGGATATGGGTGTGTGGCGCGAGTATGGAGAACAGCGCCATCGGTGCCGTGCCGGCGATGCGCGGCAGCGGCGCCTGAGCCAGCGCCGCCATGGTGGCCGGGCAGCGGGCGGCATGATCGGCGATGGGCAAGCCATTGCGAAACAAGTGAAACGCGCTCCAGCGCGCATCGGCGAGCAAGGCGTGGCCCTTGTTGGGGCGATCGGCATCGGCCTCCACATAAGGCGCAATGCCGGCTCCGTGCGCCATCACCGCTTCAGCCTCGGCCCGGATCGCCGGCAGCGCGGCAGCCAGCGCTGCGGTCCAGACGAAATCCGCCGGATCATAGAAGGGGATCTGCGGCAGGCGCGGATAATAGAAGCTGGTCGGCTGTTGCAGATACGGCTGGCTGCGGCCCGACACGATTTGCAGGGCCTCGGCAAAGCGCGGCCCAGCGCCAGCCGGATCAACCCCGGCATCGCCGAGCGCCCCCATCATCTCGGTTTCGAACCGGACGAAGGCGGCCTCGCGGGTGGCGGCGGCCCGGTTCAGGCGGGCGATCAGATCGGGCGGCAACTGCCGGCCTTGGGCAGCATTCAGCGCGCGTTCGTACCAGGCGATGGCGGCACGATCATTGCCGCTGCGGGTCTGCACTTCGCCGGCCATCACCAGTGCATAGGGATTGGCCGGATCAAGCTCCACCACCCGCGCCACATGCGCCATTACGGCCGCGCGATCATCCAGCATGTCACACGCCTGCGCCAGCCACAGCCAGATCTGCAGCGTGGCGCGGCCGCTGGCCACGATGGTTTCAAAGGCCCGGCGCGCTGCCTGGCCATCTCCATTTTGCAGGGCCGCGATTCCGGCCTGCGCGGTGCGTTCCAGCGCGGCCTTTTCAGGATCATTCATGGCGCGGCGCCATCACTGGCTGCCGGGGCGGCTCATGGTCGAGTTGTTGAGATCGCGAGCGAATTGCTGATTGGTATCTTGCACATAGGCCCATTGCTGGCGGGTCAGGCAGGTGCGGCGGGCCTTCACCAGGCTGCCGGTTTCCTTCTCGCGCTTGCAGATCACTTCCTGGCTCTTGTCCACCGGCGCAGCGGCTGCCGGGGCGGCCGCTGGCGCAGCAGTCTGCGCCTGAACAGCGGCAGGGGCCAGCGTGGCAGCAGCGATGATCAGGGCGAAGCAATGACGGTGCAACATCAGCGGTCCTCCATCGGGGGCGTAACGGGCCCGGGTAACGTGCATTTCGGCGGGCAGGGATTGCACTTTATTGGCGGTGCCGTCAAATCTGCAATGTGTCCACCATCGCCTCCGATCCCGTCTGGCTGCCGCATCGTTACGATCCGCAGCATGATGCCATCCATTTCCGGCACACGCCGCGTGCGGCGCATGGGGCCGCCACGTTCCTGACCGACGAGTATCTGGGCGAAGCCAAGCCCACCGTCGTGCGCCGGGTCGAGGCCGTGGCGCAGGCCGGGCCGCAGGCGCCGCTGCGGTTCATCCTGCACAGCGCCTTCTGCTGTTCCACGCTGCTGGCGC
>Ga0209278_1001638_pt1 | contig 13301 bp, 7 predicted proteins | sample JI81BgreenDNA_FD_187504 | JGI IMG/M metagenome (GOLD analysis project Ga0209278, IMG submission 187504) | Wastewater effluent complex algal communities from Wisconsin, to seasonally profile nutrient transformation and Carbon sequestration -... | ecosystem: Engineered > WWTP > Effluent > Algae... | reverse complement strand
GTATTTGAAGATGCCGCCCAAGCGCACTTAGCCCACAGAGAAGGATACCGCGCGGGTTCCATTGGAAAAGCAGCAGCATTCAGCTTTTATCCCAGCAAAAACCTCGGTTCTTTTGGCGACGGCGGGATGTTAATTACTAACGATGCAGAGCTCGCAGAAAAAATGCGAACTCTCCGCAATTACGGAGCACCCAGCAAATATTTGCACACAGAAATTGGCACCAATAGCCGCCTCGACAATTTGCAAGCCGCCGTGCTCAATGTTAAATTGCCTTACTTAGAAAAATGGAATCGCGATCGCGCCGCCGCCGCCCAACACTACAATAGTCTATTAGAACCCCTGAAACGCAAAGGCATTGTACCCATCGCCAACCACAGCAGCAGCGGTCACATTTATCACCTCTATGTTATCCAAATTACGGAGAAAAGCTCGCTCAACCGCAACACCCTTCAGGAAAAACTCGCCCAACACGGCATTCAAACAGGTATACACTATCCCGTACCTTGTCACCTGCAACCCGCCTACCAAAACTTAGGCAATCCGGGCGACTTCCCCCACGCAGAAACCCTGTGCCAACAAATTTTATCATTGCCAATGTATCCCGGATTGAGCAATACTCAGATCGAGCAAGTTGTTCGGGCGATCGTACTATCATTGAATTGCTAATTGTTCATAAAAGTTATGCGGAACCTGTTTCCAGCAGTAGAGTGCAGTTATAAAAGCATTTAAGTTCCGAATTAACTCACATCAGGCACCCATATCAAAAACCCGTAGGGGCGGGTTCACCAATAGCTTTAAAGGGTGCAGACAGGTTAAATAAACCCGCCCCCACCCTGCGCGAGAGTCCTTTATTGATATTGATGCCTGATGTCGGGAATTAACAAATCTTTAACTCACACTTTAAAACCCCAAAGCGTTGCGAATCCAGCGCGGCAATCTTAAAACTTCTCAAACCATGCAAATCCAGCGCAAAATTCGCATTGTTTTCAAGCGATACCTCCTGGGGGAAGGTATCACGGCGCTCCTAGTGCTGCTGTACGCCCCCTTGCTAGTACACTGGTACGACGGCTGGTTCAACAAAACCATCAGCCTCGAACACGAATATTTCAGCCACGGACTAATTGGTTTACCCTACGCAGCTTATATTGCTTGGATGAACCGAAAGTGCTGGCGCAACTTGCCCAATTCACCGCATCCTTTGGGAGGCTTTTTGCTGGTACTAGCCACGCTTTTTTATCTGAGTCGCTTGAGCGATTTAGTAAATTTATCCCTTCCCATAATGCTGGCCAGCATTTGCTTATCTTTAAAAGGAATTCCCGGCTTAAAATTGCAGGCGATGCCGCTTTTATTCGTATTTCTGGCCTCGCCAAACCACATTCCTTACCTCATAGAACCCTACGCCTTGCCCTTACAGCAATTCATTGCTGAAACATCAGGCTGGATATTAATTAAGGTTGGTATCAACGTGAGAGTGGAAGAAATTTATCTGTACGTGAACGATCGCATTGTAGAAGTTGCTCCACACTGTGCAGGCTTGAAAATGCTGTTTACCAGTCTTTACGTTAGCTTAATTCTGCTGGATTGGACGGGAGTTTGGAACTCGGGCAAAAAAAGTCTTTTGTTTTTAGTGATTACATCCATTATTAGCATCACTTCCAACATTTTTCGCAATACTTTGCTAACTTACTTTCACGGAACCGACAGAGAGGCGCTTTTTACTTGGCTGCACGCCGGATGGGGCGGAGATTTATATTCTGCTTGTATACTAGGGTTATTGGTACTTCTCCTCAACGGAATGGAAAAGTATTTCCCAAGTCAGTCTGGCAATTAATGAAACAGATGATTTCAGCACAGAAACTCCTGCGGCGGTATCAATTATCTAAAATTATGGTACTGGTGTTTTTGCTGGTATTAGTTGGGGCAGTAGCAATTCCCGGCTACGCGACGGGAAGGTGGCCTTGGACAAACCCGCCAACCCTTGCCAACCTCAAGCAATTAAGAAGTGTACGCCAAAACGGGATAAAAATTCCTGGGTGGCAGGTTATAGCCGTTCAGAATAACGTCCAAATTGGCACTCACAGATGGTTAGTTCAAGAAATTAAAAAGGATAAAACAATTGCCATTTTATTGCTGTTGCCTCAAAATTACCCCAAAAACCAGCCCCAAGTAGAATGGCTAGATATCGATGGATTTCACCGATGGCAAACCGATTCTCATCGCACTTTGAGGTTTACAGTTAAATTAGCACCAATACCCGGCCAGCCACCGCCTACTGTCGAGGCGAGGTTTTTCCGAAGCTGGACTCGCCAACAAACTTTTGCTGTCGTGCAGTGGTACGCTTGGCCTAACGGGGGTTCTCCAACAACCAGTCGCTGGTTTTGGGAAGACAGCATTGCTAGACTCTCGAACCGCCGCGCCTCTTGGGTTGCTATCAGTATCATCCTTCCCATTCAACCCCAGGGCGACATTAAGATAGCTCAACCATTGCTGGAATCTCTTGCCGAAAGTGTCCAGGCTAAATTAATTACAGAAACTTTTCGGTTTTAGTAAGCAGGTAGGTGCAAATAAATCAGCCTAGGGCGTGGGCGAGTTTTGCCAAAATCTACTGCTTCCTAGTCAATATTCTAGTTCAACCCGCACGAAAATATCTTATTGTTTTTTGTCGTCGCTATATTTAGATGAAACTTACAAATCAGGTCATTATTCAAAATATTACTTTTTTAAATCCTCTGAAAATGCGGCAAAAATCCACTATTAAAAATCGCCTCGCTTTTTACTTGGCAGGCCTGCATTCCACTGTTTGGACTCTATCTTTTGCTGCTGTATTCTGGGGTTTTAATAGCAAAAATTTTTCGGAAACGGCTTTAGCTCAATCTGTTGTTCCCAGAGACGAGCGACTCGTGGCGCCACCGCCACCGCCTGTACCGCCACCGCCGCCTGCCAATTTCAACCGGGATATTAACCCAGCTTTTCGGAATCGGCCCTACCGCCTGGGGCCGGGAGACCAGATTTCTGTTCAAGTTCAGCGCTTCCCTGAGCTAGGTTTTACAGGTGCAATCAGCCCTGAAGGGGTAATTGTACTGCCGCTAATCGGAACAGTAAATGTGCGCGGTCTTACTGTCGAAGAATCACAGCAGCGCCTCCGGGAGCGCTTTGGTCAATTTATCAAAAATCCTCAAGTCTCGGCTGCTTTGCTGGTTCAGCGCCCCGTAGTGGTGACGGTGACGGGGGAAGTTGCCAGACCGGGTTTTTATCCGCTGCAAACTCCCCAGCTTCCTGCGGCTTTGGCGGCGGCTGCTGGGACTAATCCTACGGCGGAACTGCGAGGGGTGCGGGTGCGGCGGACTCTGCCTTCCGGTGCTGTGGCGGAGCAAGTTGTTGATATTTTGACACCGTTGCAAACTGGTATTGCTCCACCGGATTTGCGTTTGGAAGATGGAGATGCGATCGTCGTACCGTATAAACAGGTTACGCCCGATCGCAACTCCGATCGAGATTTGGCATCCAGGTACAGCCTCGCTGCTGCTGCTGTCCCCGTCCAAATCACTGTCACCGGAGAAGTCAGCAAACCGGGTTTTTACACGCTTCCTGCGGGTTCTGGTCGAATTTCGGCTGCTTTGGCGATTGCGGGGGGAGTCACGGGAAAAGCCGATTTGCGGGAGGTGCGAGTGCGGCGGACGCTGATGGACGGCTCCTCGGTGGAGGAACCAATCGACCTCTACACTCCCCTAGCAAACGGTAACGATTTGTTCGATTTTCCTTTGGCATCGGGAGATGTGATTGTCATCCCGGAATTGGACGCTAGTACCAAAAACCTAGACTACGATAAAGCTCTGGTTTCGCGGTCTACTTTGATTAAGCCCAGGATCTACGTTCGAGTTTTGAGTTACGCTAGTGGTGGTTTGACCTCGTTCTATGTTGAAAATGGCAGTCGGTTTTTGGATGCTCTCAACAACTTGCCTGTTAATCTTGCTGACTTGCGAAAAATAGCCCTGATTCGGTTCGACGAAAAGCAAGGTAGAGCAATCAACCGTTCGATAGATGCTAAAGCTGCTTTGGAGGGCAATGTTTCTCAGAACCCGATGCTCGAAGATAATGATGTGATTGTGATTGGTAGGAATTTGGTAGAGCGCATTGGTTATGTAATCAATACTTTTACTCGACCATTCCGGGATACTTTGGGATTTATTCTGTTCTTTGAGCAGTTGAGAAATGGGGTAACAGATTTGTTTGGCCCATCACGTAATGAGAGGTAGTCATACCATTTTAGATTTAAGATTTAAGATTTAAGATTTAAGATGGAGAATGACTTAGGCGATATGGGTTTTAATCACCGACCGAAAGTTCTAAGGTTTTTGGGGGATTTGTAGAATTAGTCCGCAATCATTAGTTATCGTTAACACTTAGCAATCTAAAATCTAAAATCTAAAATCTAAAATCGTCATGACTTTATCAGTTGTTAAACGTTATTTAATTGCTTTCGACCAATACAAGTGGGTGGGACTGGCTACTCTCGCGGTGACTGTGGGGGTGTCGGGGGTAGTTGCCATGCAGCCAAAGCCTGCGCCAGTTTACGTTGCAATAGGTACGCTTGCTTACGACAGACCGAGCGTGATTTTTTCATCTACTACTACTAAAATCCAACAGGAAGGACAAGAAATAACTAAAGATATGCTGCTGGATACAAGGGTGGTTGAACCAGCAGCGAAAAAACTCATCAAACCCGAAGGAAAATTAAACAAAGAAGAAGCGGAAAAAGTAGAAGCTTTGGCTAAAAAGCTGGGAAAAGATGTGCAGATAAAAATGCCCAGTAAGAATAATGACCCCAGCGCTTTGATTCAAGTATTGTATAAAAATGCCGATCGCAAAAAAGCAGAAGCGGTAGTAAAGACGCTGATGTACGAAATGGTGGAACACAGCAAAAATATTAATACTTCTAGACTGCGAGAAACGATCGCCCAAATTAACAAGCGTTTGCCGACAGTAACTCAGGAACTTAGAGACACGGAAGCAAAACTTGAAGCCTACGAAAAACGAGAAGGAACTTCAATTTTAGCAGCTCAGAGCGGTGCACTGCCGCAAGCGATTACCAGCAGCCAACAGCAGCAGCGGCAACTCCGCGTGCAGTTGGGAGGAATTGAAGCTCAAATTAACAGTTTGCAGGATCGCTTGGGATTGAATGTGGAGCAAGCTTACGTCGCTCAAGCACTCTCTGCCGATCCAATTATTGCCCAACTGCGAGTGCAATTGTTTTCGATCGAATCTCAGCTCAAAATTCTCCGCAGCGACTTGCAGGAGGAACACCCGAAAATTGTGGAATTGCTTAAACAAAAACTTGCTTTTGAGCAGCAGTTGCAGCAGCGGCAGTCTGAGGTACTAGGCGGTAACGGGGTGGCGGCTCCGCTCAGAAGTGCCGATCGAATTCGGGTAGACTCTTCTTTAGATCCGGCTAGACAGCAGTTAGCTCAAACTTTGATTGCTTTGCAAACGCAGCGGGATACGGTGCAACAGCAACTCCAAGGAATCGAGAAAACTGAACAAGAATTGCGTCGGGAACACGCGACAATCCCCAACAAGCAGTTAGAACAAGCGCGGTTAGCCCAGCAAGTGGCGTTCAAAAAAGCTCTCTACGACAAGATGCAGTCGGCTTTGGTAGATGCTGAGGCGGCGGTAGCTGAGACAACGGGGAGTTTGAGAATCGCCCAATTGCCGCAAACTGATGACGTTGAGTCAAACAAGAGAGGTTTGCCCGTGATGCTGGCGGTGGGCGGCTTTGTGGGATTGCTGTTGGGCGGGGGGTTGATATTTTTGTTGGGGATGCTCAACGGCAAGTTTTACAGTTGGGAAGAAGTGCGGGCGGCTTTGGTGGAAAAAGAGGTGCCGATACTGGCAGTTTTGCCTGAAGTGACGGTGTTTGATTCCTACGGCGATGAAATAATGCCGCTCGCCTTGGAGGCAAATTCTCCCTATTTGGAGTTTTACGAGCGGTTGCGTACTAATTTGCGCCGGATCGGGAACAAACCGGTGAAGGTGGTGTTGCTGACTTCGGCGGCGCCTTTGGAGGGGAAAAGTTTTAGTGCTTACAATTTGGCAATTGCATCGGCTCGATCGGGTAAACGGACTTTGCTAATTGAAGCAGATTTGCGATCGGCTTCTAACGTTGAATCTTTGAAAATCGCCGCTGATCCTCTGGCGACTGTGGAACCTTTGCACTATTACGGCAATATTAGCGAGTGCGTTCTTTTGGTTCCAGAGGTAGAGAACCTATACGTAGTGCCGAGTCCCGGCTTTTTGCGACAGGCCTCCGCCGTACTAGAATCCAGCGAAATGCGGAGATTGTTTGAGGATGTTCGCAACCGCTTTGATTTTGTGGTTGTGGATTCTCCGGCTTTGAGCGAGTGCAACGACGCGCTGACGCTGGAACCGTACACGGATGGTATGATTTTGGTGGCGCGGCCTGGTTACACTTTGTCTAGTATGTTGTCTGAGGCTGCAGATCAGTTGCTGGAATCTGAGGATGACGAGTCGCATAAATCTGGGCCGCGGCTGTTGGGAGCGATTATTAACGGTGCTGATATTCCGGTGAAGTTCCGCAATGATCTTGATATTGATGAATGGGAGTTGCCTGTGAGTGCGATCGGCGATCGGGCGATCGAAGTGCGATCGAGGCAATTACCGCAGCACTCAAAGCCTAAAAATAAGGCTATTAATAGTAAATTTAGATAATTTATCAGGCTTGATTATTGTAAAGCCATCCTCAAGCAAATGTGAATGTTTTGTAGGTGCAACCTAAGCAGGTTAAGCCGAAAGCACCGTTAACAGCCAGTCGATTTTAGATTTGGAATTGATATAAATTCCGGTGGCATTTGGAATGATTAAACCGCAGAGGACACAGAGAACACAGAGTCAGAGAACAGAGAGATGAATCATTTCTATTCTATGAGATTTGAGATTTGAGATTTGAGATTGATATCAATTCTGGTTGCTTTGGAATGATTAAACCGCAGAGGACACAGAGATCACAGAGTCAGAGAGCAGAGAGATGAATGATTCCTATGCTGCCGAATTTGACATTAAAAATTGACTCCACAGATTCATCTGGGATCGTGAACATTAATCTAAAATTTTTCGCTTGTCAACAGTCAACAGTCAATCGATTTTAGATTTTAGATTTTAGATTTTAGATTTTAGATTGACTTGCGCGAGATAAATGCTCTTTCTTGAGGATTTTAGATTTGAGATTTTGGATTGATTCCACGGATCAATCACGTGGCGGGTACCACCTTTGAAATTCGCTTGTCAACAGTCAACAGTCATTACTTGAAAATGTGTCATCGTCCTATTGATTGGATTCCGGGCGTTTGGAGTGTTTACTCTGGATAAACTGTTCCAAATCGGCGATCGCATCTTCAAAATCCGACAAATTAATTTTCGCAGGTCTAGTCTTCTTCGGCAAACTCGAAGACTGACTCGAAGGTTTAGCCGGAGGCGGTGGAGATTTCGGTTGTGCAGCTTGCGTGCTGTTCGATTCTATAGAATCGAACAATTCATCCAGGGACTCAAAAAATGATTGAGCCGAGGCCCGGCGTAAATCTTTCTGGTCGTCGTCATCCGTCATAAGCCACTCCATAGGGTCTAAAATTTGCCAACAAACTCTGTCCGCCCCGGCGCGTGCAGATATTAGACATGAAAACCGACTAAAACAAGCAGGAGGACAGAATTTAACCGGGCGATGGGAATGCCTGTGGCTGAACTTGCTGCCCCATATAAAACCTGCTGCGGGCATTGTCAGCCTTCAAACTATATTTAACTCTACACCCGCTTACTGAGTGATTTGAGACTTGGTGCAGACCCAGCTCAAAATCATTGACCCTGAAAAAATCTCAGTTAGGGCTCTTTCGTTGTCTAATTAACCCTAGTCTAGTCGAGAATAAGGAGACAGGACTTATGCAACTATTACCGCTGTTCAAGGGTTGCGATGGCAACGCGCCACCCCGAAAGGACGGAAATACGGTGTTTTTTGCTTGAGTCCTAAGATTTCAAAGGCATTAGGAGATTTTAAGGTGACTCAGGGATTTGATTACGATTTAGCAATTATCGGCGCTGGCGTGGGCGGACACGGGGCTGCCATACACGCGGTTAGCTGCGGGCTGAAAGTGGCAATTATCGAAGCAGGGGACATGGGGGGGACTTGCGTCAACCGGGGCTGCATTCCCTCGAAGGCGCTGTTGGCGGCTTCCGGGCGGGTGCGAGATTTGCGGAATGCCCACCACCTAAAGACTTTGGGTATTCAATTGGGCAGTGTGGATTTCGATCGCGGGGCGATCGCCAATCACGCTAATACTATTGTTAGCAAACTTCGTGGCGACTTGACTAACAGCCTCAAACGTTTGAACGTCGATGTCATCCAAGGTTGGGGCAAAATTGCCAGTGCTCAAAAAATTACCGTCGAAACCGATAAAGGCGAGAAAACTATTACCGCCAAGGATATTATTCTCGCTCCCGGTTCGGTTCCCTTCGTCCCCCCTGGGATAGAAATTGATGGCAAAACTGTATTTACCAGCGATGATGCTGTCAGGTTGGAATCGCTACCGAAGTGGATTGCAATTATTGGTAGCGGCTATATCGGTTTGGAGTTTTCGGATATTTACACGGCCCTGGGCTGCGAAATTACGATGATTGAAGCTTTAGACCAATTGATGCCGACTTTTGACCCGGATATTGCTAAGTTGGCAGAACGAGTGTTAATTGCACCCCGCGATATTGAAACAAAAGTGGGTGTTTTGGCGAAGAAGATTACTCCTGGTTCGCCGGTAATTATTGAATTAGCTGATTTCAAAACTAAGGAAGTTGTCGAAGTTTTGGAAGTTGATGCTTGTTTGGTAGCAACTGGTCGGGTTCCTGTGAGTAAGAATTTGGGGTTAGAAACTGTTGGCGTGGAAACGATGCGCGGTTATATCCCAGTTAACGATAAGATGCAGGTTTTGGCGGCGGGAGAACCGGTGCAAAATTTGTGGGCGATCGGCGATGTTAATGGCAAGATGATGTTAGCGCATTCTGCGTCTGCTCAGGGAATTGCTGCAGTGGAAAATATTTGCGATCGTGCCCGCGAAGTTGACTATTTGAGTATCCCGGCGGCGGCGTTTACTCACCCGGAAATTAGCTATGTGGGGATGACTGAACCTGCGGCGAAGGAGTTAGGAAAAACTGAAGGGTTTGAGGTCGGTTCTGTCAAGAGTTATTTTAAGGGAAATTCTAAGGCTATTGCGGAGGGTGAAACTGACGGTATGGCTAAGGTGATTTACCGGAAAGATACTGGGGAGTTGTTGGGAGTTCACATTTTCGGTTTGCACGCTGCGGATTTGATTCAGGAGGCGGCAAATGCGATCGCCCAGCGCGATTCTGTTAATACTTTAGCATTCCGAGTTCACACTCACCCGACGCTTTCGGAAGTGCTTGATGAGGCGTTTAAACGGGCGGCTGGAGCGGGTAGTCATTAATTTGTAGGGGCAGTTTTATTGTTTTAAATCCCCGGCTTCTTGAAGAAGTCGGGGATTTAAGTATTCTGTTTTAGGGCGGTGGTAGAGCAAGTTAAAGGAGATGAAAGTGCTCGCAATTGCATCTTTTAGCATTCTCGCTTAACAGGCTTTCCTGCCTGTTCCACAAAGAGTAAGTTTTTTTGTGGGGAGTAGGGTTTGGGCTTTAATTCTTTAATTCCTTGTATATTCAGAAGCTCTGTTAGAACTTTAGTACCTTTTTTGTGGTGATGACTATAATTCCTCCCCCAAACTAAGAGTGACTATTTATAGTTAACAATCAAACTCGCTTAAATGTCAAGCCTGAGAAGGACTTGATTGGCATTTTGACATATTTGTTCAATTGATTTTACTGATTTAACTATTGATTTAGCATAGTAAGGAATGAGAATTAAATAACTTCCACTCTTGAAAGTGGGATGGGCGTCCCGCCCGTCCTTTTTGGAATTGCGGGACGCCCATCCCACAATAACAATTAAAATTGTAAGTTATTTAATTCGCGATCTTAAGTAACGAAGAAGCTAATTTTAGCTCAAATTTATTCCCAATCAAACTGCCTCCCAAAATATTGCTCTAATTCCTGATTGTAAGGTCGGAAATAATCGCTCAACCTGTCGCGAACCGATCGATCGATCGGCTGGTAAGAACCGGGATTAGCATTTTGGTATTGAGACAATTGATATTCCGGCAAATCTAAGAATTCTAAAACTTGCTTGACGGTTGTCGCCGCACCTGCATAAAAATCTTCGCTTTTCAAAATTAACAACTGTTCTTGGGGAAAGAAAGTCCGCCAGTTTTTGATAAATTCTATGTACCTACCGCGAGCTAAATAATTCCCCGGTTCCTCGCCGATGATGTATTCTGGATTTTGATTCAACCGTTCAATTTCATCGCTAATTACTCGATCGAGCGATCGCGCTTCCCAATTTAAGTCAGTCAAGCGGTAGAATTGAGAAATCGCCCGATCGACCGGATTTCGCAAAAGTACAATCAGCTTAGCCTCTGGAAACGCGGTGTAGAGACGTTCCGGTGCTTCCCGATAGTCAAAATAGCTCGGACTTGCTTCGCCCGTCAAAAATTCCTCTCCCGAAGGCATTGGGGGAAAATGAGCCAAATACCAATCAATCCCTCTGTCAAAGTGCCACGAAAAAAAATCCATCTCCTTTTTAATCGGAGTCAAAATTTGCGGGTGTTGAGCTAAATAAGTATACAGAGAAGTCGTCCCGCACCGCTGAGAACCAATAATTATAAAGTTAGGAACTTTAACGGCTTTTAAGTTCCAATTTTGTGGAACAAGCATCTTGCCTGTATCTGCTTGTGGAACAGGCATCTTGCCTGTCTCTGCTTGTGGAACAAGCATCTTGCCTGTCTCTGCTTGTGGAACAAGCATCTTGCCTGTTCTCTTACTGAGAATAGATGCCAAACTTTGTTTGTAACTGACAGTTCGATAAAAATCAATCGCCTCAGCAATTTTACCTTGCCTCGTCAAAGCTTCGCCCAAATTCAGATAAGGCCAAAAAGCCTCCGGTTTAGCTGCAACAACTTCGCGGCACAAATTTTCAACTTCATCTAACTTGTTTTGCCTAACAAAAACTTCCCATAAATTGTAATAAAACCACCAAGGAAGATCGGGATTTATTTCTATTGCTTGGAAAAATGCCGCCGCCGCTTCCTCCCAATATTTTTGGTGGCTCAGAACAGCACCTAAATTATAATAAGACCAGCAATCATCTGGTTTTTGGGCGACAGTTGCGCGAGATGACGCTAATGCGCGATCGCACTTTTCTTGCTGCTGCAACAACTCCTCCAATTCCGCTGACAGACTTGCACAAATAGGCAATTTTGTCAAGAGCATTTGGTAAAAAATAATTGCGCTTTTTGGGCGATCGTACTTGGCTAAATTCTTTCCTAACTGCAAATAAAAATCCCTATTTTCCGGTGTAATTTGCAATTGACATTCTTCTAAAACTAAGTTTAAATCAGACTCTGTTTGTCCGAGAGCGTATCCCAACTTCTCGTAACTTCCCGGCAAATCTCCGTCAATTTCAATAGCTTTTAAATACGTAGCGATAGCTTCATCCCACTGTTTGAGTTTAGTTAAAGCGTCGCCTAAATTGCAAAAAGACCAAGCAAAATCAGATTTGAGTGCAATCTCGCAGCGGTAAGCAACAGCAGCTTCTTCCCATTGCCTAAGTTTCAGCAAAGCATCGCCCAAATTGTGATAAGACCAGGAAAAATATGGATTTAACTCAACAGCTTTTTTGTAAGCAGCGACAGCTTCCTCCCATTTTTCAAGTTTCAGCAAAACATCGCCCAAACTGTGATAAGACCAAGAAAAATTAGGATTTAATTCAATAGCTTTTTTGTAAGCAGCAACAGCCTCATCAAACCGACCGCTTTCTTGCAGGGAATTACCCAAATTGTGGTAGTTATTATCCATGCAAAACTCCTGCAAGACTCAGTAATTTTTCCAGCGAGTTCAAATCCACCCGCATATCTTTATGTCCCGGACATTTCTGAATTTTGTCATCCACCAATTCGCCAAGTAAATAGTAATGTTCCAGGCTGCACAAATTGCTAATCATCCAATAACAATGCGGCACGTAAAGGGGAGAAAAAAGCTCAATTACCTTGGTTCCCGGACTGCAAAAAACTAGATTAGTCAACCCCCCTCCGTGAGGTGCGATAACTACTTTAGCAGCAGCTAAACATGATGCTTGTTCCCCTACCGACATCGTTTCTAACTTGACACTGCGAAACCCAATTTTTTCTAAGTATTTAATTACCTCTTCCTCGTTGACGAGTCGCCGATAAGATGCTTGTTTACGGGTGATATAAATTCGATCTGAATAGTCTGTGTTTAGTGGCTGTTTTTCATTTAAAAATGTCTGTTTTAGATATTCACACTTCCATTTTGAAACTGCCCCAGATCCGTCATAAGATATTGAAGGAACTATTAATTTATCAGCGGTAATGTGTAAATTGCAGCGACTTTCTAAAAGTTTAGCTTGAGGAATTCCTAAAATCTCTAAAGTTTCTGCTTGATAGGAAGAATCCGAGGCATTGACAACAAACTTATCTATAGTTTCTATCAATCCGCTCCGCTGCAAAAGGTCAAATCGCGTAATCACATCAAACATCCAATGAAAATAAGCGGCTCCACCCCAGCGAGCAGATAAAAAAGCCACATTTCCATCGACGTGTTCAGCGGGAGGCAATTTGTCGGAAGTGATTACCAATTCAGCACAACCCATTGAAATATCAGTAACAAGTTTATTGTTTGAAGTAATCACGGCGGTAGTCACCACATCTGCCCAAGCTCGTCCGTTTGGCAATACGGCAACAAAAGCTTTTCTGGAATGACTTTGATGCTCCCAAAATCTGTGGCTGCTGTCGATTGTTTTGGAATCAGATAAATTAATTTGACTCGCAGGATGGATGTCAATGCAGGTGAGGTGCGGATTCGATTCTGCTGCAACGATCAAATCTTCTGTAAACCCACAGTATTTTTTGAGAATTCTTAAGGGTAAGATTTGATTGCTGTATTCTCCCCGCTCGCTCTCATCGACTTCTCCTTTTTGTTCCAGAGCATAACCTATGTTATCGTAAACTTCAAACAAATCGGGTTTAATTTGCAGGGCTTGAACTAAATTAGCGATCGCAGGTTCCCACTGCTGTTTGGCAATTAAACTAAAACCCAATCCTTCGTAACACCAACAGGATTTTGGATCGAGATTGATACCTTTTTCATAAATGGCGATCGCC
>Ga0209278_1001634_pt1 | contig 13320 bp, 9 predicted proteins | sample JI81BgreenDNA_FD_187504 | JGI IMG/M metagenome (GOLD analysis project Ga0209278, IMG submission 187504) | Wastewater effluent complex algal communities from Wisconsin, to seasonally profile nutrient transformation and Carbon sequestration -... | ecosystem: Engineered > WWTP > Effluent > Algae... | reverse complement strand
ACAAGGAGTTCGAGGCCATCAGCGAGCGCGGCGGCGTGCTGGGCGCCATGGACACCATGTACCAGCGCGGCAAGATCCAGGAAGAATCGCTCTACTACGAGCACAAGAAGCACGACGGCAGCCTGCCCCTGGTGGGCGTGAACACGTTCCTGGGCAAGGACCACGGCGGCGAGATCACCACCACCATCGAGCTGATCCGCAGCACCGAAGACGAGAAAGGCCAGCAGATCGCCAACGTGCGCACCTACCAGGGCGCGCGGAATGGCGGCGCGGCCGACGGGCTAAAGCCCTTGCAGCAGACCGCCCGGAAGCGCGAGAACTTGTTCGAAGCGCTTATTGAAGCGGTGAAGACCCACAGCCTCGGTCAGATCAGCCATGCGCTGTATGAGGTGGGTGGGGAGTATCGAAGGAATATGTGATGCATGAGGGCAGTCTCGGCGCGGGCCGCCGAAGACTGCCATTCGGTAATGGCGCACCTATCAAGTGTGGTGATAGTCGGGTGTGCCGATTCGACTAAAGAACGTGCCAAGTCTCTCGACCAGCGAGGGCAGAAAAACTGGTGATAGCGTCGCGAATCGATCGCCAGTCAACGTCGTTGAGGTGTCACTGTCAGCGGGCTTTTCCATCGACCTGATCCGATCGAATCGGACAAATAGCGGCCCCACTTTAGTCCCGTTCGAAAGATTCATTCGGGGCAAGAAGTGTTGCGACGTCTTCTTTGAGTGACTGGCAAGCTCCTTTCGAGTATTGAGCTGCTTGCTCTTGAGCTTATCGAGGTCAGTCCGCGCTTTCTCGGCTGCTTTTGGATCCTCGTGGTTGCTAAGCGATGCCTCTAGTTCCGCAATCGAGGTGTTGCATTCATCCCATTTGGCGGATATGTCTTGGCATTCCGCGAGCTGAATGGTCTCGTACTTCCGTGTTGCTAGATCGCATCTCGGGGTAATGACGATTTCAATAACGCCATCGGTACGACGAATCAGGTCGCCAGTATTGATAAGTGAAGTGTCGGCGGGGAGGAGATACCACTCTTCCGCATGCGCAGACCCCTGCATCCTTTGGGACAACTGCTCGTGAACGTGAGATGTGATGTGCCGTGCAAGCGCGGCGCTGACTATCTCAGTGCTTCCGGTATCTCCGCTCTCGATCCAGAACTTCCACCTCGGCCAAACGGACTTGGTGAACACATTGGCTGTGTGTCGTTCGATCAAGCTTCGTGCTTGTTTCATGCATGTGATTAGGCTGAATTGGCTCCTGATCCAATCCATTACGGCAGGAGTGCCCTCCCCATCGCCGGCACCTTTGCTTACCACTTTGACCTGGCCAGTCGCATACTCGGGGATCACAACACCTGCAGGCTCGCCGGTGAAGACGGTCACTACGGCGGGTTCTTTCTCCAAGACGGCCTGCAAAACGTCATTTCCGCTAGCGTCATCGGGGTTTGAGTGGTTTCCGTCAAGGCGAAGATCAATAACCACCGCGTCGATTCGCTCGTCTTCCAGAATCGCGAGCGCCTCATCGCGGGTTCTCGCGCACCTTAGCTTTATCGATGGCTCAGCATGTGGGTCGACAGAAGCGTTATGCCTTTCAATTTCAATCTCCCACGACTGCGTGGCTGCTGCGTCGTCCTCAACTACGAGTAGCGAAATCCTTTCCATTTGGGTCGTCTTTTCCGGTTTACGTGTCGGGCTTTCTTAGTGTGATGATGAAAGATGTTTCGCGTGATTCTTCGTCGTAGCTGAGCTCGCCCTTGCTGGCACGGCAAGCCTCCCGGGCAATTGCCAATCCCAAGCCCGTGCCTGAGCTCTTGAGGCTAAAGCCCGCTTGGAACAGCCTAGGCACATAGGTGGGGTCAATGATGGGGCCGGAGTTAGTTACCTTTAGCTGCACTGAGGATCGGCTTTCATGAAGAGTGAAGCGAATGCTTCTTTCATCTGATTCTTGAGTGCCAATCCAGTGAATGGCGTTCTCGAGAAGGTTCATCAGCGCGGACTGAAGATCTTCGGGGAATCCGAACACATCAGCATCATGATCGGGTAGATGGACCTTGATTCTTTGGCTCTGAATGGAGTCGGCAAAGAAGGCAACGCTTCCCTTGATGGTGTGAAGAACTGAGAACTCTTTCGGGTTGCCGCGGCGTCGTCCTGAGATCGGGTCAAGTCGCTTTACGAGCTCGCTAAGCTGCTTGCTGCATGATGTTATGGTTTCCAAGTGCTGAGGAAGGTGGCGCCTAACCACATCTCCCATCTTTGAGTTCTCGAGTAGATGGTGGGCGTCGGTGTTCAGTGCCCGCGAAGCGGTAGATAGTGGGTTCAAGATTCGCCTTGCTTCATGGATAACCTGCGCGACAACGAGGCCAAGAGCCGCTCGTGATTGCAGCAGAGTCTGATAGGCATCAATCTCTTCGAGTGACTTCGAGAGTGCGCTTGAATCCTTCTCGATTGCGGCATCTAGGCTTGGGCGAAAGCTGCTGGGAGCTTGCTCGGCAACCCGCCTCACCGTTGGAAGTGTTGCAAGTGTTCTCGTGGTTTCCACATCGCCGCTCGCTCGGCGACTTAGGCCCGTTCGCTCCCTGAAGGCGAGTCGACGTTCCTCTACATGAGTAAGGACCTCTCGCATCAATTGCTTTAATCGAAGAAACGAGCCGTTGTGCTCTAGGCCTTCGCGGCTGCTCCGCTCGATGAGTCCCGATCCCTCTTCCGATGCGACCGATACAACTCCTGACACCTGCGAAAGCCCGAGTTTCCTTGATGGGTTTTGAACGCGCTGCGACTCCAGTTCCAGCCAGTCATTGTCGGAATCGCCGTAAGGGCGGATGCGAAATCCCGACCTAAAGATTGAGATGCCTGAGTTTTCGCTGATGATTCGGCGCGCTGCTCGAATGCCAATATCCGAGAATCTCAGCCCCATCCTTTCGAAAAGTGCCTCTACGGCCGCATGCTCTCGATCGTAAACATTCAGATGTAGGTCGATGGGTCCGCATGCCTCGATGCCGTCCATCATTGGCGGCGCTTGAAGTTGCAGTGGCTGCGACTCTCCATCTGCGCGATGATTAACAAACGTGCCACTGAAGTTGCCCTGAGAGTCAAACGATCCCTTGAGGCAGTAGTCGGCATGATCGTTAATGCGATACGGAACTATAAGCGTCGGATCCTCGGCCGCATTGCTATCGGCGCTAAGGGAGAAGTTCTGCTCTAACAGTAGCTTGTGGCCGTCAAAGCCCGCGTTTTCCTCAGAGAGATTCGTTAGGTCAAGGCGGATGCTGAATCCGTTCCCATCATCAGGGGCGGGGCTCGCTACTCTTCGTAACTCACGGATTAGCCGTTCAAACCTTGGCTTGGTCCAAGTGTCTCGGAGTCGACTTATGGAGATTTCGGTGCCGGGGCGTGAATTGCGGGTCGGTAGTTTTTCGTGATGTGTCGGGATCTCAATTGCGTCCAGGAATGTGTCGGCGTTGAATTCTTCCCAGTTCACTTCAATTGAGCTCATTTCGACGCCGTCATCTGATGCTGCCCAAGTTCGAAGCTTGGTCGTTAGGCCAAGGCGGGATGCGGCAAACCGGCCTATCCCCTTTGCGCCAAGCAATTGACGGCCATTCGGGCTTGTTTTCCGTCGACGTTTCTCATCCGTGGCTGGTTCGAACCAGCGATTGAGCAAGTCCTCATGCGTCATTCCATGACCGTCGTCGCAAATCTGGATGCAGCCATCATTCCCGCCCGTGGTCGGTGGCAGGAAGCTGATGAGTACCGACTCCGCGTCTGCATCGTAGGCATTCTTCACCAATTCGATAACTGCAGCTTCTGGTCCGCTTATAAGTTGATCGCCAATGGTTCGGATGATTCGCGCGCGAGGACGTAGCTTGGCCATTTGCTCGTTGCACCTTCTTCAAGCTTTTCGTGAACACGGTGTTTCTGTGCTTCTTTAACTTTCGTCTTGGTAACGCTTCGGTGTTTCTTGGTTCGATCCGTGCCGCAGATCAGAGTCGCCTACACATTGGCAGGTCTCTTCGCACCAAGAGCATTCTGAGTGGAGAGCTGAGAGTCGACGCTTCCGCTATGCATTCTCAACGTGAGTTCCGGGCAACGCTCTATGCTGATGATTTCCGTCATGCTGCCCGTGTTTTCTTTCTTTGAGGCTTCCCATGTAGGTCGGAGGTGCACAGTTTCTCAGTGATCACCTTGGCTACCGCGGCAATGGCTGGCACAACCACCGAATTCCCGAACTGTTTGTACGCACGGGTGTCAGAAACGGGAATGCGGAAGTCGTCGTCGAAACCCATGAGGCGGGCACACTCGCGGGGCGTCAGCCGGCGTGGATTCCGGCCATGGCCTTGGTCGACGAGGATCTCGGAGCCGTCCTTGTAGTAGCGGGCAGAGAGGGTGCGGGTGGTTTCATGAGGCTTCACTACGGCACAGCCGAAGCCATTGCCCTTGTCGCGGTGTTTCTGGGCGTACGCCTGAAGATAGTCCCAGAGCTCGTCGGAGAGGGTGTAGGACGCCTTGACTCGATCACGGCGACGGCGCACCTCCATGTAGCGTTCTTCTGAGCTTCGGATCTTGTCTTCCTTGTGGAGGATGTTCCTGAGCTTCGGCCCTTTGTCGATAGGAGGGATAATCACGTCATCCCACGAGAAGGTCTCGCCATCGCGGAAGCCGACGATGATGATCCGCTCGCGATGCTGAGGCACGAAGCTCTTGGCGTTGATGATTCTCGAAGAAACCTTGTAATGAAGATCCTCTTCGAGGACCTTCATGATCGTGTTGAGCGTTCTGCCGCCATCATGGCTAGCTAAGTTCTTCACGTTCTCCAGAAGGAAGGCCTTCGGGCGTTTGGCTTCGAGGATCTTTGCGACGTTGAAGAAAAGGGTGCCCTGGGTCTGATCCAAGAAGCCGTGTGGGCGGCCCAGGGAGTTCTTCTTGGAGACACCGGCAATGGAGAACGGCTGGCAGGGGAAGCCGGCCAATAGGACGTCGTGGTCCGGGACATCGCTAGGCGCCACCTTGGTGATGTCGCCCTCGAAACGGTGATCTTCGCCGTCGTCAAAGTTGGCGAGGTAGGTCCGGCGGGCGTACGGATCCCATTCGCTCGTGAAGACACAGGTACCGCCCTGTTTCTCGAACGCCATGCGCATCCCGCCGATGCCGGCGAACAGATCCGCAAACCGGAAAGCGCCCTCGTTGGCCGCGCGCGGTTTCGGAGGAAGCAAATGCTGCTTGATCTCGGCCACCTTCGCGGAATCGGGGATCCGCCCGTCCGACTGCCAGCGACGCACCGTCCGGGTGCAGACCCCCAAGGTCTGGGCCACGCCTCGATGCCCATGCCGGGCGATGGCTCTTTCGAGCAGCGTTTTGACGTCCATGAGCACTCCAGGAAGGGCGGCGACAGTGTGTCCAAAACCGTCCCGTGGGGGAAGCGAATTGCGAGCGTGAACGCCTCGTGTCGCAGGGCTTGCGACCGGTGACCTTTCAAATCCTCGTGCACGGCTCGGACCCCCGACTGTCGGCCGTTGCCCCGAGCGTGGTCCGAAAGCATGATCGGGCTTCCTCGGAAGACGCTTCCTTAGTTCTCCGGTCCATAAGGACATGTCATGACGGAAATGGATACGCCCCAGATTCGGGCGTTGATGGCACAGATCCAGCAAAAGCTCCCAGTGAAGGTCACCGTGGACGCCGCGGCAGCGGCGGTCTTGGCGGACTTTCAGACCGTGTTCGGTAGCGCCTTGCCCCCAGAGACTGTTGGAGACCTAGAAGTTGCAAAGGCTCGCGTGCTGGCGGCGCTGGCGCCACCCGAAATCGTCCATAAGCTGTCCATCGTCGATCCGGAACTTGAGGACTGGTACAGGGGGCCGAAGGAGGGCGATCGTCATTGGCCCATGCTGAGCGAGTATCTCGTCAATACAAAAGGTTGGTCGAAGACGACGGTAAAGAATATCCATGAGAGCTCATGGGAAGTAGTCGCCTCTTTGGCCGATCCGCGGCGTCCTGCGTTTTCGCACAAAGGCCTCGTGGTGGGCTACGTGCAGTCCGGAAAGACGGCCAACATGACGGCAGTGATCGCCAAAGCCGTCGACGCCGGATACAACATGGTCATTCTTCTCGCTGGTGTGACCAACAAGCTGCGCGCACAGACGCAGCGTCGGATCGATGCTGATGTCGTTGCTCGTTTTCCACACTTGTGGTTTAGCTATACGTCTGCGGACGCCAGCAAGGACGAGGACGACAGTGCGGAGAACGGTGATTTCGTTGTGCCGCAGAATCGGCGCTTCCAAATGCCAGCGCCGGGCCGAGTGCAGTACGCAGTGGTGAAGAAGGAGGCCACTCGCCTCCAGAAGCTGGTCACTACGTTCGAAAAGACCCCAAGGAGCACCCTCGAACAGATGCGGGTGCTACTAATCGATGACGAGTGCGACCAGGCCTCCGTCAATGCCTCCGCCGCCGACGACGGCATCACGAGGATCAACGACCTGCTGCGCCGATTGATCGGGGTGATTCCCGCCTGCTCCTACGTCGGTTACACGGCCACCCCTTTTGCCAACGTCTTCATCAACCCTTTCCCCAAAGGCGGGGAGGTCCTCGACGACCTGTACCCGAAGCACTTCATCACTGCGCTGCCGCGGCCGGAGGACTACGTCGGAACGCTGGAGGTATTCGGCAGCATCGCCGATGGCGCGGACGAAGACGGCGAGTCGAATGATGGACGGCCCATGGTTAGGGTGGTCCCTAAGGAGGAGTTGCCCAAGCTCCGCCCGGTGAAACTCAAGCAGAAGGACAGCTTCACTCCGGCGGTGACGCCGTCGATGGAGTGCGCGCTGCTCTGGTTCATCGCGAGCTGCGCCATCCGCCGCCGCCGCGGCCAGAGCGGTGCCCACATGACCATGCTGGTGCATACCTCGCCGCACGTCATCCAGCATCAGCGCACGATGGAGGTCATCCGGGCCTGGCTGACGGCCAACGGTGGAGAGTTGCGTTCAGGGGCTGGCGATGTCTGGGGGCGTTTCGTTGCGACGTTCGAGTACGAGACCGGCCGTCTCCCGCTGGTCCACGCGGGCGATGCGGGCCTGACCCCAGCCGATCTGCTGCATTGGATCCGCGAGGCGCTCGATGCCATGGAGTTGGTGATCGAGAACGGCATCAGCGAGGAACGCCTCGATTTCACCGGCAAGCCCAAGACCTACATCGTGGTTGGCGGCTCGGTGCTGGCCCGCGGCCTCACGCTGGAAGGGCTGTGCGTCTCCTATTTCCTGCGCACCTCCAAGCAATACGACACGCTGCTGCAGATGGGGCGCTGGTTCGGCTTCCGTCACGGCTACGAGGATCTGCCACGTCTGTGGGCCACTGCCGACCTGATCAGTGCGTTCCGCGCGATCGGCCGGGTGGAGGAGGAGATCCGTACGGACATCGCCCGCTACGTCGGCACGCCCAGCTTCACGCCCATGGATCTGGCGGTCCGGGTCCGGCAGATTCCCGGTCTCGCGATCACGTCGGCGGCGAAAATGAAGCACGCGGTCGAGGTGGCCATGAGCTATTCCGGCCGCCATGTGCAGACCATCCGTTTCGACCATAGGAACGTCGACGTCATCGCCGCCAACTGGAAGGCCGTGGATGCGCTGGCTGCCGCCTGCTCGGCGAATGGGCGCGAGGGCCCGACGCGCGCCGGCGTCCGCCTGTTCCAGCAGGTGCCGGTCGGCAATGTGCTCGCCTTCCTGAAGGCGTATAGCCTCGCGCCGGCCCTTGAACTGACGCCCAAGTCGCTGATGGCCTACATCACGGCGGGCGGCGATGCCTTGGCGGCGTGGAACGTCGCCTTTGTCGGGCCGGCGAAAGGCGTGTGCACCATGGTGATCCCATCGCTTGGGTCGATCGGGCTGAATCGCCGCTCGAAGCTGAAGGAGTCCGACGAGGATTGCGCGGACATCAAGGCCCTCATGTCGAAGTCCGACGTCCTGATCGACGCCGGCAAGTCCGTGCCGGGTGCCGGTTCGAAGTCCTGGGACGAGTTGAAGGCCAAGCGCCCGGGCGTCCCTCTGTTGCTGATCTACCCGATCGACAAACGCTCCGAGCCGGAGAAGCCGAGCGAGATCCGCGCAGCGCTGGATGCCGTCGATCACATCGCCGGGATGGGCATTGTCTTCCCCGGCACCCGGGTGGCCTCGGGCAAGTTCCTCGCGGTGAATCTGGAAGTCGAGGAGCCGCTGTTGATGGAATCCACCGACGACGAGGCTGAGGACGCGTGATGGCGGTCGATCCGAAAGTGGCGTGGGTGCAGCTGCGATCCAGTGCCGCCGGTGATGGCGAGCTGGAAATTCCGAGCTTCCCCAGTCCGGTGGCCGCCTTCGGCCGTGCCCTGCGGTTCGCCATCGGGCCGGGGGGCGCGCCAAGGTTCCTCGTGCCGATCGAGCAGGGCTCGCCTCCGCCGAACCTCACGGAAACACGCAACCTCAAGTTCGCGTCGTTCAAGGGCAAGGCAGCGGGCGTCGCCGGCCTGTATATCGACATCCTGTGCATGGATGCCCGTCTGACCTCGGTGTTCGCGGATTTCTGCGAGTCCATCGCTGCCCGTGTCGAATCCGGCGATGACCCGGGCCAGGCGGTGAAGAAGACGCTGGACGAGTTCCGCGCGCTGTTCGATGCGCCGGGGAGCCGCGTGCTCTCGGAGGCCGAACGCGTGGGGCTGCTCGGAGAGCTCTGGTTCCTCGACGGTCTTGCCGAACACTCGCCCAGCCGCATCGAAGCGTGGATGGGCCCACTGGGCCAGCGTCACGACTTCAAGGCGGGCAGCACGGCCATCGAGATCAAGACGGCTTCGAAGAAGGGCGTGAGCCGCGTCACCATCAGCAGCATCGAGCAGTTGTCCGCGCCGTCCGACGGCACCCTGTACCTCTGGCATCCCGTGTTCGAGACCACGGCTGGCGGCGCGTTCTCCATCGGGGGCCTGCTCGCGTCCTTGCTGGACCGCGGCGTGGACAAAGGCGCGCTCGGAAAAAGGTTGGCGGCGCTGAAGCTGGATCTCGATGCCCTGATGAAGGACGAGACGCAAGGCTTCACCTTTGAAGGCGTGACGGCCTATCGCGTTGCGCGGGGCTTCCCGCGCATTGCGCTGGAAGACCTTGGCGGCGAACTGCCAGCCGGTGTGTTGTCAGTCTCCTACGAGATTGATCTTGCCCAAGCCACGCCGTTTGCGTTGTCGCCACAGGAAATGGAAGAACGGATCACGGAGTTCGGTGCATGACACGGTTGTCGTTGTTCAGTGAGCCCTTTGCACCCACCGGGAACATGGCGGGCGAGGGCTTCCGGAGGCTGCTTGGTCGTCCGGCCTTGGGTTTGTTGCAGACGGTGCTGCGCGAGTCCTTGCAGAACGTGGTGGATGCGGCCATCACCGACGAGGGTCCGAAGGTTCTGGTGCGAGCGCGGACGCTCACGGCCGACGAACGACGGGCCCTCCGGGAGGCGGTGTTTGCGGAGCGGCCCGCTGCCGAATGCTCTGCCCGCGATCTTCACGGCTCGCTCGATGCCGAGGTTCGGGTTCTCGAGATCGCCGACTTCCGGACGATCGGGCTGTCCGGTCCCACCCGGGCGGACCTCATCCAAGACGGCGGCGAACCACCCAACTTCGTCAACTTCTTCCGCAATGTCGGCGCCGGGCGCGACTCGCACCAGGGCGGCGGCACCTACGGCTACGGCAAGAGCGCGTTCTACGCGGTCAGCCAGTGCGCGACGATCCTCGCGGACAGCCTCACCCGGCATGACGGCAAGGAGACGCGCCGATTCCTCGGTTGCCACCTCGGCGCCGCCTTCGACGTCGCGGTGAACGGCGCGCGGAAGCGCTACACCGGTCGCCATTGGTGGGGTGTCAGTGATGACACCGACGGCGTCGATCCGTTGGGCGGAGATGCCGCCGCCGAGCTGTCCCGTGCGTTGGGGCTCCCGATTCGAGGGCCCGGCGATACGGGCACAACCATCGTGGTGCTCGATCCAGAGCTGCCGGAGGGCGTGGGCCCGGATGGCATCGCCAAAGAGATCATCGAGGGCATCCTCTGGAACTTCTGGCCACGGATGACGCGGGATTGCCCGTCACGTCGTCGCTTGGAAGTGCATGTCGAGGTCGAAGGCCGCGCATGGAAGGTGCCGACCCCGGAGACCTTTCCGCCGCTGGATCTTTTCGCGAGGGCGATGGCGCAGATCCGCAGTGACGCCGGCGAGGTTCGTGCCGTGCAATGCGCGAAGCCGCAAAAGATGCTCGGGCGTCTCGCGATCGCGAAAGGTGTGGCGGCAGCTCGCGACACCATCAGCGAGCGCCCCGGAAGCCTCGTGCCCCGGCAGAGCTGCCATATCGCCCTGATGCGGCCGGTAGAGCTGGTGGTGAAGTACCTGAAGGGCACTCCGTTTCCGGACCCGCGCTTCGAGTGGGCGGGGGTGTTCATCTGCAGCGAGGAGGACGAGGTCGAGACCGCCTTCGCGCAGTCCGAGCCGCCGGCGCACGACGACTGGGTGCCGGACAACCTGCCGAAGGGCCGAGAGAAGACCTTCGTCAACGTGGCCTTGAAGCGCTTGAAGGAAGAGGCCGCGACCTACGTGCAAGCGCCAGGCTCGCGCACCGGTTCGACCCACTCCCAAGAGGGGTTGGTGGGCGCGGCCGCGATGCTCGGTGGAGCCCTGGCGGGCGCCGTGGCGGAAGGGCCTGGACGACGCCAAGGCACCGGGGGCGGGGGATCGACGCCCAAAACCACCACCGTCGGCAAAGCGGTCTTCGAGCGTCTGTTTCTTGGCCCATCGGGTGAGCGGATCGCGAGGTTCCGCACGGCCCTGAAGAACGCCGGGAGTGATCCGGAGCTCAGCGTGGTTGCGCACGGCTTCGTCTGCGTGGACGGCGGTGGCGACGCGGGTGCGAACAGCGAGCACACGGTGAGCGTGCTCGCGATGTCTTTGGAGGACACCGATCGCTTGGCTGATGGCGGCCGATTGAAGGTGGGCCGCCAAGCCGGGCAGGTCGTGATCGACGTCCTTTTGCCCGGTGACGCCGCGGTGGGCGTCAAGCTGGAGTTGATTGGAGGTGCGCGATGAGTCGTGCGATCGCGTTTCCTTTCCTCGTGCTTCCGGATGAAGCCGTCCAATGCAGCGGATGGCGCATCGCCGTGGGGGACAGCGAGCTCGCTCCCTGCGGTCCCACCCTCGAAGGTTGGGACTACAGCACGGAGATCCGGGCGGAGGTCGATGTCGGCTTCGATTGGGCGACGGTGGCGAAGTGTCTCGGGCTGGAGACCACGCCGTTCGGGATCACTGCGGTGGTGTGGTGGAGCACCGGCCTTGGCGCCATGCCGCTCCGACATGTGGGGCAGCGTGTGGTGCTCATGCCCGGCGCCCCCGTGACGCTCGGCATTCGCGCGCCCGGCCAGGGCCTTTCGTCGCGGATCCGGCTTGAGTTGGAGTTGTTCTGCACCGTTGAGGCGGAGCCCTCCCACGCCCTCGCGCCGGACATTCCCATGGCGCGCGTCTGGAGCCTGGAAGCAGACGTGCTTCTCGAAGGCGGAGGTGCCTCCCGCTTCCCGCTGGAGGCGAGGAGCTTCAGTGAGGAGTTCCCGGATGACGTCCGCCGACTTGCTCCCTGGTACCTGTGCTGGCGCTCCGGCGCACCAGATGCCGATTTTTCCAGCGCCGTCCGCTTGTGGATCAATGCGGACCTTGCGGTCTTCATGGAGCGGTTCACGACCGGCGACGCGCTGACGGTGCAGGCCGTGCTGGGGGATGTGAAAGAGCAGATCGTGTCGGGAACGCTTGAAACGGAGGAGTTCGCTTTGGATGGCGACTACGGTGAGGGCACGGTGGGCGCCCAAGTGAGGTACTGGATCGAAAGCGCATTCCCCGGGCTGGATCTGGATCAGGTGCGGGGCATGCTGAAGCAGGACCGCGGCCGGTTCAGCGCCGCATTGCTGGCCAGTGCGGCGCAGGGAGAGAAGGCATGACGCTGCTTCTGCCTCGGCTCTCTCCGGCAGAGAACGGGCCGCTTCTTGCCTTGGCTGAAGCCGGAAAGCTCACGCATGCCAGCGCCAAAGCGCACACCTTCGACGAGTCGCGCGGCATCCGCTGGGCGGCCACAGGCGGCCAGCAGAGCCTCGCAGCCTTCTGGAAGATCGCCGAGGAACTGCGGAGCATCGCCAAGGGGTGCGGATTCCCCGACCTGCAGTCCGAAGTCGCACGGCGTAAGTTCGATTTCGAGGCCACCGTCGCTCTGGCCCGGATGCCTGAACTCCAGTCGGGCGAGGCGCTGCGGAATGACGTTTGGGCGTGCCTGAGCCTTGTCGGCGCCCCCGATGTGGCCCTCTGGCGATTCCCCTCCGGCGGCGCCGATCGATTGGGCGGCGGCGTGCGGAATGTCTTCCAGCGGCTTTGGACGCGAGGCGTCTCGCTGGATCGCGGCGAGTCGGCGGAGGACCGCTGGGAGCTGGTCAAGAAGCTCTCCGAAGACGCGATGGTGCAGATCTTCGAGCGCCCATCGATCGCTCGCGACCGTCGACTCGCACGGGCATTGGCAGAGGCTTGGGTGCGCGCGGCCCGTCGATTCGGCGTTTCCGCGATGGAGGATGTGATGCGCGCAGCGGTGCGCCGCCTCCGGGTGCGCAATGTAATCCAAGGGCTCAGCCTGATGGATGACGCCCGCTTGGCCTCGATTCTCGACGGGTTCTTTTCGCCAATCGCATGAATGAAGCGCTGGTTGAGGTTGCTGTCGCTTTTGGGGATTGAATCAATGCGTGATTCGACAAGTCGAGGTAAGACGCTTGCCGAGATTCAAGCAGCGAGAACGCTGCTCGAGGAAGCAACGAGTCTTGCCCTCGGTCGAATGCTCATGGCCTTCTCCCGTTTGGATATGGAGCTCGGCCTTGCTTTGGTCTGGGTAAACGAAGGAAGAGAGATCGAGGCGCGAACAGCGAAGCTCGATCAGTCAAACTTCTACACAAAGCTGGAAGAATTGCGAAAGCATCTCGATCAGCGAGGCAGCAGCGATGCGCTGGGGGTGAAGCTCGTCGCGTGGATGGAAAAGGCCAACGATCTGCGTGGAATCCGCAACGAGCTGGTGCATGGTCGTTGGGGAGTTTCGGGCCATGAAGAGGTCGCTGTGAATGTGATCGGTTTGCCCACGTCCTCTGAGCAACGGACGCGTAGCTATCGAATCGCGGAACTGGATCGAATCGTCGACGACATTCTGAACCGCCCCGGCTTTTCCGGAGGCTGTTTTCATTGAGTCACGCCGCTTCGGCGTAACCACTGGTTTCGGCGTAGAACGCCGCCTCTGCTTCCGCTGGGGGAATGTAGCCGATCGGCCCCAGCA
>Ga0209278_1001630_pt1 | contig 13343 bp, 11 predicted proteins | sample JI81BgreenDNA_FD_187504 | JGI IMG/M metagenome (GOLD analysis project Ga0209278, IMG submission 187504) | Wastewater effluent complex algal communities from Wisconsin, to seasonally profile nutrient transformation and Carbon sequestration -... | ecosystem: Engineered > WWTP > Effluent > Algae... | reverse complement strand
GAAGCGGCCGAAACGCCGGACCTCGACCTCCAGGGCTCGCTCGACGTCATCACCCGCAGCGAGATCGGGTACCAGAGCGTCAACGACACCAGCGCGCTGTTCGACAAGATCCCCGGCCTGTACATCGCCCGCTACAACCAGGGCCTGATCAACTCCGACATCGCCATCCGCGGCTTCGCCGGCGACGGCGAGACGCCCCATTCGAAGCTGCTGATCGACGGGGTGCCGATGAACCTGCACAACGGCTTCGGCGAGATGGACCAGCTTTTCCCCACCGGGATCGAGTCGATCACGGTGTTCAAGGGCACGAGCGATCCCACCGTGGGCCTGTTCGGCATCGCCGGCAACGTGCGCATCCAGACCCGCGAGGACGTGGCGCGCGAACTGCGCCTCGCCTACGGAAGCTTCGATGCCCGCGACCTGCAGGCCTACGCTGGCTTCGAGGACGGCCCGGTGACGCACAGCTACAGCCTCGGCTGGCGCCAAACCGAGGGCTACCGCGAACGCATGGACCTCGAGAAGAAGGCTTTCGGCGGGCGCTGGTCGCTGGCCCTCGGCGACGACACCACGCTGCGGGCGATCGTCCGCACGGCGAGCTACGACGGCGATTCGCCGGGCTACCTGACGCTGGCTGAGTCGCGCGCCAATCCGCGCGCCTCGGCGAGCTACGCCGACCAGGATGGCGGCGACAAGCAAACCCAGCACGGCAGCCTGCACTTCGACCAGCGCATCAATGAATCGCTGTCGTGGTCGGCCAAGGCCTACATCAACCATTTCGAGCGCGAGCGCTGGGTGCGCTTCTCCGCGGCGCAAGCATTGCAGAACCGCTTCGACGACCAGGACCAGCAAGGCCTGCTCCTCTCGGCGCGTTGGGCCATCGACGCGCGCTGGACGCTGGACGGCGGCATCGACGGCGAGACCCAGGACGTGATCGAACAGCGCTTCGGCACGCTCGGCCAGCAGCGGGTGCGCGACCGGTCCGCCGTGCTGCGCAACCGCGACTTCACCTTCGCGCACTGGGGCGCGTGGACGCGACTGGGTTTCCGCGACGACGATCGCTGGGGCCTCAGCACGGCGATTCGCGCCGACCGCATCGGTGGCGACTACGTGCAGTTCAGTGCCGCTGGCGTACCGGCGGCCCGCGACATCCTCGACTTCGGCACGATCCTGCAGCCGAAGCTCAACGCCTTCATCGCGCTGGGCGAGGGCTGGCAGCTGTTCGCCAACGCCGGCCGCAGCTTCCAGCACCCGCTGTTCGCCGATGCGTTCACCGCGGGCAATCGTCGCGCGCGCGACGTCTCGATCAATGATGGCTGGGAGCTGGGTGCGGCTTGGCAGCCGGCAGCCGGCGCCCAGGTGCGCCTCTCGTACTGGGAACAGAAGGCGAAGGACGAGTTCGTTGTCGTCGACGGTACGGCGCAGAACGTCGGCGAGACCCTGCGCGAGGGCATCGATCTGGCCTTCGACTGGCGCCTTTCCGACCAATGGACGCTGTGGGGCAACGCGACGACGATCGATACGTCGATCCTGCGCCCGGCCTCGAACCGCAACGCCTTCATCGGCAACGAACTGCGCGGCATCCCCGACCGCACCGCCTCGCTGGGGCTGAGCCTGCGCGCCACCGACACGCTGACGGCGCGCCTGCACCTCGACCACCAGGGCGATTACTTCGTCAACGAAGCCAACCTCGGCGGCCAGTTCGGTGGCTTCACCCTGCTGCACGCGAGTATCGAGCAGCGCTTCGCCTGGGGCGTTCTGGCCCTGCAGGTGAACAACCTCACCGACCGCTTCCACGAGTACGTGTTCGACTTCAGCGAAGACGGCAGCAACACCATCCACTCGCCGGGCGACGGCCGAAACGCCACGCTGTCGGCCACCATCGAGTTCTGAGCATGGCGGTGATCGACCTGGTGCCCCGCCCGCCCGCGCTGGAGGTGCATGGCCTCGTCGCCGGCTACGGCGGCGCGCCTGTCTTGCACGACGTGTCCCTTCGCCTGCAGCCCGGCGAACTGCTGGCCGTGCTCGGCGGCAATGGCGCCGGCAAGTCGACCCTGCTGAAGGTGCTGCTGGGCCTGCTGCCGCCGCAGGCGGGCCGGGTCCACGTGTTCGGCCTTGCGCCGTCGACCGACCCCGTGGCCGCCCGCGCGATGCTCGCCTACGTGCCGGAGAACGTCGCGGTGTACCCGCACCTCGATGGCGTGGAAAACCTCCGCTACCTGCTTGGGCTTGCCGGCCGGCGCCCCGACGAGACGACGATCGCCCTCGCCCTGCGGGAGGTGGACTTGCCCGAGGCGGCGTGGCGCAAGCGCGCGGCGCTCTACTCGAAGGGCATGCGGCAGAAGCTGCTGATCGCGCTGGCCTTGCTGCGCGAAGCGCCACTGCTGCTGCTCGACGAACCGGCCTCCGGCCTCGACCCGGAAGCCACCGACCAGCTGGCCGCCCTGCTGTCGCGGCTTCGGGACGCGGGGCGGGCGATCCTGATGGTCAGCCACGACCTCGAGGCCACGAGCGCCATCGCGGATCGCTACGTCTTCCTGGCCAAAGGCCGGGTGTTGCGCGAGGGCACCGACTTGGCAGCCCTCGGTGCCGACGCCGCGGCGTTGCGCACGCTTTACGCCCGCCGGGCGGACCTCACGCCATGAGTGCCCTGCGGCGCACCGCCTCGATCGCCAGCAACGAGCTGCGCCGACTGCTCCGTGAGCGGCTGGCGCGCACCTTGGGCCTGCTCGGCGCCAGCCTCCTGCTGCTGTCGCTGGGGCTTGGCACCGCACGCGAAGCGCAGACCGCCGAACGGCAGGCCGACTACGCGGCCCGTGCGGATCGCGATTGGCACACGCAACCGGACCGCCATCCGCACCGCGTCGTGCACGCCGGCGACTTCGTGTTCAAGGCCCCGGGGCCGCTGGCGCGCATCGACTGGGGCATCGAATCGCAGGTCGGGCGCAGCGTGTTCCTCGAGGGCCACCGGCAGAACACGGCGAACTTCAGCGATGCGGCGCTCTCCGGCGGCCTGCTGCGCCTCGGCGATCTCTCGCCCTCGCTCGTCGTGCAGCAATGGCTGCCCCTACTCATGCTGCTCGCGGGCGCGGCATCGCTCGCCGGTGAGCGCCAGAGCGGCGTGCTCGCCACCAGCCTGATCGGCGGCGCACGCGGGACGGAGTTGCTGGTCGGCAAGGCGTCAGCGCTGTGGGCTTTCGGCCTGCTGATGGCGGTGCCCGCCTTCCTCGCGCTGCTTTGGGTGGCCGCGACGCAGCCGTCGCTGGCCGCGCGCGCGGCCGGCCTTGGCGCCAGCTTCGCGGCCGTCTTGGGCTTGGCGGCCCTCGGCACGGTGCTGGTTTCGAGTCTGGCGCGCAGCGTGCTCGGCGCCCTGCTGGCCGGCGTCGTGGCGTGGTTCGCCCTCGTGGCCGTCGCGCCGCGCGCGGTCGCCAGCTGGGCCGAGCTCACCCTGCCCGCGCCGACACAGGCCGAGGTCGAGCAGCGCATCGCCGCGGCACTCACGAGAATCGGTGATGCACACGATCCCGACAGCGCGCATTTCGCCGCGTTCCGCCAGCGCGTGCTCGAGGACTACGGCGTGTCCCGCGTGGAGGACTTGCCGGTGAACTTCGGCGGGTTGGTGATGCTCGAAGGCGAGCGCCTGACGACGGCAGCGATCGCCACGGAGGTCGATCGCCAGCGCGATGCCTGGCAGGCTCAAGTGGACCGCGCGACAGCCTTCGGCTGGGCCCTGCCGACGCTCGCGATCCGCTACGCGGCCCAGGCCTTCGCCGGCACCGATCTCGCCCACCATCGCGATTTCCTCGACCAGGCCGAGCGCCGCCGCTTCGCCACGGTGCAAGCCCTGAACGAACTGCATGCCACCCGGATCGCCGCGCTCAACGATCGGGAGCAGAAGCTCGATGCGTCGCACTGGGCCGAGATCCCACGCGCCGACATCGCGTTGCCCGCGCTCCGCAGCGCAGCGCCCGCGCTCGCCGCGACCCTCGCGCCGGTCGGCGTCTGGCTGCTGCTCGGCCTGCTCGCCCTGGCGTGGGTCGGTCGTGGACTGGAGCGCCGCGCATGAGCATGGAATTGCGCCTGCTGCTGCGCTCGCCCCTGCTCATCGCCGCGGCGCTCGCCGCGGCCTTGGTCACTACGCTCGCCCTGCTGGCGGGCGTCGCGCAGGTGCGCCATGTCGAGTCGGCGATGCACGACGCCGTGGCCGTCGATGCCCGTGCGCTGGACGATGCACGGGCGAAAGCGGAGGCCACGCCGCTCGATGCCGGAATGTTCGGCTATGGGACGATGTTCTCGGTGCCGCATCCGCCGGCCTCCGGCGCCTGGTTCAACCTCGGCGACACCCTCGCCCAACCCGCCGTGCAGCGCCTTCGCCTGCTCGGCCTGCAAGGCCAAGTGCACGATGGCACCGGCGGCAATCCTGCCGCGCGCGCCGCCGGCACCTTCGATGCCGCCTTCGTCGTCGCCGTGCTGTTGCCCCTGCTCGCCGTGGCGGTGTTTGCCCCCTTGGCCGCCGAGGAGCGCGAGGCGCGGCGCGATGGGCTGCTTGCGGCGCTCGTCGCGTCACCCCGTGCCTTCTGGTTGAAGCGCGTGGGGGTTCGCAGCCTGGTCGTGCTGGTGCCGGTGCTGGGACCGATCCTTGTCGCGCTGCTGGCCATGGATGCCTCCACGGCCTTCAGCCTCGGCGTGATGGGCGGTGCCACGCTCTATGCGCTCGGCTGGATCGGCCTCTGCGCCACGTTCGCGCTGCGCCTGCGCGGTGGCAGCGACGCCGTGGCGGCGCGCCTCGTTGCCGTGTGGGCACTCGCGGCCCTCGTGCTGCCCGCGCTCGGCGGTCTCGTGCTGGACCGAATGGCACCGGCGGTGCCGGGCAGCGCCATCGCCCTCGCCCACCGCGACGCCGTCAACAGCGCCTGGGATCGGCCGAAGGCCGAGACCTTCGAGGCCTTCTTCGTCCACCACCCCGAGTGGCGTGGCACGCCGCCGGTGACCGGACGCTTCCACTGGAAGTGGTATTTCGCATTCCACGCGGTGGCCGACTGGCGCGTCGAACCCTTGCTCATCGACGCAAGGGCCGCGAAGCGCGATCGCCAGCGCGCGCGCGACGCGCTTGGATGGCTGCTGCCGACGGTCGCCCTGCAGAACCTGTTCGACGGCCTCAGCGACCAGGGCATCGAGGGCGACGCGGCGCGACAACGGGCGGCACGCCGATTCCACGACGAACTGCGCGTCGCGTTCTATCCCTTCGTGTTCGAAGAGCGGCTGATCGGCGCGGCGGACATCGCCGCCCTGCCGACGCCCCAACCCAGCGTGCGCGGTCTACGGCACCGGCCCGCCGCTTGGGGGGCGCTGGCCGTCTTTGCGTTGCTCGGGCTCGGCGCCCTGTGGCACGGCGCGCGACGCGTCGGCTGAACCCGGCACCCACGAGGCCGGCGCTTCCGACGCCCCCGCCACCTTGGGCTTCGCCTTCGCCCAAGCCACGAAGCTGCGCGGCGGCGTGGGCGGCGACGCCCCGCCCGACGCCGTCGTTCGTGCCGCTGCCGGGGCCGGTGCATCGACGGTCGGAGGCTCGGCGGGCGGCGCTTCGTCCTCCTCGACGCCGTTGAGGCTCTGGTAGCGATGCGCGCCGGCGAACAGCGCCGACATCGGCCCGTAGCCGTGCGAGAGCCCATCGAGCTCACAGGCGGACGTCGGAAGGGCCGCGCCAGTCAAGAGGACCATCGCCAGCCGACGGAGCGCACGAGGCGCGGGGCGCGAACGCGGCTTCGTCGTCATGGCCGGTCTCCTTCGAGGGCGGTGCCCTGTTGCAAGGCGGTCTCCCGCCGGATGCGCGACGTTTCCCGCTGCCGCACCGCTTCATCCCAGAGTTGCTGGACGAGGCCCGGCTCGCGTTGCGCGAACGACGCGGAGAACACGAGGAAATAGCCACGCGGCTGGAGCACGGTGGGTGCGGCCTCAAGGCCGTCGAGCACGCCCGCCTGCTGGCGCAGCGAGGCGTAATGGGGTTCGGCCACCAGCGCGCCACCCAATCGCCCCGCCCGGAGCTTGGCCAGCATGGCCATCACGTCGGGATGGTTGTCGTCGGTGTCGGCCCCTCCGGCGCGGGCGATCGACGCCGCGCTGTGGCCCCGCTCGACGCCGATCGGACCGACGAGGCGGATGAAGCGCTGGCCGTCGGTATCCAAGGCGTCGCCGCGCCGCCGAAGCACGCGATACCCCTGGGAAAACAGCCGGCGCGATTCGTCCGGTCGACCCTCCGCATCGCGCGGATAGACGAGGTCCAGCGCGCGCTCGGGGGTGAAACTCGCGCCGAGGATGGCATCGACTTCGCCGCGCGATGCCAGGACGAGGCAGCGCATCCAGGGCAGCGGCTGCAGCTGGACGCGGACGGCGGGCTGGGCCGCCATCACCGCACGCATCAGTTGCAGGGAAAAATGCCCGCCATCCGGCGGCCCGAGCTGGTCGTTGTAGCAGACGTGAACCGAGGGGCCGGCCACCACGGTGGTAGCCAGCCCGAGGGCAAGGACCGCAACGACGGAGCGGGCCGCCGTCATGCCCTTACTCCTCGATCAGCTCGAGGCGATCAAGTTCCAGGGCATACGCCGACGTGGCCATCGCATTCTCGACCAGGGACGCGCGGACGGTGCCGTGGACCCAGTAGGCATCCCAGAGGTTGCCGAGCTCGATGGGGTTCTTGGGCTTGATGTAGATCAGCTGGTTCGGCGGCGGCGGCGGCACGTGCACGCAGGCCCCGAAGTAGGGCACGAGGAACATCTCGGTGACGCGCTGCTGGTCGTCGAAGGCGATCGGCACGAGGTAGCCCGGCACCTTGCCCTTCACGCCATCCATCGCCGCGACGGTCTTCGTGCTGCTCATCACCTGCGGCATCTGCATCTGGCCCTCGTGGTCGATCTCGGGCATTTCCTCCAAGGCCTTCAGGTCCTCCGGCGGCAGCAGCTCCAGCCAGTCGATCTCGCGGACGTCACTTTTCGGCAGGCCGTCGGTGGCCGGGCGGGCGCCGATGGCTGGTTCCTGGGCGACGGCCACGGCGGGCGAAAGCAGTGTGGCGGACAGCAACGCAGCGGCGAAACAGCGGATCACACGGGAGGACATCGGCAACACCTCGAAGGTCAGCGGTCGACGGCCACGCCATCCTGCAGGGAGCGCAGGTAGGCCAGAGCCGCCGGGAACAGGCCGAGAAGGATACCGCTCCCCCAGATCCCGCCGAGAACGACCGCTTCACGGACCGAGGGCAGGCCCGGGGACAGGAAGACCCCGAAGCGGGCCTCCAGCCAAGGCCCCAGCAGCCACAGGGCCCCTTCCAGCAGGATCACGCCCAGCGCCAGGCCAGCCCCGGTGAGCAGGGCGGCCTCGGCCAGCAAGAGGCCGAACACGTGCCGTGGCCCGGCGCCGACGGCGCGCAGCAGGGCCATCTCGCGGCGGCGCTCGTTAAGCGTCGCGAGGATGGTGGTGAGCAGGACCATCAGCGCCGCGAGCACGGCGGCCCCGGCGGCGACCAGCAAGGCACGCTCGACGCCGCCCATCAGCGCCCAGAGCTGGGTGAGCGCGACACCGGGCAGGATGGCCGTCAGCGGCTCGGCGCGGTACTCGTTCACCACGCGCTGCACCTGGAAGGTGGCCGTGCGCGACTCGAGGCCGACGAACGCCGCGGTGATGCTCTTGGGCTGCAGGCGCTCCATCGGGATCGCCGCGGCGTCGACGCGCGCGCGACCGATCGGCATGCCACCGCGCCAATTCAAGTGGATGGCCTCGATGGCCTCCAGCGAGACGAACACTCCCTGGTCGATGGCGGTACCGGTGCGCGCCAGCACGCCGACGACGGTGAACGGCTGGTCGTCGTGCTGTTGCGTGGCGATACGCGCCGTGCCGTGCGCGAGGACGATCGAGGTCCCCGGGGCATAGCCGAGCGTGTCGGCCACGTCCGCGCCGATGACCGCATCGTGCAGGGCCTCGAACGGGCGCCCTTCGCGGAACGCCAGGCCACGCTGCTCGCCGAAGCCCATGCGGACGAAGTACTCGCCCGTGGTGCCGACGACGCGGTAGCCGCGGTGCGAATCGCCAAGGCTGATCGGCACGGTCCAGGCCACCGGCGGCAGGGCCTTCAACTTCTCGTAGGTGTCCCACTGCAGGTTCGCGGTGGGCTCGCCGAGGCGGAACACCGAATACAGCAGCAACTGCACCGGGTGCGCGCGGGCGCCGACGATCAGGTCGGTGCCGGCGACGGAGCGCAGGAAGGCATCGCGCGCTTCGTGGCGGATACGCTCGATGCCGAGCAGCAGCAGCACCGACAGGCCAAGCGTCATCACGGTCAACAACACCGTCGCGCGGCGGTTCTTGAGGCTGGCCCAGGCCAGTCCGACGAGCCCGCTCATGCCACGGCCTCCGCGGCGGTCAACTCACCAAGCGCCTGACGACGGGGGAAGCGATCCGCCAGCGAGAGGTCATGGCTGACGAACAGCAGCGCGGTGCCCGCGGCTTCACACTCGGCGAACAGCAGGTCGATGAACAGGTCGCGGTTTCGGGTATCCAGCGCCGAGGTCGGCTCGTCGCACAGCACGAGGCTGGGGCCGCCGATCAGCGCGCGCGCTGCGGCCACGCGCTGTTGCTGGCCCACGGAAAGCTCGATGACGCGACGCTTCGCCTGTGCGGCATCGCCGAGGCCGAGTGCGGCCAGGTAGTGCCGCGCCGCGGCGTCGAGGCTGCCGAAACGCTGCAGTGCGCGCTCGCGACGACGCTTCGAGAAGCGGCAAGGGAGCGTGACGTTGTCGACCATGGACAGGAAGGGCAACAGGTTGAACTGCTGGAACACGATGCCGAGGTGGTCGGCGCGCAGCCGGTCACGCGCAGGGCCGGAGCGCTTCGCCACGTCCTCGCCGGCGACGCGCACGGCGCCGCCTTGGGGCAGCAGCGTGCCGGCGATGAGATTCAGCAGCGTGCTCTTGCCGGTGCCGCTTGGACCGTGCAGGAACACGCGATCCCCCGCCTCGAGCACCAGCGACGGCACGTCCAAGGTCCACGGACTGCGGGGCCACGCGAAGCGCAGCCCTTCGATGCGGAGGACCTCGCTCATTGCGCCAGCGTGAGGCGATTCGCCGAGGCGGTCAGCGTCTCTTCGCGTGCACCGTTGGCGTCGAGCACCTGCACGGTCGCCGACTGCAGCGAGGGGAACACCGCGAACATCCCGCTGTCGATGGCACGCAGGGCCTCGGGCGCCGCGCAACGGAAGCGGTAGCGCACTGTCCAGTCCGAATGCTCGGCGTGATCGTGATCGTGATCGTGATCGTGATCGTGGTCGTGGTCGTGGGCCTCGCCGGCCCCCGGCACCTCGAGTACCGGCCCTTCGGCCAGGCAGCGGGCCGCCGCGTTGAACTGCCACAGACGCGCATGGTCGAGGACGGCCTTTCGCGCGGCGAGGACCTGTGCCTCTTCCTCGGGCGTCGCCGCGGCGCGCTCGAAGCCGACCAGATCCTGCGCGGTCGCACGCAGGTTGATTTCGACAACGCCGGCGTCCACCGCCACATCGACGAAGGCCTGCCCGTGGACATGGGCATGCTGGGCCTGCGCGGCCGCGAACGACGGGACGGAAAGCGCGGCAAACAGCGCAATGCAGAGCGGACGAACGGTCATGGCAGGCTCCGGAACAGGGGGTTACACAATAACGTTCCGGCCTCAGCAGCGGATGAATCCGCCGCCGCTGCCATACTCCGCGCCCTCCCGATCCCGGCCATCCCATGAGCCCCCGCGACCTTGCCCTGCTCGTCCTGCTCGCCGGCCTCTGGGGCAGCTCCTTCCTGTTCATGCGCATCGCCGGGCCCGAGCTCGGCGCGGCGCCGCTGGCGTGGATGCGCGTGACGGTGGCGGCCTTGTTCTTGGGCGCCCTGCTGGCCGTGCGCCGGGAGTCGCCGCCGCTGTCCGGTCGCTGGGGCGCGATGACGCTGATGGCGTTCACCAACACCGCGGCGCCCTTCCTGCTGCTCACCTGGGCGACCATCCACCTGAGCGCCGGTTACGGCGCGCTGCTGAATGCCACGACGCCGCTCTGGGGCGCCGTCATCGGCACGCTGTTCTTCGGGCTCGCCGCCGGACGCCAGCTGTGGTCGGGGCTCGCCCTCGGCTTCGTCGGCGTCGGCGTGCTGGTGGCCGGCAAGCTGAACGACATCGGCAGTGCGGCCCTGCTGCCGATCCTCGCCGGCCTTGCCGCAACGGCCTGCTACGGCCACGCCGCGCATTACGCGCGCACCGGTTTCGCCGGTGTCACGCCGCTCGGCCTCGCTTTCGGCAGCCAGCTGCTGGCCAGCCTGTGGCTGCTCGGCCCCGCCCTCGCCGAGTGGCCCATGGTGGCCCCGTCGTGGACAGCGCTGGCCTGCGTGGTGTTCCTCGGCGTGGCCTGTACGGGCATCGCCTATCTCATCTATTTCGGCCTGATCGCCCGCATCGGCTCAACCAAGGCGACGATGGTCACCTACATCGCGCCGGTCTTCGGCGTGGCCTGGGGCGCGCTGTTGCTGAAGGAAGCGATCACGCCGGCAATGTTGGCCGGCGGCGCGGTGATCCTTGCCGGCGTGGCAGTCGCCGGACGTGCGCGCCGGGCCTGAGATTCAAGGCGCGTCGAACTCGACGCGATTCCGCCCGGACTGCTTCGCCCGATACATCGCGGCATCGGCCCGGGCCAGCAACTCGGCCGATCCGGAAGTCCGTCGCGCGGTTCCCGGCTCGAGGCTGGCAACGCCGAAACTCGCCGTGACCGACAGCGGGCCGACCGTCGTGCCGAACGGCGTGTCGGCCAAGGCCGCACGCAAGCGCTCTGCCGCCGCCGTGGCGCGCGGCCCGTCCGCCCCAGGCAAGAGCAGGACGAACTCCTCGCCGCCGTGCCGCGCCGCCATTTCGCCGCCGCGCAGGCCGTCGGCAAGCCGACGCGCCGCTTCGACAAGCACTTCGTCGCCAACCGCATGGCCGTGCCTGTCGTTGACGGGCTTGAAGTGGTCGAGGTCGACGAACACCACGGCCAAGGGCCGGGCCTGAGCGCGCGCTTCGTCGACGAGGCGCGGCAGGACCTCGGCCAAGGCGCGGCGGTTCGGCAAGCCCGTCAGCGCATCGCGCTCGGCCAGCGCGCGCATGCGGTCGCGCTGCTGGCGCAATGCACCGATGCGCTGCGACATCGCCACCGTCATCGTGATGGCGAACCAAGCCCCGGCGAGCAGCAGGGCCTCGCCACGCCAAGGCCGCAACGCGTCGTCGTAGAACGGGCCGACCACCACCAGTGGCGGCAGCATGGCGATCAGCACCGCCAAGGCACTCCGCGAACCCCGATGCAGGGCGATGATCAGCAAAGGCAACAACACCAGCAGCATCGCCGCGGCGATGCCACGGAGCGCCGGATAGACGAGCTCGCGTCCGGCTGGCCAGACGAACCAAGTGACGACCGCGGCCACGGCCAGCGCGCCCGCCAGCCGATGGGTCACGGCCAGCATCGGGAACACCCGATCCACTTTTGAATGGGTCAGGGCCACCGACCAGACGCCGGCCAGGGCCATCGGCAACAGCGTGAGGATCGCGAACTGCATCGTGGCCGGTGAATCGATCCACGGCCGCGGCCAGGCCGCGAGACCGGTCCGCAGGCCGATCCACAGGGTGTACGCAGCGATGGTGGCGGCGAACACCAGGGAGGCTCGGTCGCGCACGTTCGCGAACAGCAGCAGCGACGTCAGCAGCATCGCGGCCAAGATGCCGAAGCCGCCGACGCGGATGGCGAAGCGCAGCGTGTCTTCGCGCTGCACCGCCGCCGGGTCGCCGTGGCGCAAGGTCATCGCCCATCCCAGCCAGCGGTTGGAAGGCGCGGTGACGATGATGGCCTCGCGCGAGCCCGGTGCCGGGCTGAACTGCGTGCCCGTGCCGGAGCGCAGCCGGGCATCGGTGCTGCGGGCGTCGAACGAGAGGCCGCAACGCACCTCGTCACCGCGCCGAAACGTCACGAGACCCGGCGGCGCATCGAGCACCAGTACCGACTGCCCCCAAGCGGGCCAGCCTTCGGGAGGGGCCTCGATGCGGACCTGCTGCGCGTCCGCGGGGGGCGGGCCCCGGCAATCCAAGCTGATGGCGAAGGGCTTGCCCTGAAGCCGCTGCACCGAGACCGCGTCGACCGCCCAGGGCACCAGCAGCGCCAACCACGCCGCAAGGGCGGCGAGCAGGCGTGGAAGAGCGTGGCGTGTCGGGTTCGGCATCCGGTCCGGCCAAGAAGGCTCAGCCCGTATTCTGCACCCCGGCCGCGATGCCGTTCACCGTGGCCGCCAGCGCGCGGAAGCGGGCATCGTCGGGGCGACCCGCGGCGCGCCAATCGCGCAGCAGTTCGACCTGCAGCAGGCTGATCGGGTCGACATACGGGTTGCGCAGGCGGATGGAGCGCGCCAGTCGTGCGTCGCCGGCCAGCAGGGTCGCGCCGCGCAGGGCTTCGACGCCCTGCACCGTCCGCCCGAACTCGGCACCGATGTCGGCGAAGTAGCGCGCGTGGCGCTCTCCGGCCAGCTGCGAGTAGGCCTCGAAGATGCCCAGCTCGGTCTTGGCGAGGATCATCTCGAGGTCGTCGAGCACGGTGTCGAAGAACGGCCAATCGCGGGCCATCTCGACGAGCGCCGCGCCGCCGAAGCGTGCGCGTGCCGAAGCGAGGGCACTGCCCACGCCGTACCAGGCGGTAAGGTTGCTGCGGTTCTGGCTCCAGCCGAACACCCAGGGGATGGCGCGCAGGCCGTCGAGCCCCGCACCGCGCTTGCTCGGCCGCGAGCCGATGTTGAGCCGCTCGATCACGTCGATCGGCGTCGCCTCGCGGAAATAGTCGACGAAGTCGGGGCGCTCGTACACGAGTTCGCGGTAGGCGGAGCGCGAGACTTCGGACAGGTGGTCGGCGATCTCGCGCCACGCGGCCTCGCGCGGCTCCGGGGCGCGCGGCGCCAGGGTGGCGCGCAGCACGGCCGCCGTCGCCTGCTCGAGGTTCCGCAGTGCCAGCGCGCGCAGGCCATACTTGCGATGGATCACCTCGCCCTGCTCGGTGAGGCGCAGCACGCCGCCCACCGAGCCGCGCGGGCCGGCGATGACGGCGCGCTCGGTGCGCGTGCCGCCGCGCGAAACGGAGCCGCCGCGGCCGTGGAAGAAGCGCAGTTTCACGCCGAACTCGGCCGCCACCTCGCCCAAACGAACCTGCGCCCGCTGCAGCGCCCAGCGCGCGGCCATCAGGCCACCGTCCTTCGCGCTGTCGCTGTAGCCCAGCATCACCCACTGCAGGTCGCCGCGGGCCTTCAGGTGGGCGCGCCAACGCGGGTCGGCGAGCAGGT
>Ga0209278_1001629_pt1 | contig 13343 bp, 9 predicted proteins | sample JI81BgreenDNA_FD_187504 | JGI IMG/M metagenome (GOLD analysis project Ga0209278, IMG submission 187504) | Wastewater effluent complex algal communities from Wisconsin, to seasonally profile nutrient transformation and Carbon sequestration -... | ecosystem: Engineered > WWTP > Effluent > Algae... | reverse complement strand
CCGCCCAGCCGTTTCGATTGTTCAGCGCCCGCCACACGCCGTGCTGGCGGGTTTCGTGCATCGGCACGCCCGCAGCCTTGGCCCAGCGCCGCACCGCCTTGTCGCGCGTGAAGCTCCACAGATTGCCGGTTTCCTGATGGGCGTGGATGGCGGTGATGCCGTGCGCGGTGTGCAGATCGTGCAGCACCTGAACAGCATCGCCCACACGCACCACCAGCCGCGCCCCGCGTGCCGACAGGCTGCGATCCAGATCGGCCAGGCTTTCGGCCAGAAATGCAAACTGCCGAGCGCTGCAGTCGGGCTGCCGCCACTGTTCCGGCTCGACGATATGGAGCGGCAGCACCGCCCGTCCGCTGGCGCAGGCGGCCATCAGCGGCGCATGATCATGCACCCGCAAATCGCGCTTGAACCAGACAATCTCCATCATCGCGATGTAGCCGGTTTGTTCTCGTCCTGCACCGGTCAGCCTGTCGCAGCCGGCTTGGCAGGGCGCGCGCGGCTTGGCATGGGTGCGGCCATGATCCTTTATGGCATTCCCAATTGCGACACGGTGAAGAAGGCGCGCGCCTTTCTGGTGGCTACCGGCAAGCGCCACGATTTCCACGATTACAAGAAGGCTGGCGTGCCGGCGGAGGCGCTGGCGCGCTGGGTGGAACGCTGGGGGTGGGAAGCGGTGCTCAATCGCGCCGGCACCACCTTCAAGGCGCTGCCAGAGGCGGACAAGGCCGGGCTTGATGCCGGCAAAGCCATCGCGCTGATGCTGGCCAACCCCAGCATGATCAAGCGGCCGATCGTGGAGGGGGAGAATGTCGCCCTGATCGGGTTCAAGGCCGACACGTGGGCGGAGGTGCTCTGAGATGGCGCGCTGGCTGGTGAAATCCGAGCCGTTCAAATACAGCTGGGATCAGCTGAACAAGGACGGCCAGACCGCATGGGACGGCGTGCGCAACAACCAGGCGGCGCAGTATCTGCGCGCCATGAAGATCGGTGACGAGCTGTTCTTCTACCATTCCAACGAAGGCCTGTGCATCGTTGGCATTGCCGAGGTGGTGGGCGAACATTTCATCGATCCCACCGATCCCAAGGGGCGGTTTCCCGCCGTGATGGTGGGGCCGAAGGCGCCCATGCCGCGCCCCGTCACGCTTGCCGAGATGAAGGCCGAGCCCCGGCTGGCCGGCATGGCGATGTTCCGCCAGTTCCGCCTGAGCGTGGTGCCGATCAGCGATGGCGAGTGGGACGTGGTGATGGAGATGGCCCGCCGTTGATCAGCCTTCCCGCGCTGCCAGCGCCGCCATGTTGGCCTCGTGGTCGGCGCGGCTGAGCCGGTAACGGGAGACGGCGAGGATCATGCAGGTCCACAGCAGCCAGACCGCTGGCACATAGGTGACGCCCAGCCGCATCAGGCTGTCGGCGCTGACCTGATCGGGTGTCGCGCCCTTGGGGAAGGCGGCCAGGGTCAGCACGAAACTGGCGGCCATCACGCCCAGGCCCTGCACGCTCTTGCGGATGAAGGTGTTGGCCGAGAAGAACACGCCTTCCGATCGCCGGCCGGTGGCCAGTTCGGCCTGTTCCACCAGATCGGCGACCATCGAGGCGACCAGCGCCTGGAAGCAGATGACAAGGCCGACATCGATCAGCGTCACGCCAAACACCGTCCAGAAGATCACCGGATCGCCGTTCGGCGGCAGCAGGCCCAACAGCCTGAGGATGATCGGCAGCGGCAGCACCAGCCCGGCCAGCAGCCCGATGATGACGGCACCGCGCCGCTTGCCGAGCCGGCGCGAGATCACCGGCGCCAGGCTGCCGCCGATGATGGCCGAGGCAAAGACACTCATGGTGATGAGGCCGGTCTGCTGCGGGCTGAACCCCCAGAAATAGGCATAGAAATAGAAGCTGAGCGACGCCGTGACGCCGGTGGCGATGGCGCCGAACAGGTTGGCGGCGAACAGCGCGGCGAAATCGCGGCGGAACAGCGTTTCGAAAATCTCGCGGAAGATGGCCTTCAGGCCCAGCGCGCGGCGTGGTGGCGCCTCGCGCAGGTGGCGGATATGGCCATGGGTGCCCACCGCCGACACCAGGATCGCCACCAGGATGAGCGCGGCGGCGATCAGGCCGTAAAGGGCATAGGCCTCGCGGTTGAACTGGCCGTTGGGGATGGCGGGCGTTGAAAAGGCCGGGAAGATCAGGGTGAAGTTGGTGACCGTCATGATCGTGCCGATCACCCAGGCGAAGAACAGCCGCCAGCCATAGAGGGCGGTGCGATCATCATAGCTTTTCGCCAGTTCCGGGCCGAGCGCGGTGCTGGGCGTTTCATAGAAGGTGATGGCGGTGCGGATCAGCACGGCCAGCACCAGCAGATACCAGAACAGGGCGGCTTGCGACCATCCGACCGGCGGGTTCCAGATCAGCAGATAGGTGCCGGCAGTGGGAAGGGCAGAGGCATAGAGGAAGGGATGGCGCCGCCCCCAGCGCGACCGCAGATTGTCGGACCAGTAGCCGACGATGGGATCGCTGATCGCATCGAGCACCAGCGCGATGGTGAGCGCCAGGCCGACCAGTCGTGCATCCAGCCCGATCACCTGGCTGTAGAAGATCAGCAGGAAGTAACTGAAGCCGCCGTCCTTCACGCCGTAGGCGCCAGCGCCAAAGCCAAAGGCCAGGCGCGTGCGCAGCCCCGGCTTTTCTGGTGTCCCTGCTGCGACCGCCGTTGCTTCAACCATGCATCCTGCCATCCGTCCCAAGGGAAGCGCGTGCCCTTCTTGAACCGGGGCATCGTCGCATCCGGACTATTCCGGTGATTGGTGCGCGTGTAAAGGCCACCCCATGAGCACCACCTTCACGCTTGATACCGCGACCAGCCGAGCCCACCCGGTGCCGGAGCCGGTGCGGCGACTGACGGTGCCGGCCATCCAGAAGCGGAAAGGCGCCGAGCCGATCGTCATGCTCACCGCCTACACCGCACGCATGGCGCAGCTGCTGGATCCGCATTGCGATCTGCTGCTGGTGGGCGATTCGCTGGGGCAGGTCATCTATGGCCTCGACACCACGGTGAAGGTGACACTGGACATGATGATCGCCCATGGTGCGGCCGTGGTGCGCGGCAGCTATCGCAGCGTGGTGGTGATCGATCTGCCGTTCGGCACCTACGAGGAAAGCCCCGAGGCCGCCTTCCGCACCGCGTCGCGCGTGCTGCGCGAGACCGGCGCAGCCGCCGTGAAGCTGGAGGGCGGCGCGGTGATGGCGCCCACGGTGAAGTTCCTGACCGAACGCGGCATCCCGGTGATGGCGCACGTGGGTCTCACGCCGCAGGCGGTCAATGCGCTGGGCGGCTATGGCGCGCGCGGCCGCAGCGAGGCCGAACAGGCCAAGATTCTTGCCGATGCCAAGGCCGTGGCCGATGCCGGCTGTTTCGCGCTGGTGGTGGAAGGCGTGGTGGAGCCATTGGCCGTGGCGATCACCAACGCGGTGGCCTGCCCCACCATCGGCATCGGCGCTTCCCCGGCCTGCGATGGCCAGGTGCTGGTGGTGGACGACATGCTGGGGATGTTCGAACGCGTGCCGCGCTTTGTTGAACGCTTCGATGATCTGGCCGGTCGCATCACGGCGGCGGCGGCGGAGTATGCGGGGCGTGTGCGGCGGCGCGAGTTTCCCACCGACGCCCAGCTCTATCGCTGAGGCTTTACGTATCACGCTGGCTGGGGCATTCACCCGCCGGCAATGCGGGCGGTGGCAACCGCCCATTGAGGAGCACGAACGCCTTGGCCAACACGCCCGCCAAACCGCCAGCAACGCCCGATGATGCCTTCCTGCGCGAGGTGGACGACGAATATCGCCGCTCGCAACTGGCCGGCCTGTGGCAGCGCTTTGGCAAGCTGATCATCGCGGCCGTGGTCTTGGCGCTGGCGGCGCTGGCCGGCTGGCTGTGGTGGCAGGACAGCCAGGCCAAGGCGGCCGGGGCAGCCGGCGAGGCGCTGACGCGTGCCATGGAACAGTTGGAAGTGGGCGAAGGCGCCAAGGCCCGCCCGGTGCTGGAAGCAATGACGCGGGATGGCCCCGGTGCCTATTCGGGGCTGGCCCGGCTGGTGCTGGCCAATGATGCCATGGCGGGCGGCGACAAGGTGAAGGCGCGCGGCCTGTACGAAGCGGTGGCGCGCGACACCAGCCTGCCGCAACCGATCCGCGATGCCGCCACCGTGAAGGCGGTGCGGGTGGGCTTTGATCAGATGAAACCGGCGGACGTGGTGACCCGGCTGAAGCCGCTGGCAGTGCCGGGCAATGGCTGGTTTGGCGTGGCCGGCGAACTGGTGGCCATTGCCCACATCCGGGACGGCAAGCCCGAACAGGCCAAGCCGATCCTGATCGCCATGGTCAAGGAAGAGACGATGAGCCCGTCGCTGCGTGGCCGCGCCGCGCAGCTGGCAGTGGCGGTCGGGGTTGATCCGGCGGCGCTGGGGCTGCCCGCCCGGCCCGCGGGCGAAACGGCACAATGAAGGGTGACGGGGTGACGATGACGCGTGCCACATCCAGAGCGACCGGCGGCGTCCGCGCCCTGGCGCTGCTGCTCGCCGCCAGCGTGGCGCTGTCCGGCTGCGGCATGTTCAAGAAGGCCAAGCCGCGCACCCCCACGGTGGGCGAACGCATCCCCATCCTCAGTTTCGAAACCCAGGCCGAAGCCGAACCCGAACTGAGCAACATCGCCATCGTGCTGCCGCCGCCGGAACGCAATGCTGCCTGGGCCCAGCCCGGCGGTTCGCCGTCCAAGGCGGGCGGCCAGCTGGAACTGGCGCAGAACCCCAGCCAGATCTGGCGGGCCAGCATCGGCAAGGGCAGCAGCGGCACAGCGCGTCTCAACGCGGCGCCGGTGGTGGCCGATGGCAAGGTGTTCACGATCGACACCGAAGCCGAAGTGCGCGCCTTTGATGCCACCACCGGCCAGTTGCTGTGGCAGGCCGCGGTGCAAATGGAAAAGCGCAATGCGCGCGCGGCCTTTGGCGGCGGCGTGTCCTTTGGCGGCGGCCGTGTGTTCGTGACCACCGGCCAGGGCCTTGCGGCGGCCTTCGATGCCGCGACCGGCAAGAAATTGTGGGAACGTGCACTGGTGCTGCCATTGCGCGGCGCCCCTACCGTGGCCGGCGATCGCGTGTTCGCCATTTCCCAGGACAATCAGCTGCACGCACTGGACGCGGCCAGCGGCGAGCCCAGCTGGACCGTTTCGGGCACGGTGGAAGTGGCCTGCATCCTGGGCACCGGCGCGCCGGCCGCCGTGCTCGACACCATCGTTGTCGGCTTCTGTTCCGGCGAATTGAATGCCCTGCGTGCCGAAAACGGCCGCAGCCTCTGGCAGGACCAGCTTGCCCGCACCGGCCGGTCCACGGCGATGGCGGCGCTGGCCGATATCGATGCCTCGCCGGTGATCGACCGTGGCCGCGTCTATGCGGTGGGCCACGGCGGCCGCATGGTCTCGCTGGAACTGGCAACCGGCACGCGGGTGTGGGAACGCAACTTCGCCAGCGTCTGGACGCCGTGGGCGGCGGGCGAGTTCCTCTACCTCGTCACCATCGAGGGCGAGGTGCTGTGCATCACCCGCGCCGAAGGCAAGGTGCGCTGGGTGGCCCGGCTGGACCAGTATCGCAAGCCCAAGAACAAGAAGGGCCCGATCCAGTGGGCCGGGCCGGTGCTGGCCGGTGAACGACTGTGGGTGGCCGGTTCCAACCGCGAACTGGTGGCCTTCGATCCCTATGAGGGCAAGAAGGTGGCCACGCTGGAATTGCCGGGGGCAGGCTATCTGCCGCCGGTGGTGGCGGGCGGCGTCCTGTATGTCCTCACCGATGATGGCACGTTGACGGCCTATCGCTGATCGCGGCGCGCTGGTAAGGCGCTGCGGCAATGACTGGCAACATCCTCGACATTTCGCCCGACGCGCCGCGCGTCGCCATCCTGGGGCGGCCCAACGTGGGCAAGTCCACCCTGTTCAACCGGCTGGTGGGGCGGCGCCTCGCGCTGGTGGACGATCAGCCCGGTGTTACCCGCGATCGGCGCGAGGGCGCGGCGCGGCTGTTCGATCTGGAATTCGTGGCGGTTGACACCGCCGGCTTCGAGGATGGCAGCGACGAAAGCCTGTCGGGCCGCATGCGCGCCCAGACCGAGGCGGCCGCTGCTGCTGCCACCGTGGCCCTGCTGGTCTATGATGCCCGCGCCGGGGTGACGCCGCTGGACGAACATTTCGCCACCTGGCTGCGGCGCCGCGGCGTGCCGCTGGTGCTGGTGGCCAACAAGGCCGAAGGGCTGCAGGCCGAAACCGGGATCAACGAAGGCCATGCGCTGGGGCTTGGCGAGCCGGTCGGGCTATCGGCCGAACATGGGCTGGGCCTTGCCGATCTCTACCAGGCGCTGAAGCCGCACCTGGAGCCGGAGGGCGAAACAGCGACGGACGAGACGGACGCACAGACACCCGAAGACGCCGCCGCGGAATTGCCGGAAGACGAGGAAGCCGCGGCGCCGGAAGGCCCGCTCAAGCTCGCGATCGTCGGCCGGCCCAATGCCGGCAAGTCCACGCTCATCAATCGGCTGCTGGGCGAACAGCGGCTGGTGACCGGGCCGGAAGCCGGCATCACCCGCGATTCCATCGCGATCGATTGGGAATGGACGGGACGGGACGGCGTGGCGCGCCCGGTGCGGCTGGTGGACACCGCCGGCCTTCGCAAGCGCGCCAAGGTCACCGAGAAGGTGGAAAGGCTGGCGGCGGCCGACAGCAAGCTGGCCATCGATTTTGCCGAGGTGGTGGTGCTGCTGCTGGATTCAACGCTGGGGCTGGAATCGCAGGATCTGCGCATCGCCGATCAGGTGCTTTCGGAAGGCCGGGCGCTCATCATCGCGCTCAACAAGTGGGATGCCGCCCATGATCAGAGCAAGCTGTTCCAGGGCGTGAAGAAGGCGCTGGAAGATGGGCTTTCCCAGGTGAAGGGCGTGCCGCTGCTCACCTGTTCGGGCGCCACCGGCAAGGGGCTCGACGCGCTGATCGAGGCCGCCTTCGAAACCCGCGCCCGCTGGTCGCGCCGGGTGTCCACGGGCGCGCTCAACCGCTGGTTCGAAGCCGCGCTGGATCGCAATCCGCCGCCGGCGCCGAAGGGCACGCGGATCAAGCTGCGCTATGTCACGCAGGTGGCAACGCGGCCGCCCAGCTTCGTGGTGTTCGGCAACCGTACCGACGCGCTGCCGGCAAGCTGGCAGCGCTATCTGGCCAACAGCCTGGCCGATGATCTGGATTTTCGCGGCCTGCCGATCCGACTGAACTTCCGGGGCGGCAAGAACCCGTTCAAGCGGGACTGAACGGGTGGCTGCGGCGCCCCTGGTCCTGCATGGATACTGGCGATCCACGGCGGCCTGGCGGGTGCGGCTGGCGCTGGCGGCGAAGGGGCTTGATGCCGCCCATGCCCCGGTCAACCTGCTGGCGGGGGCGCAGCAGGATGCGCCGCACAAGGCGCTGAACCCGCAGGGGCTGGTGCCGGTGCTGCGGCATGGCCCGGCGGTGCTCACCCAAAGCCTTGCGATCATGGAATATCTCGACGAAGCGTTCCCGTCGCCGCCGCTGCTGCCGGCTGATCCGGCATCACGCGCGCTGGTGCGCGGCGCGGCGCTGGTGATTGCCGCCGATGTCCACCCGCTGGGCAATTTGCGCGTGCAGCGCTGGCTGAAGGCCGAAATGGGGCAGGATGATGCCGCCGTGACCCGCTGGCTGCATCACTGGATGGCCGAAGGGCTGGCCACGCTGGAGGCGTTCGCCGCCCGCCATGGCGGCACTTGCCTGTTTGGCGACATGGTGACACTGGCCGATCTGTGCGTGGTGCCGCAATTGTTCAACGCCCGGCGCTTCGGGCTCGCGCTGGATGCGTGGCCGCGACTGCTGGCGGTGGAGGCATTTGTGGCGGCACAACCATGGGCCGCAACAGCCCGCCCGGAAAATCAGCCGGATTCAGTGTGATTCCGGTGCAACTGTTCACAAGTTTCGACGTTTTGGCCGGTTGCATTGGCGTGGCAATCGGCTATTTCTGCACACTGGATTCAGACCATTTGGGTTCTTTGGGGGTGTATATGGGCCATCGCAATTCCTCGCTTGTCTTCAAGACGTCTGCCGGCCGCGGCGTCTTCAAGGCGGCCGCCAGCCGCGGCGTTGCTCTTTCGCTGATTGCCGCAATGCTGTCGGGCACGGCCCTTGCGCCGGCGACCGCGCAGGTTTTCGGTCTGGGCGGCGGGCCGCTGACGGTGACCGGCTTTGCCGGTGCGCCGATCAATGGCGCCACCGAAATCACCAACGGCGCGCTGCGCGCCAATATCGCGGTTGCCGAAACCTATGCCGGCAACCTGACCGATAGCCTGGGTATCCTGTCCTTCCGCAAGGACGGCCTTGGCGTGCTCACGCTCTCCGGCGTGAACACCCACAGCGGCACCACCTCGGTTACCAACGGCACGCTGCTGGCCGGTTCGACCACGGCGCTGTCGGCAAACAGCCTGCTTTCGGTTGGCGGGCCGGCGGGTGTCGTTGCGGTTGTCGATCTGGGCGGCTTCAACAACACGGTTGCGGGTCTGTCGGGCAGCAGCCGGGCGGCGATCACCAGCACCGGCGGTGCTGCGGTGCTCACCATCGATACCGATGTGAACCGGCTCTTCTCCGGGGCGCTGCAGGGCGATCTGGGCATCATCAAGACCGGCACCGGCACGCAGACCTTCACCAACGCCGATCCGGCATTGGCCGCGACCACCGCCACCGGGCCGATCACCCTTCTGGAAGGGGGTATCGCGATCGGTTCGAACAATGCGCTGGGCAGCGGCGTGATCACTGTTGCGGGCGCTGGCACGTTGAGCGCCAGCGCGGGCACGCAAGCCCTGGACAATGACATCGTGCTGGGTGCGGCGTTGACCGCCCTTGCCGGCAATGGCCGCACGCTGCAGCTCAATGGTGACATCAGTGGTGCCGGCAGCCTGGTGAAGACCGGGATCGGCACGCTTCGCCTCACCGGTGACAACAGCTACACCGGTGGCACCCAGCTGGCCGCCGGCCGTGTCGAAGTGGGTTCGGACACTGCCTTTGGCACCGGCGTGCTGACCAAGACGGGCGGCGCCACGCTGGCGCTGGCCGATCCGGCCGTCGGCGTCACGCTGGCCAACGACATCGCGCTCACGACGAACGGTTTCGTGGTTGAAACCGGCAATGCCGGCGTGGTGTTCGGCCTGTCGGGCGACATCAGCGGCGACCGCAACGTCGCCTTCGCTGCCACCAGCAATGGCGGCACCCTTCTGTTGAGCGGTGACAACAGCGCCCACACCGGCGCGCTGATTGCCGGGCCGGGCGGTGTGCTGGGCATTGGCAGCAGCACGGCGGTTGGCGCCGACGCGGTCGTGCGCTTTGCCACGGGTGGAACCGTGGCGTTCGCGGGTGCCGATCTTGATGTTGCCGGCACGGTCAGCACCGTTGTCGGCGGCGGTCCTGCCGCGGCGCGTATCGACACGGCTGGTTTCAATGCCAGCATTTCGGGCACGGTCGCCGATCATAACGCGACCGACACGCTGGCCCTGGTCAAGGTTGGTGACGGCACGCTGACCCTGGCGGCTGCCAACAGCTACACGGGCGGCACGACCATCGAGGGCGGCAGCCTGGCAGTGGGTGTCGATGGTGCGCTTGGTTCGGGCTCGGTTGTCATTCGTGATGGCGGCGCGCTGGCGGCGGGTGCCGATGGCCTCGTGATCACCAACAACATCGCCATCGAGGGCCGCGGCACCGTCAACACCGGTGCCAACACGCTCACCATCGCCGGCACCATCAGCGATGTGCCGCTGCTCGCCTTTGCCGGCCAATGGCAGGTCGATCAGGGCCCGGATTGGTTCTCCTCGCCGCCCAATGGCCCGCTGGCCTACACCGGCCAGGAAGCCGCGGCCTTGCTGTTCGGCGGCAATGCGGCCGATTATCAGATCTCGACCCTCGGCACCGATCCTGCGCTGGTGAACAACCAGGCGTGGTACTCGATCATCGGCGTCGGTGGCGGCACTGCGCTGGCGCAGGATTATTCCAGCAAGTATCTTGGCAGCTTCTATGGCCCCACGTCGGGCTTCACGCTCAACGATCCGACCAACGCTGCCTCGGCCTATGTTGATGACAATGCCACTGGCGCAGCCTTCACCAACTATGCCTTCACCGGCACCGGCGCGGCGCCGGGCACGCTGGTGAAGGCCGGCAGCGGCACGTTGATCCTCACCGGCGTCAACACCTACAGCGGTGGCACCGACATCACCGAAGGCACGATTGCCATTTCGTCCGACACGGCGCTGGGCACCGGCGACATCAGCTTCTCCGGCCTGGGCGGCACGCTGCAGGCGCTGGCCAGCTTCAGCACGGCCAAGGCGATCACGCTGAACGCCGGCGGTACCATCGACAGCAACGGCTTTGATGTGACGCTGGATGGCGTCATTGACGGCGCTGGCGGCCTGTCCAAGGTTGGCGCCGGCCTGCTGGCGCTCACCGGGGTCAACACCTACAGTGGTGGCACCACGCTGACGGAAGGCACGATTTCCATCGGAAACGTGGCTGCCCTTGGCACTGGCACGGTCACCACGGCGGCTGGTACCACGCTGCTCGCTGGCGCGGATCTGTTCAACCTGAGCAACAATGTCGTCCTGAACGGCGGCACCACCATCGACACCCAGGGCTTTGGCGTGCTGATGGATGGCGCCATCTCCGGCACCGGCGCGCTCACCAAGGTCGGTGCAGGCAATCTGGCGCTCTATGGGGCGAACAGCTACACCGGCGGCACCAACGTGAACGCCGGCACGCTGTTCGTGAACAGCGCCGCTTCGGCCGGCACCGGCACCATCGCCATGGCCAACGGCACCACTTTTGCCGTGGTCGTTGCCTCGACCGCCACGCCCAACAACATGACGCTCGGCGGCCTCGTCAATGTGCTGGTCGATCCGGGCTTCACGGCAACCCTGTCGGGCGTGATCGCGGATGGCTCGGCAGCAGGTTCGCTGTCCAAGTTCGGCGCCGGCAATCTGGTTCTGGCGGGCGCCAACAGCTACAGCGGCGACACCTTCGTGAACGATGGCACCGTGACGCTGGCGAACAGCCTGGGCTTCGGCACCAGCGATGTGTTCATGGGTGGCGGCACCACCCTGGCAGCGGGGGCCAGCAGCCTCAATGTTGCCAACGCCGTGCAGCTGAACGGCCCGGTCACCATCAACACGGCGGCCAACACGCTGCAGCTGTCCGGCGTCGTGTCTGGCGTTGGCTCGGTCACCAAGAACGGCACCGGCATCCTCACGATGACCGGCGCCTCCACCTACACTGGTGCCACCACCGTTGCAGCGGGCACGCTGAACGTCACCGGCTCTCTGGCTTCGGCCGTCACTGCCAACGCCGGCGCTGCCGTGACCGGCACTGGCGCAGTGGGCGGGCTGGTGGTCTCGTCCGGCGCCACGCTCAGCCCGGGCGCCGTCGGCACCACCAACGTGGGCACGCTCTCGGTCAATGGCGCGGCGTCGCTGGCAGGCACGTACAGTGTCAACATCCTCGGCACCACCAGCGACCGGCTTGCTGCCACTGGCCCGCTCTCGCTGGGTGGCACGCTCGCGGTCACGTCGGTCAGCAACGCGCAGTTCAACACGGTCTACACCGTGGCCAGCGGTTCGTCGCGCACCGGCACCTTCGGCACGGTGACCGGCCTCAACCTGTTCGGCCCGGCCTTCCTGACGACGGTGGAATACACCGCCACCGGCGCCAACATCCGCACGGCGCCGAACAGCCTGTTGACGCTGCTCAACAACAATGGCGGCGGCACGCTGAACGCGCAGGAAACGGCGCGGGCCTTTGATCGCGCCGTGGCTGCGGGCTACAACCCGCAGGCGTTCCTGAACGTCTACACGGCTGGCGCCGCGCTGCCGCGCACCTTGCTGGAAATGTCGGGCGAACAGCGTGCCACCGAACGCCGTGTCGTGCTGGAAACCAACCGCGTCTTCCGCGAAACCGCGCTGGATCGCCTGAACCTTGGCCTCGCGGCGCTGGCCGGGCAGCAGGTGCAGGCCGGTGACGAGGACACCGGCGCCGTCACCTTCTGGCTGCGTGGCGCCGGCTCGTGGGGGACTGCCGATACCAGCGGTGCGGCCACCCGCTTCACCACGGAACAGCGCGGCATCCTGACCGGTATGGACTGGGCCCGCAACGGCGTCGCCTTCGGTGCCATGTTCCACTACACCAGCACCGATATCGATTACGAGGTGCTGGGCGGCAGTTCCAACGTGGAAACCACCGGCGGCACCGTCTATGCCGGCTATCGCCAGCAGGACAAGGGCTTCGTCGCCAACGCCGGTCTCAGTGTGGCAGGCGCGCGCACCACCGGTGCCCGTGCCATCACCCTGCCTGGCTTCGCCCAGACGCTGGCTGGCCGCACCCGCGGCACCACCTACCAGGTGTTCGGCGAACTGGCCGTCGATCTGGCTGGCAGCGCCAGCACCCGGATCGAGCCTTTCGCCCGCCTGACCTATGTGCAGGCCGACATGGGCGCGCTCAACGAAACCGGCGGCATCGCGGCCCTGCAGGCAGCGAAGCAGACGCATGACATCGCCGTGACCAACGTCGGTCTGCGGGCCGGCAGCAGCTTTGCCGATGGCAAGGTCTCGCTGAATGCCAGCGCCGCCTGGCAGCGCACCTCGGGCTCGCGTGAGGCGGTCACCGCGCTCGGCATCCCGGCCGTGGGCCAGACGGCGCTGATCCGTTCGGTCTCGCTCGATCCCGATGCCGCGCTGCTGCAGGCCGATCTTGGCTTCAACCTGTCGGATCGCGCCCGCATCAACGTGGGCTATTCGGGCCTGATCGGCCGCAAGAACAGCGATCACGCCGGCCGCGCCACGCTCAGCTTCGCGTTCTGAGCGGTTCCAACCGGTCATTGATCCACCAGACGGCGGCGTCCCCAGGGGCGCCGCCGTTTGTCTGTCCGGCTGCGGCGGTTTCACCAGCTTGCGGCCCGCCGATGTGCTGGCTATCGCGGACAGCATGAACACGCCCGCCTTCTTCCTGTCTGACAATGCCGCCGCTCCGTGCCCTGAAGTGCTGGCGGCACTGGCGGCCGCCGCTCCGGCGCAGGCCGCCGGATATGACGGGGATGATTGGTCGCGCCAGCTGGACGGCCTGTTCGGCGCGCTGTTCGGCCGTGAATGCGTGGTGTTGCCGGTGGCCACCGGCACGGCCGCCAACGCGCTGGCGCTGGCCTGCATGGTGCCGCCGTGGGGGGCAGTGGCATGCCACACCGAAGCCCATATCCAGGTGGATGAATGCGGCGCGCCGGAATTCTTCACCG
>Ga0209278_1001627_pt1 | contig 13374 bp, 12 predicted proteins | sample JI81BgreenDNA_FD_187504 | JGI IMG/M metagenome (GOLD analysis project Ga0209278, IMG submission 187504) | Wastewater effluent complex algal communities from Wisconsin, to seasonally profile nutrient transformation and Carbon sequestration -... | ecosystem: Engineered > WWTP > Effluent > Algae... | reverse complement strand
GTGGCGGGGATAGACGCACCCATCGCGTATTCCGGCAGATGCACTGGCTTTGCCTTGCCGGTCACCGCCTGGCACAGATCGAGCCGCGCATATGCAAAGGGGTTGAGATCGCGCAGCTGGTCCGGAAGCAGCAAGCCGAACTCGCCTGCACATTTCCGCAGCACCGCCAGATCCTTGAATTCGCCGCCCCACGTGGTGAGCACCGCATCGGGGTATCGCTGCAACGCGTCGAAAAAGCGGATGACGATTGCGCGTTCGTCCGATTCATCATTGGCGATAACGACGCATTCCTCGACCACCGGAACATCGCCATCCGGGTCAAACCGCAGCACCATCCATGACGCAGCCGCGACACGGTGATCCGGCCCAACTCACTCCAGATGAGCCGCGACGATCTCATGGACTTCCCCGTCCTTGTGCCCCCGCCGGCCGAACAGACCGCCATCGCCGCGTTCCTCGACCGGGAAACGGCCAAGATCGACGCGCTGGTGGCGGAGCAGGAGCGCTTGATCGCGCTGCTCAAGGAAAAGCGGCAGGCGGTCATCTCCCACGCCGTGACCAAGGGCCTCAACCCCAACGCCTCTATGAAAGACAGCGGCATCGAATGGCTCGGCGAAATCCCGGCGCATTGGGAAATGGGGCCGCTGAAGCGATACACAACGTCACTCGATGGCAAGCGCATCCCCCTCAGCGCAGAGGAGCGAGGCAGCATGCAGGGCGAATACCCGTATTATGGCGCCTCCGGCATCATCGACCATGTTGACGATTACATCTTTGACGAGCCCCTCGTGCTGGTATCCGAGGACGGCGCAAACCTTCTGATGCGCAACTACCGCATCGCTTTCGTTGCCGCTGGCAAATACTGGGTCAATAACCACGCTCATATCCTTCGACCCAACGATGGCTTGGTGTCGTTTTGGGCTGACCGGATTGAGGCGATCGACCTTACGCCTGTGATTACAGGTGCGGCTCAACCCAAGCTTACCGCCGATGCGCTGGAGAAACTTCGCGTTGCCGTCCCGCCGGATGTGGAGGAGCGGCGAGACATCGAGGGTTACGTCGAAAGGACAACGGCCGCATTTGCCCCCCTGATTGACGAAGCCCAAGCCGCCATTACCCTGCTACAAGAGCGCCGCGCCGCACTGATCTCCGCCGCCGTCACCGGCAAAATCGACGTGCGCCGGCTGGTCGATACATCATCCGAATTGGAAGCAGCATGACCAGCCAAGACGCAGCAGCAAACCTCAACCCCACCGCCAAGGCCAGTAATGCCAAGTGGTGGTTGATCGGCGCTGGCGGGTTTATGTCGCTGTTCTACGCCTTCTACGGCCTCTACACGGTGCAACCCATCGGCGCGCTCCCTGAAGGCGCCACAGCCATCGTTTGGCGCAACAGCGGGGAACCCTTCTTCAACTCGGCTGATGCGCTAGGATCGAGATCACCAATCCCGGTGCACCGTTGATCGATATTCCCCGCCTGCTCGATCATGCTCCGCGGTCCCGGAACGAGGCACTGGCACGCTTCATGCGCCGCATCGGCATCTGCGAAGAACGTGGCAGCGGGGTCGATAAGGTCGTGTTTGAGACCGAGTTATACCAGTTGCCCCCGCCGGTTCCCCTTTGCCCTTGAAGCAGTCCGCGAACGGGCATCAACCGATGGCAAGAAGTTCGCAGTGATCGCCGATGAGGCGCACAGCAGTCAGGCTGGTGAGACTGCCTCTAAGCTCAAAGCCGTGCTGTCACCCGAAGAGGTGGCCGAACTCGGAGATGGCGGGGAAATCAGCGCCGAAGATATTCTGGCAGCCCAGATGACGGCGCGGGCTGCTGATGACGACGTCACCTATGTCGCCTTCACCGCCACGCCCAAGACCAAGACGATGGAGCTGTTCGGCCGGAAACCAAATCCGACTGCACCGGCAGGCGAGACCAATAAGCCCGCGCCCTTCCACGTCTATTCGATGCGGCAGGCGATCGAGGAAGGCTTCATCCTCGATGTTCTGAAGAATTACACGCCTTACAGTCTGGCCTTCAAGCTGGCGAGCGAGTCCGAGGAATGGGATGAGCTCGAAGTCGAGCGCAGCGCCGCTGTCAAAGGCATCATGCGCTGGGTGCGCCTGCATCCCTACAACATCGCGCAAAAAGTGCAGATCGTGGTCGAACACTTCCGCGAGAACGTGGCACCGTTATTGGACGGGCAGGCCAAGGCCATGGTTGTGCTGGGCAGCCGCCTCGAGGCTGTTCGCTGGCAAATCGCAGTAGAAGGTTACATCAAATCACAGGGCTACCGCATGCGCACGCTGGTCGCCTTCTCCGGCGAGGTGAATGACCCGGACAATAGGGGAGAGGCATTCACCGAGGCGAGCGCCAGCCTCAATCCCGGCTTGAACGGCCGGGACATCCGCGCAGCCTTTACCGATGATGATTGCAAGTTGCTGCTGGTGGCGAACAAGTTCCAGACAGGCTTTGATCAGCCCCTGCTGTGCGGGATGTATGTCGATCGCAGACTGGCTGGGATCCAGGCGGTTCAGACGCTATCGCGCCTCAACCGCGCCCACCCCGGCAAGGACACGACCTACATCCTCGACTTCGTGAACAGCTCGGAGGAGATTCTTGCGGCGTTCCGGCAGTATTACGAAACCGCCGAGATCGAGGCGGCGACCGATCCCAACCTCGTCTATGATCTGCGCCAGAAGCTCGATGGCCAAGGCTATTATGACCAGTTCGAGGTGGACCGGCTTGTGGCGGTCGAGCTCGATCCTACCGCGACCCAAGGCCAGTTAATTGCCGCAATCGAGCCGATAGCCCAGCGCATGCTCACGCTCTTCAACAATGCGCGCGATCGCCACAAGGCAGCCACCGAGCGCAAGGATATGTCGGCAGCAGCGAGGCCAAAGAAGAGATGGATGCGCTGCTGCAGGCGCGCGGCGATATGGCGGCCTTCATCCGGATATACGCGTTCCTGTCGCAGATCTTCGACTACGGCAGCACCGAGGTCGAGAAGCGCTACCTGTTCTTCAAGCGGTTGGTCCCGCTGCTGCAATTTGGGCGCGAGCGTGAAACCGTGGATCTGTCCGGCGTCAAACTTACCCACCACAGCTTGAAGGATCAGGGCTCACGTCAATTGCATCTCAGCGATGACAAGGTGCCCCTCACCGCCATCACAGGGGTAGGATCGGGATCGGTGCAGGAAAAGGAAAAGGCACTGCTGGCGGAGATCATCGCCAAGGTGAACGATCTGTTCGAGGGCGAGCTTACCGATGGCGATCAACTCGTCTACGTAAACAACGTCATCAAGGGCAAGCTGCTGGAATCCGATGAACTTCGCGCCCAAGCCATCAACAATAGCAAAGCGCAGTTCGCCAATTCACCCAAGCTCGCCGAAGAGTTGGTCAACGCCATCATCGATGCCATGACCGCGCACGAGACAATGAGCCGCCAAGCCTTGAATTCAGCGAAAGTGCGCGAAGGCCTGCGCGATGTGCTGCTGGGCCCTGGCCAGCTTTACGAGGAACTGCGCAAAGGAGGCAAATAGCAATCTGTCCCGCAATTTCGATCTTCTTCTAGGGGGCGTAAGAGTAGGAGTTTAGCCCCACTTTGTTGAAGGCTTCACGCATTTCAGCGGCATCGAACATGGGCCGCGCGGCGGTCGGTTCGTCCGACCCGCCCGGGCCTTAGGGGATATATTTAGGCTCAGAACTCACTTTTGAAGCTGAAAGACGATGATCGCCCGGATCAACGGGGAACACATGAAGTTATAAGCTTGCAAACGCGCTCAGCTGGCACCCGGAGGAGCGTAAGTCACCGTGCATTGCCTGCGGTCATTGTAGAGCGCTTCGTTACCTCGGCCTATCGTCAGCTCATGGCGCTTGACTGCACCGCCTGCGTGACGAACGTCCACTTCGATGAAGCGATCGTGGAAATCATCATCCCTTGACCTCTTTCCGTCTCCAATTCAGCCAGCACTTCGTGCATCACTTCGCTGAAACGCAGATCGCTAGGGAAGGCGTAAATGCTTTCTGGCGCAGACTGATTTGCGGCTGGAGCATTTGCCGTGAAGGGTTGTGGCGCCGGAGTTGAGGAGACTTGTGGCCTATTGCGCTCCATTGATGCTCGTCCGACAATAGCGTCATCCAGAAGCGCCATTATCCCACGCCCGGAAGCATTCACCTCCTCACTGTCGAGGAGCGTGGAACGTCGGTGGGCCTCGGCGTATCCGCTTAAGATCTGCGAACGCGCCTCACGGATCGTGCCTTCGTTCAGCGGCCCGCCGAGTTCCTGAAGGGCCTTTTGGGCTTCGATCCCGCTTACACTCATCGGCGTTACGAGATGTTGCAGCGTCTTACATAGCAGGGCGAATTCTTCACCGCCCCAGGTTTCATCGGTCTCAGCTTCGATCGTCTCGAGATCAATCGCGGCAGCATCATGCGGCACGCGGGCAACGATACGATAGGCCGCCTCCATGATCCGGTGCAGCCCGGCGTGCGGCTGTGCGGAACCCATCGGAGCTCTCACATGCGCGGTTGCCCGCGCGAGCTCATCTTCCAACCCTTTGCGAAAGAGGGCCTCCTGCTGGTGGATGGTCAGGTGACCTCGCTCAATTTTCGGCGTCATTAACATGTTCAATTCGTCCCATTTCACGGCCAGCCGCCGGATGAGGCGACGTGCCTCGACAGGGTCGGATGTGCCCAACGCAATGCTTACAGGACGACTACACTTGTAGACGGCAGGCTTTCTTCGCCGAAAATGATACCGGGCTCCGCGGCGCACGAGATAGCTGTGCTGGCCCATGTCAGCGAACCCATAGGCCAAACGCGTTTGGCCGGATGCCTCCCCTGCCTGGCCTGTGAGAAGCCATGTGAGAAGCTATGGGTGAAGGTGAACGCATTACCGCCTCCGGAATGGCGGTCTTCTGCGGTTTTTTCAGGATTGTGGAGCGGTGAAGGGAACCGTGAAGCCGATAGAGTAATCTGATATTCAACGATATCTGGAATTCATTTTGGCCAGATACCCCCAAGCATACCCCCAAAGCACCGCGCTAGGCAGCTGTTCGGGATCGAAGTCCGCCTGCACGGCGAGGTCCTGCCTGTCGGCAACGGCAGAAGCGCAAGATGCATGACAGGGCCATACTCTGGTCCGTGGCTGGCAGTGTGGAACATACACACCCTACGCGACAGATCGCAGCATCTATTCCCAAGAATCGGTGAGACGAAACAGCAAGATAAGGCGCACGCTCCGAACATGGCAGCTTCTCAATCGAATTTGAGTTGCGCCCAATTCCCACATCGGAATTGATTGAAACCGGCATAACTCATTGATCTGCCGAGCCATGGTTAGTTGCAGCGCCGCATCAGTTTCGAATGGGCCAAGCCGCGATCATCCGCATGGCCAATCGGCGGCGGGCGACAAAATGCGGGTCCTACCCCGCGATGGCGCTGGGCCTTAGCGGGAGCTAACCGCAGACTCTCCCCCTGAAAGGTGTCCCGGTAGCGAATAAAGTTAGAAGTTACACACTTGCTGATTGGCTTCCGCTTGGCGGCTGGCACCTGCGCGGATATGCCCCGCCATGTGACTGATGCAACGCTCTTTGCCGCTGGTGCCCTTTTCACCCAGGATTATCTGGAGGAAGGGATCACCCAAACCCAAGCGTGGGCGGCGACCGATGCGGCGGCGCTACGCGATCGGCTGGCAGCGATCCTCGCGGGCTTTCCCCATTCTTCAAGCCCGAATGAGGCGACCACCGAAAGCGATCTGGTTTGGCCGGTGCTGGAGGCGCTTGGCTGGGGCGATTATCTCACCCAGCAAAACCTGTCAGAAAAGGGCCGCGTGGACGTTCCCGATGGCCTGCTATTCATCAATGCTGGGGCCAAGGCCAAGGCGAACGCCTATCCCGAGGAATGGCGGCGCTATGAATGCGGCGCGGCGATTGTCGAAAGCAAGCGCTGGGGCCGCGCGCTCGATCGCGCCGAGGGGCGCAAGGGCAGCGAGCGGGATACGCCTTCCACCCAGTTGCTGCGCTACCTGAGGCGCGTTGACGATTATACACGCGGGGCGCTGCGTTGGGGCATTCTCACGAACGGCGCGCGCTGGAGGCTCTATTTCGCCGGGGCCCGCTCCACCATCGATGAATATCTGGAGCTCGACCTTGCCCGCATCATGGGGCTGGATGGCGACTTGCTGGATTCCGCGATCACCGATGCCGAGCGCGATCATTGGCTGCGCGTGTTCGCCACCCTGTTCCACCGCAACGCCTTTGAGCGGGCAACCGCCGACGCCCCCAGCTTCCTTGAACGCGCCCGTAAGGAAGCCGCCTTCTATGAGGAACGCGTCGCCAAGAGCCTTTCGGACCTTGTGTTCGATCGCCTCTATCCGGCGCTGGGCAAAGCCGTGGCGAAAGCCGCCCCAGCCGATACCCCCTTGGACGATATCCGGCAGGCAACCCTGATCCTGCTCTATCGCCTGCTGTTCGTGCTCTATGCCGAGGATCGCGGGCTGTTGCCGGTCAAGGATCGCCGGTTTGACGATTACGCCCTGCGCGTCGCGCGGCTGGATATCGGCCGGCGCAAGGATGAGGGGGACGCTTTCTCCACCATCGCGGACGCAATCTGGCGGCGCTTTGCCAGCCTCGCCAAGATGATCGACAAGGGCGATCCATCGGTAGGCCTGCCCCCCTACAACGGCGGGCTTTTCAGCGGCGAGGATACCCCGCTGTTGGCCAGCATTTCGCTGGGCGATGACGTGATGGCCGAGGCGCTGGATATCCTGTCATGGGAGCAGCGCGGCGGGCGGCGGCGCTATATCAACTACCGTGACCTTACCGTGCAGCAACTCGGCTCGATCTATGAGCGGCTGCTGGAATTCGAGCTGGTGCGCGATGATACCGGCGCGCTCGATATCCGCCCCAACATTTTCGCCCGCAAGAATTCCGGCAGCTACTACACCCCTGATGATCTGGTGCTGCTGATCCTAGACGAAACCCTCGCCCCGCTGATCGCGGATGCGCACAAGGCCTTCACCGATCGGCTGGCGAGCCTCAAGCCGGGGGATAGCGAGGATTACAAGCTCACCCAGCTGCAAAAGGTGGACCCGGCGAAAGCGATCACCCGGCTGCGCGTGTGCGATCCGGCGATGGGATCGGGGCACTTCCTTGTGTCGCTGGTGGACCGGCTCACCAATCACGCGCTCAATGCCGTGGCAGAGGCCGCCGCGCTCGCCATGCAGGAACACGGGCTGGAATACGAAAGCCCGGTTTCCGAGGAAGTGCGCAAGGTGCGCGCCACCATTCGGGGCAATGCCGAGGATGCGGGCTGGACCGTTGCCGAAGAACAGCTGGACGATCCCCAGCTGGTCAAGCGCATGGTGCTGAAACGCTGCGTCTATGGGGCGGACAAGAACCCGATGGCGGTGGAACTCGCGAAGGTTGCCCTTTGGCTGCACACCTTCACGGTAGGGGCGCCCCTGTCATTCATCGATCACCATCTGGCGGCTGGGGACAGCCTGTTTGGCCTGTGGGTGCGCGATGCGATCGACAAGGCGGGCAAAGGCGGGGCGCTGTTCCTGCACGAACCGCTCCAGCGCGCGCAGAATCAGGCGCGCATCATGGAAACCATCGAAGCACTGACCGATGCCGACATTGGCGAGGCGCACCGATCGGCGGAAATGTGGGAAGGCGTGGAGGCGCAGACCGGCGAGCTTGATGGCTTTGTCAGCTTCATGCACGCGCTCGATTGGCTGGACCTCAAGGGGCCGGACAAGGCGCTGGTGGCGCAATGGCTGGACGGGGTTTTTGGCGATCCCATGCCGATTGCGCGGGGCAAGCGCGCGCCGGAAAGCGCCAAGGCCAAGCCGGACGATGTGGAGCGCTTCACCGCGATCTGGCGCGAGGCGCGCGCGCTGATCGATGAGGAACGCTTCCTCAACTGGCAAATCACCTTCCCCGGCGTGTGGACCAACTGGGGCAGCAAGGGACTGGAGGGCGGTTTCGATGCCGTCGTGGGCAATCCGCCTTGGGCCAAGGTTGAGCTTGAAGCGGCAAAGTGGTTTCTGGGGCGTAGCGCCCCAATCGTGCACGCGGCGACCAATGCCGAGCGTGAGGCGCTCATTGATGAGTTGGAGCAAACAGACCTCCAGCTGTTTCAGGACTATCAGGTCGCCAAACAGCGGTTCTCTATGAGTGCCGATGTGGCCCGTAGGGCGGGAGCCTATCCCCTGTTCGGTCGTGGCCGCCCAAACCTTTACCAGCTTTTCTTCGAGCGGGCGCTGAAGCTGATTAAGCCTATTGGCTTCGTTGGGTTTCTTGTCCCTAGCGGCATTATCTCCGACAAAGTTTCATCGGACTTTGTTCGGTCAATTGCACCCCATAGCCGGATCCATCTTTTCTGGGATTTCGAGAACCGGAGGCCGGAAGGCGGGCGCTTCTTTGCTGACGTTGACCCCCGATTTAAGGTTGCGATCACCGTTATCGGCGGCACTGATCGTATCTCGCCGGAGATAAAGGCCGGGTTCTTCCTACCGTCCACAAATCGTGAGGATATCGCGGATAGGGCCATTCCGCTTCGCTCTACTCTTTTCGAGCGGTTCAACCCTACAACCGGAACAGCGATCATTTTCCGTGATCAGCGGGACGCGGCAATCACGGCGGCGATCTACGATAGGCTGCCGGTCATGCGAATGCCGAAGGCGCAGCCGGTCTGGAATGTCACCTTCAGCCAGATGCTGAACCAATCCAACGACTCCAAATTGTTTCACCCCAGCGAACGGCTGATGAATGACGGCTGGTATCCGGTTGCGCTCAACCGCTTCCAGAAAGGCGATGAGATTGCGTTCCCCCTTTACGAAGGGAAAATGATGCAAGCTTTTGACCACCGCGCAGCCGATATCGTGCTGAATGCAGCAAACCAACGCCGCGCCGCGCAGCCGGTAGCGATCGATCTGGACGGACACGCCGATCCGAAACGGTTTCCCGCGCCTCGTGCGTTTGTGAAGGGCTCCGACATACCCCCGGAAGCTCGGCTGGACTGGATGATCGCTTATAAGGACACGACTGCGACAACGAACGTGCGCACGATGATCGCGGCGATGCTGCCAGCCAGTGCAGCGGTGCACGCTCTGCCGGTGCTATTGCCCGCTGACCGGAAGGCAATGGCGGGATATCAAGTCCAAGCGCCCCTTATCCTAGGCAATCTCAATTCGATCTGTTTCGATTATCTGGGGCGGCAGAAGGTCCAGACCACCCATTTCAGCTGGTATATCGTCGAACAGCTGCCCGTCATCCCCCCAGCCGCCTACGCTCGCCAATTCGGCCCCAAGACCGCGGCCGATATCGTGCGCGAGGCGGTGCTGGAGCTGACCTATACGGCGCATGACATGGCCCCCTTCGCCCGCGAAATGGGCCATGTAGATGCGGCTGGAGAGGTGCTGCCCCCGTTCGTCTGGGATGAGGATCGCCGCGTGGCGCTGCGCGCCAAGCTCGATGCGCTCTATTTCATCCTCTACGGCGTGTTCGATCCCGCCCTGCCCGGCCATGATGCCGCACAAGCCCGCGATGATGTGCGATACATCTACTCCACCTTCCCGATCATGGAGCGGCAGGAAACCCAAACCTGGGGCCGCTACCGCTCACGCGACCTTTGCCTAAGCTGGATCAACGCCCTGCTGGCAGGCCAGGCGGATGCGAATGTGGAGGGGTGAGATCTTGGCGGAACCGCGCATAGCCTAGCTCCGGTGCGCCTGCCGTGGTATGGCGGCGACATGAAGAAACTAATTTTCATTGCGGCGATAGCTTTGGCTGGGTGCGGACAAAGTGCCGGCGAGAAAGCCGAGGCGGAGTATCGCATTGCGCGAGAGTCTGGCGTTGATGGCGTGCAGGCTTGCGAATTCGAAAGCAGGATCAGGGATGCCTACCTGCGGGACGAGAACAAAGAAAAGTATCAACTATGGCGCGCGGCGGCATATGCAACCTGCACAAGAGCTTCTAACGACGGGTTGATGTAGCGCCGCCGCGCATCAGAACAGAAACCCGTGAGGGGCTTCCGCAAGGAGGCCCCTTTTTCTTGGGAGCAACGCAAGAGATCATGGCCGGACGGAGCGGCATCGTTCCGAACGTTCTCTGCGCAGAATATCTCAAGGCCCCCGAACCTTAGCGCATTCAAAGTGACGCGCATTTTGTCCCGCGTGCTGTAGGCCTAGCGTGGCCTCCGTGGTATGCAGCGGCCATGAAGAAGATGATTTTCATTGCGGCGATGGCCTTGGCTGGATGCTCTCAAAGCCCGGGCGAAAGAGCCGAGGAAGCTTACCTAGATGCCAAGAATTCTGGCGCAGCGCAGGCACAACTTTGTCGCTCGGCTCAGGCTGTCGAACAGGCGTATCGCACAAGCGGGGAGGCCAGCAAAGCTGATCAGTGGAAGCTTTACGCGCAAATCGATTGTTCAAGCGCTTACTTCAATGAGGGCTACCGATACTAGCCTGCGAACCGTCGCGCGACCAAAGCTGAGCCATCCCTAGTGCTACCTATCAACCTTGCTCTAAATATCATGGGTGGAGGTGGGACCGGTGCTGGAGACATAGGACGACTACCCCCGGCGGTGAGCGTTGGTTGACGCTCTGTTACCGAGGGTAGTCCGGTCCTATGCAAGTCATGGGTGGCGGAGCCGACCGTATGCTTTAGAGGACGCTTCCGGTCTGGAGGTAGCCGGATGCTCGGTGGTTGCTTAACAACGCTGTCTCCGCGCCGCCGATCACCCCTCCACCTTTCGGACTGGGTTGCCATTGGGATCGGACCCCCCTGGTATGGCATTTCGACCTCGCCGCCAGTGTATCAAGCCCCCCGGCGAGGAAGCCCGGCTCTAGGCCGGGATAGGGTATGCCTAGGCTGCACCCCGTTCGATCAGGGCGTGCAGCGATGCTGCCGGGATGATTGTGCGATTGCCGATCTTGCGAACCTCCAGCCGCCCTTCCTTGATCAGAAGATAGAGGTAGGTCCTGCCAAGGCTCGTGACCTTGCAGGCCTCTTTCACCGAATAGGCGAGGGGCTGGAGCTGATCGGACGAAGAAAGAGAATCACGCATTCGACAACTCCGAAAATCAACGAGTCGAATGCGGACATGAGCGAACGGCCTAGCCGGTTCACCGACAATCTTCTTTCACGGTTTGTCGGGTGAGCGCCCGTCCAAGTCGCAAAGCGAGAATTGCGGGAGAGCGCCAAGCTCTTGTTGGGGGTGCGGAACGTAGCCGCAATTGAGGCAATGCTCTCGAAATTCGCGGAAATACCGTTCCAGTGTCCGCAATGATCCGGTCACGCCAACGGCTTGGGCGGCGGCCTCAAGAGCTTCACTGCGAGAAACGCGGGCGGCGCGCTCGAAGCTCAGAACCGCGTTTCCAAGTCGAACGATATTGGCGTGGTGGCGATAACGTTTGAATTCGTTGCCCTCGGGATATTCCTTATCGAGCCTAGGACGAAGAATCAGCCGAAAGAATTCGGAACCCGTTTCGGAGCCAAGATCGAGAACGTATCGCAGCGCTTCCGGTCCTATCAGCTTGGCCATCCGCTTTAATGGGCCGATCGGAAGCCTGCGTGGAAGCGGGTGAGTGCGGTAGGGTGGCAAAAGCGGATTACGGTAGGGCTTTGGTGGCTTTTGCCAGTCCAGTTCATTCATGGCGTGGGCGAGCAGAGCAAAATCCCGCCTAAACTGCCGGGCGCGATCTAGATCTCTTGCTTCAAGCTCAATCTGCTCGCCCAATTCGCGAATGGTGCGTTGCATTTCCCAGCGTTGCCACTCTGAGATTGGGATGGGCGGTTTGACCACGGCTAACCGACAGTCCGATCAGCAAGGTGAACAACGTCGCCGCCCTTACGCAGCTGGTCCAGATGATCACTCCACCATTGCGCCATCGCCACCCGTTCCTCCCAATGCGCGCCTCGGTGATAGGCCGCGCGCACCTTGTCGGTATCGCCATGCGCCAGCGCGCGCTCGATCGCATCGGGGTTCCATTTGCCGCTTTCGTTCAGCAGCGTGGAGGCCATCGCGCGGAAGCCGTGCGCAGTCATTTCATCGGTGGCATAGCCCAGCCGCCGCAGACCGGCGTTGATGGTGTTTTCGCTCATGGGGCGGGCGCGGGTGCGGACTGACGGGAACACGTAGCCGCTCGGTCCCGTCACCGCCCTGACTTGGCGGAACAGCTCCACGGTCTGCCGCGATAGCGGGACATGGTGCGGCTTGCGCATCTTCGTCTTGCCCGCCGGGATGATCCAGAGCGCCCCGTCCGGATCAATCTCGCTCCATTCTGCATGGCGCAGCTCGCCGGGGCGGACGAAAACGTGAGGGGCAATCTGCAAGGCCAGCTTGGTTATGCCGCTACCCTCATAATCATCGATCGCGCGCAGCAGCTCGCCAACCTTCTTGGGATCGGTGATCGCCCCGTAATGCGTCACGGTGGGGGCGGTAAGTGCGCCGCGCAAATCTCGGGTAGGGTCCGACGCAAGCCGCGCGGTGGCAACGGCATAGCGGAACACTGCGCCCGCCAGTTGCAGGCTGCGCCGCGCGCTTTCGAGCTTTCCCTTGCCTTCGATCCGGCGAATTGCTGTCAGGACGTCCATGGGCTCGATTTCGCCGATAGGCAGGTGGCCGATCGAACCGCACACCAGTGACAGCAGATATTCGCTACGAGTGGCGGTGGCCGGTGCCCAGCCCTTCTGCCCATCCCGTCTGCGCTTCTGGCAAAATTCATCGCTAATCGCCTTGAACGTATCGGCGGCTTGGATGCGAGAGCGCAGCTTGTCGCGCCGCTTCTCTCGCGAGGGGTCTTTGCCCAGAGCGATCATTTCGCGGGCTTCCTCACGGCGGCGGCGCGCTTCGCCCAAACCGATTTCAGGATAGGCCCCGATTGCGAGCAGCTTCTCGCGCCCGTCGATCCGGTATTTGAGCCGCCAGAGCTTTCCCCCGGCTGGCGTGATCAGCAGGTGCATTCCGCCCCCATCCGCCAGTTTGACGGGCTTTGGACCGGGCTTGGCCTTGCGGATCGCAACGTCTGTCAGCGCCATGGTAGCATCCAGCCTTTCTGGGGCCTGCACCCCGCGATACCCCCAAGCGTGGGGGTATCGAGTGGGCCGCTTTGACTGGAACCCCCAGCCATACCCCCACTCGCCACCAGCTAAATGCGGAAACGAGTGAACGCTTGCGGCACGATATCCGCTAAATACCTTGGATTTTAGGGGGTTGTCCAGACGCATATGGATGCTGGCGGACGGGGAATTGGAGCGGGTGAAGGGAATCGAACCCTCGTCGTAAGCTTGGGAAGCTTCTGCTCTACCATTGAGCTACACCCGCATCGGGCGATGGCCACGGGGCCGCTCGCAGACGCGGGGCGCGCTTGCCATGAT
>Ga0209278_1001626_pt1 | contig 13390 bp, 13 predicted proteins | sample JI81BgreenDNA_FD_187504 | JGI IMG/M metagenome (GOLD analysis project Ga0209278, IMG submission 187504) | Wastewater effluent complex algal communities from Wisconsin, to seasonally profile nutrient transformation and Carbon sequestration -... | ecosystem: Engineered > WWTP > Effluent > Algae... | reverse complement strand
TGCGATGGCAGCGCTGGCCAGCTTGCGCGGGCCGGTCGATGCGTTTTTCACCGATGTGATGGTCAATGATCCCGATCCGGGCATCCGGGCGCGGCGATTGGCCCTGTTGGCGCGGTTCCGCGATGCTGTGCATGGCGTGGCGGACTTCTCGAAAATCGAAGGTTGAGCGCGCCCGTGGCACAAGCCAGTGCGGGCGGCGATAAGGGGCAGGACATGAAGTCAGTTTTCCGATTCGGTGGCGGCACGGCCGAAGGCGATGCCACGCAGAAGGAATTGCTGGGCGGCAAGGGCGCCAACCTCGCGGAAATGGCCGGCATCGGCCTCGCCGTGCCCCCGGGCCTGACCATCGCCACCTCCGTTTGCGCCGCCTATTATGATGCCGGCGGCCGCCTGCCGGATGATGTGCAGGCTCAGGTGCTGGACAGCCTGGCCTTCATCGAAGGCGTTACGGCCAAGAAATTCGGCGATGCCACCAATCCGTTGCTGGTTTCCGTCCGCTCAGGCGCGCGCGTGTCGATGCCGGGCATGATGGATACGGTGCTCAACCTCGGCCTGAACGATCAGACCGTGGAAGGCCTCGCCGCCGCGTCGGGCAACGCGCGTTTCGCGTGGGACAGCTATCGCCGCTTCATCCAGATGTATGGCGATGTGGTGCTGGAACTCGATCACTATGCCTTTGAAGACGCGCTGGAAATCGCCAAGGAAGACAAGGGCGTAACGCAAGATACCGGGCTGGACGCCGATGATCTGAAGAAGCTCGTCGCCCGCTACATGGCCATCGTCGAACAGGCGCTGGGTCGCCCGTTCCCGCAGGACCCGCACGAACAATTGTGGGGCGCCATCGGCGCGGTGTTCGGCTCGTGGCGTTCGGACCGGGCGCGCACTTATCGCCGCCTGAACGACATTCCCGAAAGCTGGGGCACCGCGGTCAACGTGCAGGCCATGGTGTTCGGCAATCTGGGCGACACCTCGGCCACCGGCGTGGCGTTCACCCGCGATCCGTCGACCGGCGAAAAGGCCTGGTATGGCGAGTATCTGATTAACGCTCAGGGCGAAGACGTGGTGGCGGGCATCCGCACGCCGCAGTACCTGACGAAGGCAGCGCGGGAGAAGGCCGGGGCCAAGGCGGCTTCCATGGAAGAGGCGATGCCCACTGTGTTCGCCGAACTGGGCCGCACCTTCGACCTGCTGGAGCGCCACTACCGTGACATGCAGGACATTGAATTCACGGTGGAAGATAACCGCCTGTATATCCTGCAGACCCGCAGCGGCAAGCGTACCGCCAAGGCTGCGCTGCGCATCGCGGTGGACATGGTGGGCGAAGGCTTGATCACCGAAGCCGAAGCCGTGAAGCGCGTTGACGCCAGCGCCATGGACCAGTTGCTGCACCCGACGCTTGATCCGAAGGCCGCGCGTGACATCATCGCCCGCGGCCTGCCGGCCAGCCCCGGTGCAGCCAGCGGCATCGTCGTGCTGGATAGCGACAGCGCCGAAATCCGCGCCCGTGCCGGTGACTCGGTGATCCTGGTACGCACCGAAACCAGCCCGGAAGACATTCACGGCATGCACGCCGCCCGCGGCATCCTCACGGCGCGCGGCGGCATGACCAGCCACGCCGCCGTGGTGGCGCGCGGCATGGGCCGGCCCTGCGTTTCCGGCGCTGGCGGCATCAGCATCGATCTGGCCGCCCGCACCATGAGCACCGGTGGCCGCATTGTGAAGGAAGGCGATCGCATCACCATCGATGGCGCCACCGGCGACGTGATGCTGGGCGACGTGCCCACGGTGGAGCCCGATCTGTCCGGCGATTTCGGCATCCTCATGGAATGGGCGGACAAGCATCGCCGGCTGAAAGTGCGCACCAACGCCGAAACGCCGGAGGATTGCCGCGTTGCCCGCCAGTTCGGCGCCGAAGGTATCGGCCTGTGCCGTACGGAGCATATGTTCTTCGAACCCAGCCGCATCACCGCGGTGCGCCGCATGATCCTGGCCGAAGATACCGCCGGGCGTGAGGCGGCGCTGGCCGAGTTGCTGCCCGAACAGCGCGCCGATTTCGCCGAGATTTTCCGCGTGATGGCCGGCCTGCCGGTGACCATCCGCCTGCTCGATCCGCCGCTGCACGAATTCCTGCCGCACGATGATGAAGGGTTTGCCGACGTCGCTGCCGCCACCGGTCTGCAGGAAACTTTGGTGCGCCGCCGCATCAACGAACTGCATGAATTCAACCCGATGCTGGGCCATCGTGGCTGCCGTCTGGGCATCACCTACCCGGAAATCTATGCCATGCAGGCCCGCGCCATTTTCGAAGCCGCCGTGATGGTGGCCCAGGAAACCGGCGCGGCGGTGGTGCCGGAAGTGATGGTGCCGCTGGTCGCGACGGCCAAGGAACTGGAACTGACCAAGGCTGCCATCGACGCTGAAGCGACGGCCGTGTTCGCCGCCACCGGCACCACGCTGGATTATCTGGTGGGCACCATGATTGAACTGCCGCGCGCGGCCCTGCGTGCTGCCGAGATCGCGGCCCACGCCCAGTTCTTCAGCTTTGGTACCAACGATCTCACGCAGACGACGCTGGGCATCAGCCGCGATGACTCGGCGCGGTTCATGGGGCCCTACGTGGAAAAGGGCATTTACCCGAAGGACCCGTTTGTTTCGATCGACGAAGACGGCGTTGGCGAACTGGTGGCATTGGCCGCCGAACGTGGCCGCAGCGTGAAGCCCGATCTGAAACTGGGCATCTGCGGTGAACATGGCGGCGATCCGGCCTCCATCCTGTTCTGTGAAGGCCTGGGGCTGGATTATGTGTCCTGCTCGCCCTACCGCGTGCCGATCGCGCGGTTGGCGGCGGCGCAGGCGGCGCTCAAGAAGGCCAATTGAAAAGGCCTGCTCTTCAGCGCTTCCACATCCACCAGCCGGTGGCGAGCCCGACAGCAAAGCCGGCCAGCACCCACAGCCAGATCTCGCCGAACAGCCAGATCATCGCGGGCTCCACACGGCATCGGCGATGCCGGGGTGGCGTTTCACATCTGCGATGACGGCGGCGCGGGTGGCGGCATTGGCCGTGCCAGACAGGCGGGCCACCCGGGTGACCAGGCCTGAGGGCTGGCGGAAACTGATGCTGCCATCCACCACGCCGTGTGCCTGCATTGCTGCAGCGGCGGCGCGGCCCAGTGTGGCTCCCATCACCTGGCCCTGATGCAGGGAGGCGCCGCGCGCCAGCACCACGGTGGCGGCCAGGCCGGCGAGCAGTTTCAGGGCTGGATGCATCGCCGGTCACGCTATGCCGCAACCCAAGGTGCTGGCAAGCGGCGCGAATCGGCTTTATCGGTGCGCCCCATGAATATCGTGCCCGAAAGTGATCCGTGGATGCGCCGCCGCAGCCTGCCGGCCGGCGGGGAGCGGTTGTTCCTGCCGCTGCGCGATGGCTGGCCAGTGCGGCTGGAACATTGGCCGCGCCGCAATCCCGAACGGGGCCATATATTGATGGTCACCGGCCGGGCTGATTTCGTCGAGAAATATGCCGAAACCCTGCACGATCTGGTTGATGCCGGCTGGGGCGTCACCATCTTTGATTGGCGCGGGCAGGGGTTGTCTCGACGGGTGGGCAAGACGCCAATGCACGGGGCTTCACCCGGTTTTGATGTGTGGCTCGACGATCTGGCCGAACTGGTGACCTGGACGGTGGAGCGCACCGGGGGGCCGGTTGTGGCTGCGGCCCATTCGATGGGCGGGCACATGGTGCTGCGCCACCTGGCCTTGGCGCGTGGCGGCATTGCCCGGGCAGTCGTGCTGGCGCCGATGCTGGGTGTGGCCGCCGCGCCTCTGGGCCCTGGGCTGGCCCGTTGGCTGGCGGCACGCATGGTGAAATGGCACCGGGGCAGCGATTTCGTGCTGGGCGGCGGCCCGTATGAACCGGGCGTGGCTGGCAGCAAGCGCCAGTTGCTGCTCACCAGCGATGCCGAACGCTATTCCGATGAAGGCTGGTGGATCGGGCAATATCCCTCGCTGGCGCTGGGCAGCGTGACCTGGGGCTGGCTGCACGATGCCTTTGCCAGCATCGATGCGCTGAACGCGGGCGGCATGCCTGAGGCCATTTCCGTGCCGGTTCTGGCCCTGATTCCGGAGAAGGACGGCCTGGTGGATAGCAAGGCCACACGCCGCTTCATCGCGCGCATCCCTGGCGGCGAAACGGTGGAATACCGCCAAGCCGGCCACGAATTGCTGCGCGAAGCCGAGCCGCTGCGCAGCACGGTGCTGGCCGGCATGCTGGCGTTCTTCGGCGGGCAATGATGAGCCACGACTTTGATATTGCCATCATCGGGGCCGGCATCGCCGGGGCCAGCACGGCCTGGGCCTTGCTGGAAGCGGCGCCGCAACTGCGGGTCGCCCTGATCGAGATGGAAGAACGGCCGGGCTATCACACCACCGGGCGTTCGGCCGCCATCTTCATCGAAAGCTATGGCGGCCCGGCGATTGTGCCGTTGAGCCGCGCCAGCCGGGGCTTTTTCGGGGCGCCACCTGCCGGCTTTCCGCCGCTGCTGCACCACCGGCCCAGCCTGATCATCGAAAGTCCTGAGGATGCTGGCGGGCTGGAACGGGTCGCCGCCGAGTATGACGAAGGCGGTGTCGTCTATCAGTGGCTGGACTCCGCGGCGCTGGCGGCGTCGCCGGCCGGGCCGATGCTGAAACCCGAATGGCGCAATCGCGGCCTGATCGAGCCCGATTGCCACGATATCGATGTGGCCGCCCTGCATCAGGGTTTTCTGCGCGGTGTGGATGGCGCGAAACCCACGCTGATCACCAATGCCGAAGTCACCGCGCTTGAACGCGGCGCGGGCGTGTGGCGAATCGCCACCCGCGCCGGCACGTTCACGGCGCCGCTGCTGGTCAATGCCGCCGGGGCCTGGGCTGATGGACTGGCGAAGCTCGCTGGCGTCGCCCCGAAGGGGCTGATGCCGCTGCGGCGGACGATGGCCGTGTTGCGCATCGATCCGGCACCGCCGGCCGATCTGCCGACAGTGATGAGCAGCGATGGCCGTTTCTATTTCAAGCCGGATGGCGAGCGGCTGTGGCTGTCCCCGCACGACGAGATTCCCGATGTGCCGCACGATGTTCGTCCCGACGAGATGGACCTGGCCGTGGTGATCGACCGGTTTGAACAGGCCAGCACGGTGCAGGTGAAGAGGCTGGAATCAAGCTGGGCGGGCTTGCGCACCTTTGCGCCCGATCGTCTGCCGGTTTATGGTTTTGATGGCTTCGTGGATGGCCTGTTCTGGTGTGCTGGGCAGGGCGGGTTCGGCATCCAGACGGCACCGGCCGCCGGGCGCCTGTGCGCGGCCTTGTTGCTGGGTGGTACCGCGCCCGTTGATCCTGTGCCCTATGCGGCCGACCGGCCGGGCGTAAGCAATCGCCCTTAGCGAAATTTCGTCAGAAATTTACAATGATGCGCAGGATTAGGGTGTATAACCCTGATCATAAGGTCGCTCGTCCGTGGTCAACGAACCACATCGCCGTTCCAATTGGGGGAACATATGACCAAGAATTTTCTCGCCTCGGCCGCTGTTGCCGCGCTGGCGATGGGCCTGGCTTTGCCGGCTTCCGCCAACAGCCTGTTTTTCCAGATGAACCCGAACTTCGACACCAGCGGCCAGCGTCAGCTGTTCCTGTTTGGTCAGGCAGGTTCGACTGGCACCGTCACCAATGGTGCCGGCTTCTCCAGCAATTTCACCCTTGGCGACACCGGCTTTGCCGTGATCGACATCCCGGTTGCCAACGAGCTTCGTGCCGCCACGGTCGAGAACAAGGGCTTCCGTGTCAGTTCCGAATCGGCACTCAGCGGCTATTTTCTGTCGCGTCGCCCGCAATCGACCGACATGACTTATCTGATCGATGGCGACCGGTTGGGCACCGATCATATCGTGGCCACCTATCGCGCCAGTTTTGAAGACCAGATCTCGGTCCAGGCTTCGGTTGACAACACCCTGGTCACGATCCGGCCCAAGAGTGGTTCGGAAGTTCAGGTTACCCTGAATGCCGGGCAAACCTACATGTTCACCGCCAACGCCGAACTTTCGGGCAGCCGCGTGCTGTCAGACAAGCCGGTGGCCGTGTTTTCGGGCAACCGCTGCACCAATATTCCAATCGGCAACAGCGCTTGCGATCACATCGTCGAGCAAATTCCCAGCGTGGACAAGCTCAGCTCTACCTATCTGCTGGCGCAGACGCCGCGCACCGGCACGCAGGGCAACGTTTATCGCGCCATTGCCACGCAGGATGGCACGGAAGTGCGCGCCAATGGCACGGTGGTTGCAACGCTGGATGCCGGCCAGTTCTTTGAAGGCCGCGTTGCAGGCGCCGGCATCGAATTGGTCGGCACAAAGCCGATCCTGGTGTCGCAATATCTAATCGGCCAGGGCCAGGCGGGGGGTGCCAACACCGATCCGGCCATGGTGATCGTACCCGGTTCCGATCAGTGGCTGAAATCCTATGTGTTCGCAGCGCCATCCGGCACGGCCGATTTCCCAACGGATTTTGTGTCGATCGTCATCCGCACCACCGATCTTGGCTCGTTGCGCCTTGATGGCGCCGCGCCCAACACGGCATCGTTCCTCACGCTGGGCAGCACGGCGTTCAGCTTTGGCAACATCGATGTGTCGTTGAAGCTGGGGGCGTTCAGCATCAGTGCCGACAATCCGTTCCAGCTGCTGCTGTCGGGCTTCAACGATTTCGACAGCTACTTCACCTATGGCGGCGCTGCCTTTTCGCCCGGCGCCTCGCCCCCGCCGCCCCCGCCGCCTCCGCCCACCGGCGTGCGCGTCTATTGGGATGGCGCCGGCCCGGCCAACAACAATGTCGTCGAAGGCGGCACCGGCACGTGGACGACGGCCAGCACCAACTTCTCTGATGAGAACGGCGTGGAGAACGGCGTCAACAATCCGCAGCCATCCACCGTCATCTTTGGCGGCACCGGCGGCGTCGTCACCGTGTCCAACGCTGATGGCCCGGTCTCCGTTACAGGCATGACCTTCAATGTCGATGGCTACAGCATCGTGGGTGATCAGGTCACGCTGTCGGGCGGCACGGCCGAATTCACCGTCAATGGCGCGGCCAACACTGCCACCATCGGCGCCAAGCTCACGGGCAGCTCCACGCTGGCCAAGCTGGGTGCGGGCACGCTCAATCTCACCAATGCCACCAATGATTTCGCCGGCGGCGTGCTGATTTCGGGCGGCACCCTGCGCGGCGTGCTGGGCGCTTTCGGGGCCGGCACCATCACCAACAATGGCAGCCTGGTCCTTGATGTCGGCGCTGCCGGCACGCTGGCCAACGTGCTGGCTGGCAGCGGCGCCATCGCCAAGAACGGCGCTGGCGTGCTCACCATCGGTGGCACCAACACGTTCGGCGGTGATTTCGCCGTCAACGGTGGCGGCCTGGCTGTCACGGGCAATCTGGGCGCAGCGCGCATCCTGTTGAATGCCGGCACCTTGTCGGGCACCGGCACCATCGGCGGCTTTGTGGCGGCCACTGGCACCACGGTCGCGCCCGGCCCGGTCATCGGTACGCTCACCAGCACGGGCAACGGCGTGTTCCAGACCGGTTCCACCTATGCGGTGGATGTGACCAGCACCGGCACGTCGGATCGCATCGCCATCACCGGCACGGTCAACGTTGCCGCTGGTACCACGCTGCGCGTCACCAAGACCGATACGCCGCGGTATGTGCTGGGCACCCGCTATACCGTGCTCACCACCACCGGCGGGCGCACTGGCAGCTTTGCCACGCTCACCGGTGATACCCGCGTGTCGCGCTTCATCAACGTCGTCCAGGAAACCGATGCCAACAACATCTACCTGGGCGTGCGGCAGACGAGCAGCTTTGCCAGCGCAGCCGGTACCCGCAACCAGCGGGCAGCGGCGGCCGGGGCAGACAATGCCGGTAACGGCGCGCTCTTCACCGCCATTGCCTATCTTGATACCGATGCCCAGGCGCAGGCGGCGTTCGACCAGATTTCTGGCGAAATCCATGCCTCTGCCCGCGGCCAGACGGTGCAGGACACGCGCTTCGTTCGCGAAGCCGTGAGCGCGCATCTGCAATCGCCGGATGACAGCCGGCGCGGCCTGTGGATGAGCGCCTATGGCAGCTGGGGCCGCACCAACGGCGACGGCAATGCCGCCAAGATCCAGCGCGATATCGGTGGCTTCTTCATGGGTTACGATGTGCTGCGTGGCGAAGAATGGGCCGTGGGTGCGCTCGCCGGTTATGGCAGCGCCACCATGGATGTTGCCGCCCGTGGCAGCCGCGCCACCACCGATGATATCCATGTCGGTGCCTATGGCGGGCTGAAGAAGGGCAACTTCATCGCCAGCGCCAGCCTGGTGCACATGTGGCGCAACATGGATACGCGCCGCAATGTCAGCATTCCGGGCTTCACCGATACGCTGACGGCGACCTATCAGGGCAATGTCACCCAGTTGTTCGGGGAAGTGGCCTATCAGTGGGGCTTCGGCAAGGCGGCGTTGGAGCCGTTCCTGCAGGGTGCCTATGTTGATGTGTCCACCGATGGCATCCGCGAAGTCGGCGGCGCTGCCCGGCTCACCTCCACCGGCCGGATCAGCGAAGACTTCTTCGTTTCCACCGTAGGTGCCCGCCTGAAATATGGCTTGCCCCTGGGCAACGGCAATTTCGGGGTGACCGCCGAAGCCGGCTACCGCCGCATCAGCGGTGGCAGCTTCAAGACGCCGATCGACTTTAACCTGCCCGCTGGCCCGGTCATGCGGATCGCCGGTGTGCCGTTTGAACGTGATGTGGCCGCCTTGGGTCTGGTTGCCTCTGGCCAGGTCGGCAAGAGCGTTCAGATCGACTTTGGCTATCGCGGCCAGCTCGGCAAGGCCCTCAAGGACCATGGCGTCCGTGGCGGCGTGACCGTGCAGTTCTGATCGTCAAGGGGGCCGGGCGGCGTATCAGCCCGGCCCCACCGATTTCGATGTGGGCGCTGCCGGGGGAGCAGTGCACATTCTTCGCAGGCGCATCCCAATCCACATCGGCTCGCCCCGGCTTCTTGCAAGCCGGGGCGCAGCCGTGTTGCTGTCTGATGCGTTCAGAATGCCCCGCTCATGCCGAGCTTGTCGAGGCATGCACCTCAGTCAGTGCGTGCCTCGACAAGCTCGGCATGAGCGGTTTCAGTGCTTCAACAAGACGAGGATCCGCCCTGGCGGCGCTGATAGCGGGCGAGGAAGCCGGCGGCGAAATCACTCAACCGCTGCTCTGCGATCGCGGCGCGCAAACCAGCCATGAGTTGCTGGTAGAACCCGATGTTGTGCTGGGTGAGCAGCATCGCGCCCAGCATCTCACCAGCTTTGATCAGATGGTGGAGATAGGCGCGGCTCGCCGCCTCCGGCCCGTGGCAGACCGGGCAACGGCAATCAGCATCAAGCGGCGACAGATCCTCGCCATGCACAGCATTGCGCAGATTGAGCGGGCCATCATGGGTGAAGGCCTGGCCATTGCGGCCTGACCGCGTGGGCAGCACGCAATCGAACATGTCCACGCCGCGCATCACGGCGCCGACGATGTCATCCGGCTTGCCCACGCCCATCAGGTAACGCGGTGCCTCTTCCGGCAACTGGCCCGTGGCATAATCCAGCACGCCGAACATCGCCGGCTGGCCTTCGCCCACCGCCAGCCCACCGATGGCATAACCATCGAAACCGATGGCGCGCAGCGCGGTGGCGCTCTCGGCGCGCAGCCGCTCATCCAGCCCGCCCTGCTGGATGCCGAACAGCGCCGCGCCGGCCGCATGGTCGCCGCCAGCATCGAACGCCGCCCGGCTGCGCGCCGCCCAGCGCATGGAGCGATCCATGGCATCTTTCACCACTTCGCGCGGGGCGGGCAGGGCGACCAGTTCATCGAACGCCATCACGATATCGCTGCCCAGCAAGCGCTGGATTTCCATCGATCGTTCCGGGCTCATCAGATGTCGGCTGCCGTCGAGATGGCTGGCAAAGGTGACGCCTTCCTCCGTGCGCTTTGTCAGGCTGGAAAGGCTCATCACCTGATAGCCGCCGCTATCGGTGAGGATGGGGCGGTTCCAGCCCATGAAGCTGTGCAGGCCGCCGAGGCGGTGGATGCGCTCGGCGGTGGGGCGCAGCATCAGGTGATAGGTGTTGCCCAGGATGATATCGGCGCCAGCGGCCCGCACCTCAGACGCGCGCATCGCCTTCACGGTCGCCGCCGTGCCCACCGGCATGAAGGCCGGCGTGCGGATTTCACCGCGGCGCATCGCAATCGTGCCGGTGCGCGCCTTGCCGTCGCGGGCGTGGATGTTGAAGGCGAAACGAGTCATTGGCCGCGCATAGCGTCTGTGGCAGGCTTTGGCCAACATGCTCGGCATCATGCTTCTTCTGGCCGCCGCCAATCCACTCACCGCCCCGGCGACTGGGCCAGCAGCCACTTGCCTGATCGTTGGCCGCCAACTGGATTACAAGGTGGCCAGCGCCGATGTGCTGCTGATCCGTGCCGGCGGGCGTTGGCACCGTTCGCGCTTGCCGGATGGCTGCCCCGGCCTCAATCCCAACATGATCATCGTGCGCCGTGATGCGTCGCCGCGCGCCTGCGCCAATGATCTGTTCGAGGTGACGGACAATTTCACGCCGCAAGTGTTCAGCCTGTGCCGGTTTGGCCGGTTCGAGCCTCTGGACAAGGCGAGCCGATTCTGACGATGGGGAGACAAAAAATGATGAAATCCGTGGCTATCGGTGCCGCTCTGGCGCTCGTCGGCTTTGGCGCTGGCCTCGCCTTCGCACAGGCCGGCACACAGACCGGACGTACACCGCAGTTCGCCAACGAGGAGGTGAAGGTGTGGCGCTCGGTGATTGCCGTCGGCAATCCGCTGCCCTTGCACCGCCACGATCATCCGCGCGTGCTGATCGCCTTGAAAGGCGGCACGATGGATATTCGCGAGGAAACCGGCCAGTCCGACATCCAGAACTGGGAAACCGGCAAGGCCTATTGGCTGCCGGCCAATCCCAAGACGTTGCATCAGGATGTGAACGTGGGCAAGGAACCCATTGAAGTCATTGTTGTGGAGCTGCAAAAGGCGTGGTGAAATCGCGTGTCGATCAACTGCTGGTAGAACGCGGCCTGGTCGAAAGCCGCACCCGCGCGCAGGCGCTGGTGATGGCTGGCCTTGTGTTCTCTGGTGACCGCAAGATCGCCAAATCCGGCGACACGCTGGCCGCCGATGCGCCGCTGGAGGTGAAGGGCCGCGATCATCCCTGGGTGTCGCGCGGCGGCATCAAGCTCGATCACGGCCTGACGCATTTCGGGTGGGACGTGGCGGGCGCGGTCGCCATCGATGTCGGCTCCTCCACCGGCGGCTTCACCGATGTGCTGCTCAGCCGCGGTACGGTGCGCGTGTATGCTGTCGATTCCGGCACCAACCAGCTGGCGTGGAAACTGCGGCAGGATCCCCGCGTGGTCGTGCTTGAACAGCTGTCGGCGCGGCTGCTGACGGCGGAACATATCCCCGAACCCATCGACATCATCGTGTGCGACGCCAGCTTTATCAGCCTGATGAAGGTGCTGCCCGTGCCGATGGGCTTCGCCAGGCCCGGCGCCCGCCTGCTGGCGCTGATCAAGCCGCAATTCGAAGCCGGCCGCGAGGATGTGGGCAAGGGCGGCGTGGTGCGCGACGAAGCGGTGCGCGACCGTGTTTGCCGCGACGTCGCCGCGTGGCTGGAAGCGCAGGGCTGGGCCGTTGCCGGCCTCACCACCAGCCCGATCACGGGGCCGGAAGGCAATGTGGAATTGCTGATCGGCGCCCAGCGGGCCGTTTAGCGTTTCTTGCCCTTGGTGGGCGCATGGAAATCCGGCGGTTTGCCGGCCACCCAGGCCACGAACGCCGCCACGCCCGGTTCTGCCAGCACGGCCGCCTTGTCCGCCCCCATGCGACCCAACTGGCTGTTGCTGAAATGGGCGTGGATGGCTTCGTGGCAGATCGGATGGACTTGTCTGCGATCACGCCCGCCCTTGGCCTTGGGCACCGGATGATGCCACTCAATTGTCGCGCCCAGCGGCCGCCCGCACAGCCAGCAGGCGTCGATCACGGGCACTGCGTCACTGTCCACCATGCGTCATGTGTAGCGTGGCAGCGGGCAACAGGCTACACCATCGCTGATGCCCACCGCCGACTCCCTTGCAGCGCCAGAGTCCCTTGGCGAACCGTGGTTTTCCACCGGCAGCTTTGCGCGGGCGGTGATCGTGGCGGTGCCGGCCATATTGCTGATGGGCGGGCTGGTGGCGCGCATCGCTGGCTCCACCGATACCAACCCCTGGTATCAGTCACTGTCCCTGCCGGTGTTCCAGCCGCCGGGGCCGCTGTTCGGCATCGCCTGGGCCATTCTCTACACGCTGATCGGCGTGGCCTTTGCCATGGTGTGGGGCACCAAGGCCGTGCCGGGCAAGCGTCTCGCCATCGCGCTGTTCGCCGTCGGCTTTGCCATCAATCTCACCTGGTCGCCGGTGTTCTTCCGCCTGCACATGATTTCCGCCGCCCTTGGCATCATCGCGGTGATGCTGCTGGTGGCGATCGCGACCACCTGGAGTTTCTGGCGCGTCAACCGGCTGGCCGGCTGGCTGATGCTGCCCTATCTGGCCTGGCTGTGCTTTGCCGGCGCCTTGAATATTGCCATCATGATGCTCAACCCCATGGCCGATGCCATGCAGCTGGGAATTTGAACCATGCAGAACGACAACAAACTGTTTGAAGACCTGTCCAAGGTCGCCACCGCCGCCATGGGCACGCTGGCCGGTGCCAGCCGCGAATTTTCCGGCGTGGCGCGGGAACGGATGAAGGAATTTGTTGGCGCTGGCGAGATCAGCCGCGACGAATTCGATGCGGTGAAGTCGATGGCCGCCACGGCGCGGGCCGAGATCGAGACGCTGAAGGCGGAAATTGCCGCCCTTAAAGCGCAACTGGCCGAGTCGGCACCGAAGAAGAGCCGTAAATCTGGTGGGGCAGACGCCTGATATCCACAAGATTTTGCGTGGCTTGCTCTTGCCGAATCGGCAAGGGTTGCCCAGCCTGTGCCAAGGCCGGTAAGGGAGAGGCACAATGAGCTTTTCCGAAATTGATTTCAGCGCGGGCGAACCTGCCCCGATCGACCTGCTCGAACAATTGTTCGATGCCAATGGCTGGGCCTCCGAACGTGTGGGTGATGAGGAAATCATCACCACGGTGAAGGGCGGCTGGTGCACATACCAACTACGCGCGCTGTGGCGCGGGGAAGACCGGGTGCTGCAGATCATCGCCCAGGCCGATCTCACCGTGCCCGAAGATCGCCGGCTGGCGGTGTACGAAACCATCGGCCTGATCAACGAACAATTGTGGATG
>Ga0209278_1001623_pt1 | contig 13416 bp, 12 predicted proteins | sample JI81BgreenDNA_FD_187504 | JGI IMG/M metagenome (GOLD analysis project Ga0209278, IMG submission 187504) | Wastewater effluent complex algal communities from Wisconsin, to seasonally profile nutrient transformation and Carbon sequestration -... | ecosystem: Engineered > WWTP > Effluent > Algae... | reverse complement strand
GCGGTGGCGCGGCCGATGCCGGTGGACGCGCCCACCATCCAGACCACGCGGCCGGACCAGTTGTCGATGCGGGGGTTCAAGGGCATGGGTTACTTCTTGGTGAACGACAGCGTCACTTCACCGAGGCGGATGCCGAACTTGCTCATCTCGGCCTTGTTGAGCATGACCTTGTCGTCGACGAGGTACATCCAGTCGTCGAACTGCACCTCGTAGACCTTGCCGTCCACCGGCAGGGCCAACGTGTAGCGCCAGTTCAGCGCGTTGCCCGAGCTCACGCCCGTGGCCACACCCACCACGTCGTCGGCCCGGCCTTCCCAGCGGCCGTTGCCGAGGTCGGTCAGGCGCCAGACGCGGCGCTCGGTCTTGCCGTCGCTGTAGGTGAAGCGCTCGTCGAGCACGCCCTGGTTGCCCGTCCAGGTGCCCGTCATCTGCACGACGAAGCGGCGTGCCACCTTGCCGCTGCGGTCGGTGAAGATGCCGTGCGCCACGAGTTCGCCGTTGAAGTAGCTCTTGAGGTCGAGCACGGGTTTCTCGGCGGCGTAGTCGGCCGGCGTGGGGCTGGCGCAGCCCAGCACCAGCGCGCTGGTGGCCAGAAGCGCGGCCAGGGCGCCACGGCGGGCGAGGGTGGGTTTGGAGAGCGTCATCGCGTTTCTTCCTTGCGGATCCAGAGGGTCCAGAGCAGGCCGGTGGCCAGCAGCTTCAGCGCACACGGCAGCAGGCAGTAGGCCAGGGTGAGGGCTTGCAGCGCCTCGGGGCTGCGGCTGCCGGGTTCGTAGCCGAAGGCCTGCAGCAATGGCAGTGACACGCCGGCGGCCAGCGCCAGGTTGAGCTTGGTGCAGAAGTTCCACCAGCCGAAGTAGGCGCCTTCGAGGCGCTCGCCATGGCCGGCGCGCTGCACCACGCCGGCCAGCAGCGCGCCGGGCAGCGTGAGGTCGGCGCCCAGGGCCACGCCGCTGGCGATGCACACCAGCGTGTAGGCGACCACGTCGCCCTCGCCGAGCAGCGCCGCCCACACGAAGGCCACGATGGCCAGCAGCATGCCCACCAGCCAGGTGCGCGCCAGGCCCAGCCGGCCCACCAGGCGCACCCACAGCGGCATGCTCAGTGCACCGGCGGCGAAGTAGCTCGCCAGGAACAGCGGCTCCCAGGCCTTGGCCTGCAGCCGGTCGCTGATGAAGAACAGCACCAGCGTGGCCGGCACCGCGCTGGCCACGCCGTTGACGAGGTAGATGGCGATGAGGCGCCGGAACGCGCCCACGCGCAGCGGCTCGGCCAGGCTGGGCGGCACCGCGGGCACGCGCCCCAGCGCCGGCTGCGGCGCGCGCGCCAGCAGCGCCACCCCCAGGGCCAGCAGCACGGCGAACACCACGCTCGTGGTGCCCAGGCCCGCCACCGAGGGCAGCACGCTGGCCACCAGCACGCCCACCAGCGCCAGGCCCTCGCGCCACGACACGATGCGCGCGCGCTGGCCCTCGTCGCCACCCAGGCGCGCGCCCCAGGCCTGGTGCACCACCGCCAGCACGCTGTAGCTCAGGTAGGTGATGCACAGCAGGGCCGCGCACCACACCAGCAGCGCCGTCGTGCCTTCCACCCAGGGGAAAAACAAGCCGCGGAAGCCGACCGCCAGCACCAGCGCGGCCACCACCGCCACCGTCATCACCACGGCCGGCGGGCGTGTGAACCAGCCGTCGGCCAGCCGCCCGATCACAGGGTCGGCGATGGCGTCGAAGAGCCGCGCCAACAGCAGCAGCGCCCCCAGCGTGGCCAGCGGGATGCCAAACGCCGTGGCGTAGTGGTTGGGCAGCACCACGTACAGCGGCAGCGCGACAAAGGCCAGCGGCAGGCCGAGGCCGCCGTAGAACAGGCCCTGGGCCCAGCCGCCGCGCCAGGCCGATGCCTGCGCGGTGGCCGGCGCCGGCGTGGCGGCCGTGGTGTTCATGCCTGCCCCAGCAGGGCGCGGCGCAGCGCCGGCTCGGAGGTCTTCTCGCTCAGCCAGATGCCGAAGAAGAGGCGCGCGAACTCGGGGTCGCGCACGTCGCCTTTCACCTCTCCGTTGAAGGCGAAGCGCGCGCCCAGGCCGGGCACGACGAAGCCTGTGAGGCGGTCACCTTCCTTCACGTCGGGGAAGAGCTGCGTCATGGCCGACAGCCAGCGGCTGGCTTCGTCGTCGGACAGCTCGCGCTGGCGCCGCATCTCCTTGATCGAGCGCTCGGCGATGAGCTTGCCCACCAGCTTGCGGGTGTAGACCAGCTCCAGCGCCAGCGGCGCGGCCATCCAGTCGGCGCCCACGGGCGCGGCGCCGCGCCACAGCCGCGCGTCGTAGACCGCGAGGCCGATGAAGCGCAGCCGCCCGCTGCCCTGCAGCGAGGCACCGGGCAGGGCGGCCGCCACCTCGGGCGGCACGGCCGGGGCCTGGGCCCAGGCCCGCGGCGCCAGGCCTGCGGCCGCGGCCCCGGCGATGAACGATCGGCGCGGCAGCATGGCCGTCAGTCCTTGACCGCCGGGTTCACCAACGTGAACTGCACGACGTCGGTGTTGCCGGTGGCAAACGCCGCCTCGCAGTACGCCAGGTAGAACTCCCAGATGCGCATGAAGCGCGTGTCGAAGCCCAGCTGGCGCAGCGGGCCGTCCTTGGCCAGGAAGTCCAGGCGCCAGCGGCGCAGCGTCTCGGCGTAGTCGGCGCCGAAGCACAGCTCGTTCGTCACCACGAGGCCGGCCTTCTGCGCCTGCGCCTTGAACTCGCTGCGGCTGGGCAGCAGCCCGCCCGGGAAGATGTACTGCTGGATGAAGTCGGTGCTCCTGACGTAACGGTCGAACAGGTCGTCACGGATGGTGATGCTCTGGATGCAGGCGCGGCCACCGGCCTTGAGCTGGCGGCGCAGCGTGGCGAAGTAGCTGTCCCAGTACTCGCGGCCCACGGCCTCGAACATCTCGATGGAGCAGATGGCGTCGAAGGGTTCGTCGCGGATGTCGCGGTAGTCCTGCAGGCGCAGGTCGGCCTGGGCCGCGGCGCCGACGCCGGCCAGGCGCTGCTGCGCGTACTCGAGCTGCTCGGTCGACAGCGTCACGCCCGTCACGCGCGCGCCGAAGTCCACCGCGGCCATCTCGGCCAGCGCGCCCCAGCCGCAGCCGATCTCCAGCAGGCGCTGGCCGGGCTGCAGCCCGCATTCGTCGAGCGCGCGCCGCACCTTGGCCTTCTGCGCCACGGGCAGCGGCAGGTCCATCTGGCCGTTGAACAGCGCACTCGAGTAGTTCATCGTCTCGTCCAGCCACAGGCGGTAGAACGGGTTGCCGATGTCGTAGTGCGCGTGGATGTTCTTGCGGCTGCCCTTGCGCGAGTTGCGGTTCAGCAGGTGCTTGAGCCGGTAGGCCAGCGAGCCCCACCAGGTGCCGTAGATCACCTGCTCCACCGCGTCGCGGTTGGCGATGAACAGCTTGAGCAGCGCCACGAGATCGGGCGTGCTCCAGTGGCCGTCGATCCAGCTTTCGGCGAAGCCGATGTCGCCGCTCTTGAGCGCGGCGCTGCACACCTGCCAGTCGGCCAGGCGCAGGGCCGCGCGCGGCTCCGCGCCGTTGCCGAAGCGGGCCTGGCTGCCGTCGGGAAACTGGATGTCCAGCGTGCCCTGCTGCAGGCCCTGCAGCAGCCGCAGCACGGCGCGCGCGGCGGTGGGGGCGGAGGCCGGCAGCTCGAAGCGCGCGGCGTTGCTGGCAGTGGAGGAGGTGGACAAGGTCATGGCGTCGAAGGTCGTAGCTCGGCGTCAGCGGGTCACGAAGCGCTCGGGTGGGTTCGGCTTGCCGATGAAGGGCACGCGCTTGGCGAACAGCCTCAGCGCCTGCCAGTGGATGCGGGCAATGATGCCCAGGGTCATGAGCGGCTGGCCCCAGAAGGCGTGGCGCATGGCCTCGGGCGTCACGGGCTCGAGGTGGCCCGAGACGCTGGTCTGCAGCAGCGCGCCGGCGTCGTCGTCGTGGTCCACGCGGGCCACCACGCGGTCGGCCGTGCGCATGAAGCGGAAGCGGTAGCGGCCCTCCACGCGGCAGAAGGGCGAGACGTGGAACACCTTCTGCGCAGTGAGCTCGCGCCCGTAAGCGAGCTGCGGGCCGGTGAGCAGGTAGCAGTGGCGCTCGCCGAAGGTGTTGTTGACCTCGGCCACCAGCGCTGCGAGCGAGCCGTCGGCACGATGGCAGTGCCAGAAGCTCACGGGCTTGAACACGTAGCCCAGCATGCGCGGGTAGGTCTGCAGCCAGACCTCACCGTCGGCGCCCTGCACGCCCTCGGCGGCCAGCAGCTCCTCCAGCCACGCCAGGGCATCGGCGCGGCCGTCGCCGTGGTCGGCGTCGTGGAAGGCGAACAGGCCGAAGCGGTTGCGCGGCAGCCCCGGCACGCCGCTGGCCGGCAGCGTGCGCATGGGCAGCATGAGAAAGCGCGTGGCGTAGCGGAACGCGTTCTCGCGCGGGCGCAGGCGGCGGTGCAGCACCACGCCGCGGGCCAGCAGGGGCACGTCGGGCGTGTTCACGCCGCCGCCTGCTGCGAGGTGCCGGCGTCCCAGCGTGCGCGCAGGCCGTCCACCACGGCCAGCGCCGACATCAGGCCGTCTTCGTGGAAGCCGTAGCGCGCCCAGGCGCCGCAGAACCACACGTGCGAGCGGCCCTGGATGCCCGGCAGCTGGCGCTGCGCCGCCACCGCGGCCTGGTCGAACACGGGGTGGGCGTAATCGAAATCCCGCAGCACGTGGCGGGTGTCGGGCTCGTGCGCCGGGTCGGGGTTCAGCGACACGACCACCGGCGTCTGCCAGGGCAGGGGCTGCAGCTGGTTGATGAGGTAGTGCAGGCACACGGCAGCCTGCTCGCGGCCGGCGTCGGCGGCGCGCGCGTAGTTCCAGGCCGCCCAGGCGGCGCGGCGCTGCGGCAGCACCGAGACATCGGTGTGCAGCACGGCGCGGTTGGGGTGGTAGCGGATGGCGCCCAGCACACGCTGCTCGTCGGGCGTGGCGTCGGCCAGCAGGGCCAGGGCCTGGTCGGAGTGGCAGGCCATCACGACCTCGTCGAAACGTTCCTCGCCACGCGCGCTGTGCACCATCACGCCGGCCGCGCCGCTGCCGGGTGGCAGGCGGCGCACGGCCTGCACGGGGGTGTTCAGGCGCGCGTCGCCGATGCTGGCGATCATGCGGCGCACGTAGTTGCGCGAGCCGCCCGTCACCGTGTGCCACTGCGGCCGGTTGCTCACCTGGATGAGGCCGTGGTTGTGGCAGAAGCGGATCATGGTGCCGATGGGGAAGCGCAGCATCTGGTCCGTCGGGCAGCTCCAGATGCAGCCGATCATCGGCAGGAAGTACCACTGGCGGAACGCGGTGCCGAAGCGGTGGCGGTCGAGGAAGTCGCCGATGGGCTCCTGCAGCTCGGCGTCGGCGTTGCGCTGGGCGATGGCCGTGGTGAGCTTGTTGAAGCGCAGCAGGTCGGCCAGCATGCCCAGGAAGGCCGGGCGCAGCAGGTTGCGCTTCTGCGCGAACACGGTGGCGAGGTTGCTGCCGCTCCACTCCAGGCCGTCCTGGCGCGCCTGGACCGAGAACGACATGTCCGAGGGCGCGGTCTCCACGCCGAGTTCGGCGAACAGGCGGATGAGGTTGGGGTAGGTGCGCTCGTTGAACACCAGGAAGCCGGTGTCCACGCCATGCGTGATGCCCTCGAGCGTGACGTCCACCGTGTTGGCGTGGCCGCCGAAGTGCGAACCCGCTTCGAACAGGGTGACGAGCGTGGGGCGGCTGGTGTCACGCGCCAGCGTGTAGGCCACCCCGAGGCCGGCGATGCCGGAGCCGACGACGGCGACGCGCTTCATGCGCGCCCCCGCTCAGCGCTGGGAAAGAAATCTGCCGTGCGGCGCCCCCGGGCGAACGAGGGAGGGAGGGAGGAGGAGGAGAACCACCCGGGGATTGCAGCCAGCAGGGCCGGCCGACCGCACGACAGGAAAACCTGTGGGGCCCGGCTGCCATCAACAGCCAAACCTGTGCCTTCGAGACCCCCGCGCGACCGAAGTTCCGCACCGCCCGGGCACGCTGCGTAAAGTTTTGCTGCCGGCCGCGAGCAGCCCCCCGGGCGGGCCCGGTGCAGGCGGTGGGGTCGGGAGCGGGCAGCGTGCATCGTGGGTTCCGAAGTGAGGTGTGAACTATACGGTCGTTCTGTGACCGAACGGTATTCAACCCCATCCCGGGTGTTGTGTAAACCCTGGCTATCCAGGGTGGCAACTGTGGCAGCATCCACGACTTGGCTGTTTGTCCTGATCAAACGCTCATGCCGATAGCCCCCGCAGACCTCTGCCCGCTGAACGGAACCGTTTGTCCAGGACGTGACACCCCGGCGGCCCCGGCATGCCCTGTGGCCGCCACGCATCGCCGGGGGTGCGCTTGAACGACCGCGTGCGCCCGGGCCCGATCACGCTGTCGATCGCGGCGGTCGAGCGCGACACCGGCCTGAGCAAGGACACGCTGCGTGTCTGGGAGCGCCGCTACGGCTTCCCCAGCCCCGGCCGCGACGGCCTGGGCGAGCGCATCTACACATTGGCCGACATCGAGCGCCTGCGCCTCATCAAGCGCCTGCTCGATGCCGGCCACCGGCCCGGCCGCGTGGTGGGCCAGCCGCTCGAGCACCTGCAGGCCATCAGCGAGCAGACGGTCGAGGCGCCGATGCGCGGCGGCGACGTCGTGCTCGGTGCACCCGACCTGCGCGAGCACCTCGACGTCATCCGCAGCCACGACCTGCCGCGCCTGCGCAGCCAGCTGTCGCGGCTGCTGTCGCGCGCGGGCGTGGCGCGCTTCGTCACCGACGTCGTCGGCCCGCTCAACGCCGCCGTGGGCGACGCCTGGCTGCGTGGGCAGCTCGAGGTCTTCGAGGAGCACCTCTACACCGAGGCCATGCAGGCCGTGCTGCGCAGCGCCATCGCCAGCGTGCCCGAGCCTTCGGCCGACAACGCGCCACGCGTGCTGCTGACCACCTTCCCGGGCGAGCCCCACGGCCTGGGCCTGCTGATGGCCGAGGCCATCCTGGCGCTGGAGGGCTGCCGCTGCGTGAGCCTGGGCACGCAGACGCCGCTGTGGGACGTGGTGCTCGCCGCGCAGGCCCTGCGCAGCGACATCGTGGCGCTCAGCTTCACGGGTTGCATGAACCCGAACCAGATCGTCGACGGCCTGGCCGAGCTTCGCGGCAAGCTCGCGCCCGGTGTGCGCCTGTGGGCCGGCGGCGGCGCGCCGGTGCTGCAGCGGCGGCCGATTCCCGGCGTCGAGGCTTTCGGCACGCTGAACGACGTCGCCGTGGCCCTGGGCCGGCGCTGAAGCGCCCGAATTCGAGTCGACCCGCATTGGCCGGTGGCCATGGCGTGACAGAACTGTCGTGCCAGGCCGCGCCTCCCTAGAATCGGCCCTCCGTCGTCCACGCACTGCCGCACGCCCATGCTTTACCCCGAACTCTTCAAGCAGCTCGAAGCCGTGCGCTGGAACATGGACACGGACATCCCCTGGGCCAGCTTCGACGCCAGCCGCCTGAGCGAGGAACAGGCCCAGACCATCAAGATGAACGCCATCACCGAGTGGGCGGCGCTGCCGGCCACCGAGATGTTCCTGCGCGACAACCGCGACGACAGCGACTTCAGCGCGTTCATGAGCGTGTGGTTCTTCGAGGAGCAGAAGCACTCGCTGGTGCTGATGGAGTACCTGCGCCGCTTCCGGCCCGACCTGGTGCCGACGGAAGAGGAGCTGCACGCCATCCGCTTCGAGTTCGATCCCGCCCCGGCGCTCGAGACGCTGATGCTGCACTTCTGCGGCGAGATCCGCCTGAACCACTGGTACCGCCGCGCCGCCGAGTGGCACACCGAGCCGGTGATCAAGGCCATCTACGAGACGCTGGCGCGCGACGAGGCCCGCCACGGCGGCGCCTACCTGCGCTACATGAAGCGCGCGCTCAACCGCTTCGGTGACGAGGCCCGCGCGGCCTTCGCCAAGGTCGGCGTGCTGATGGCCAGCGCGCGCCGCACGGCGCAGGCGCTGCACCCGACCAACCTGCACGTGAACGCGCAGCTGTTCCCGCGCGACACCATCCAGAGCCGCCTGCCCGACCCGCAGTGGCTCGAGCAGTGGCTGGACAAGCAGATCCAGTTCGATGCCGTCTGGGAGACCAAGGTGGTCGAGCGCATCCTGCACAACATGAGCCTGCTCATGGAGCGCAGCTTCGCCAGCGTGCAGGAACTCAACCGCTTCCGCAAGGAAGTGGCGGCCCAGCTGGCGGCGCGCGCCGCGGCCGCGACGGCGTCGCCCTCGGCCGCCTGAGGCGGCCTCAGCCCTTCGCCGTCGACGCACCCGCGGCCGCTTCCTGGTCGCGCTTGCGGTCGGCGTTCACGCGCTGCACCGAAGGCCGCGTGCCGATGAGCTTGAGGTGCGCCTTCCAGTCGATGCCGGCGGCGGCCACGAGGTCCTCGCCGTACACGGCCTTGCAGGCCTGCGCCACCGTGGGCAGCGTGGCGTGGGCCGCGCAGTCGGCCACCGTGAAGGTGTCGCCCTCGGCGTAGGGCGCGAAGCGCGCCAGGCGCTTGAGCGCCTCGAGGTTGCGCACGAGCTGCTTCCTCACGCGCGCCTGGGCGGCCTCGTCCAGGCTGCCGCCGAAGTAGGCCTGGCCGTAGAGCTCGCGGCCCACCAGCTCCACGTACAGCTCCATGAAGGCGCAGAGCTCGCGCACCTTGGCGGCGGCCAGTGGGTCGGCCGGCACGAGCGGCGGGTTGGGGTGGGCGGCCTCGAGGTAGTCGCAGATGACCTGGCTCTCGCACAGCGCCGTGCCGTCGTCGAGGCGGATGAACGGGATCTTGCCCAGCGGCGTGGCGGCCAGCACGGCCTCGTCCCTGGAGCGTGTGCCCACCACCTGCTCGGTGAAGGGCAGGTCCTTCTCGAGCAGCACCAGCTTGACCTTGTTGTAGTAGTTCGAGAGCGTCAGGCCGCAGAGCGTGATCATCCGGTTGTCTCCAGGGTGTTTGTGGCCGCAGTCTAGGCAGCGCGCCGTTGTGCCGGTGTCGCGCGGTTGACGAGCCAGATGCCCACGCACACCGCCACCAGCGCCACCACCAGGCGCAGCGTGAGCGGCTCGCCCAGCAGCCCCACGCCAGCCAGCAGCCCGAACACGGGCGTGAGCAGTGTGAACGAGGCCACCTTGGTGGCCACGTAGTGCCGCACCAGCCAGAACCAGGCCAGGTAGCTGGCGAAGGTGACGACCACGATCTGGAACACGAGTGACCACACCACCGTGGCGCTCAGCGTGGTGGGCAGCGGCTCGCCCAAGGCCAGCGAGGCCGCGGTGAGCGCCACGCCCGAGACGGCCAGCTGGTACAGCAGCGTCTTCTCGGGCAGCGCGGTCGACAGCTTCGTGGCGCGCAGCACCAGCGTGGTGGCGCCCCACAGCACCGCACCGGCGATGCCCAGCGCGTCGCCGATCCACTGCTGCGGCCCCACGGCCGGCGCCACGAAGCCTTCAGAGAACGCCCACACCACGCCGCCGAAGGCCACCACCAGCCCGGCCCACTGCCCCGGCGCCAGCCGCTCCTGGCGCGAGATCAACGGCATGCCGATGGCCACGACAAAGGGCGAGAGGTACAGGAACACCGCCATGCGCGAGGCGCTCGTGTACTGCAGCCCGATGAAGATGCAGGCGAACTCCAGCGCGAACAGCGCGCCCGCGGCCAGGCCCGGCAGCCCGGTGCCGTCGCGCCCGAACACAGCCAGGCCGCGCCAGCGCGCCCAGGCCAGCAGCAGCAGCGCCGCGCCCAGCGAACGCAGCCCGCTCTGCAGCAGCGGCGGCACCTCGGCCAGCGAGACCTTGGCCGCCACCTGGCTCAAGCCCCAGGTGGCGCAGCAGGCCACGAGCGTGGTGATGGCGACGGTGTCGAGGGCGGTCTTGCGGGTGCTGGGGCTCATCGGCCGCGATTCTTGCCCCAGGCCAGCAGCGCAGCGGCGCAGACGAACCCGGCGATCGCGCCGGTGGCGTGGCCGATGGGCGCCAGCGCGATGCTCCAGCCCTCGGCCTGCTGCAGCGCCGGGCCCCAGGGGCGCTCGCTCAGCAGCTTGGCCAGGAAGCCCGCGCCCACCACCGCGCCCACCACGCGCCGGCCACCGCGCGCGGCCACCACCAGCCACAGCGTGGCCACGGCCATGCCGGCGTGCAGCACGCCGGAGAGGCCGCCGTAGTGCGCGAGATCCGGCCGCGACAGCAGGCCGGCATGCGTGAGCGGCCAGGCCAGCAGCCACGCCCCCGCGGCCGCACGCGGCAGCGCCGCGGCCCAGCCGAAGGCTGCTACCAGCGCCGCAGCGCCCAGGTTGGCGAGCAGGTGGCCTTCGCTCCAGTGCACGAAGGCAGCGGTGACGCTGCGCCAGGGCTCGGTGAAGGCCCGTTCGGGCTGCCAGTCGAGCAGCGGCGCCGGCAGCCACCAGGCCGCCACGGAACCTGCGCCCAGCACCCCCGCCAGCGCCACCCAGGCGCGCCAGCCCGCCAGGGCCGGCGCCGTCGTGCTGTCAGCCAAACACCGCCCGCCACAGCGTACGCACGGCCTTGGCCTGCGGGGCCAGGGCCGCGGCGGCTTCGCCGTCGAACTGCGTGGGCCGCTCGTCCAGCCGCGCGCGGTGCTGGGCGCGGCGCAGCTCGCGGTAGGCGTCGGCCGCGGCGCGGCCCACGCCCGCGGGCAGCAGGCCGGCGGCCTCGGCGCGCTGCAGCAGGGCGATGTTGCCGGCGTTGTCCAGCAGCGCCGCGTGCGTGCCGCCGTGCGCCAGCACCAGGGCCTGCACGGCGAATTCCACGTCCACCATGCCGCCGGCGCTGTGCTTGACGTCGAAGAAGCCGGCGCGCACCGGCCGCGCCGCGCGCATCTTCTCGCGCATGGCCAGCACCTCGGCCTTGAGCTGTGCGTCGTCGCGCGGGGCCGTCAGCACGGCGCGGCGCGCGGTTTCGAAGCGCGCCGCCACGGCCGGGTTGCCGGCGCAGAAGCGGGCGCGAGTGAGCGCCTGGTGCTCCCAGGTCCAGGCGGCGTTGCTGCCGCGGCCGGACTGGTAACGCTCGTAGGCGCCGATGCTGGTGACCAGCAGCCCCGAATTGCCGTTGGGGCGCAGCGCGGTGTCGATGTCGAACAGCTCGCCCGCGCCCGTGCGCAGCGTGAGCCAGGTGATGAGCTTGCGCACGTAGGCGCCGTAGACCTCCTGGGCGCGCTGCGCCGCGGCCTCGTCGAGCTCGCCGTCGTCATAGAGGAAGACCACGTCGAGGTCGCTGCCGTAGCCCAGCTCCTTGCCGCCCAGCTTGCCGTAGGCGATGACGGCGATGCCGGGCTCGGCGCGGTGCCGCTGCTTGAGCAGCTGCCAGCTCCAGCGGATGGCCTCGTCGAGCACGGCGTCGGCCAGCGCGCTCAGGTCGTCGGCCACCTGCTCGACCGTGAGCTCGCCTTCCACGTCGCGCACCAGCGTGCGGAAGACCTCGGCGTGGTGCGCATGGCGCAGCGTGTCGAGCAGCTTCTCCTCGTCGTCCTCGCCGCTGCGCTGCCAGGCGGCGCGGCGCGCGGCCAGCTCGGTGCGGAAGGCCGTGGCGTCGAAGCGCTGGTGCGCCAGGCGGTTGTCGGCCAGCTCGTCGATGACACCCGGGTGGCGCATCAGGTACTGCATGGGCCAGCGCGCCAGGCCCAGCAGGCGCAGCAGGCGGATCTGCACCTCGGGGCGCTCGGCCAGCAGCGCGAGGTAGCTCTCGCGGCGCAGCAGCGGCTCCACCCAGTCGACGAAGCGCAGCGCCGCGGCCTCGCTGCAGCGGCCCTCGGCCACGGCCTTGCCGGCGCGCTGCATGAGCTTGCCCAGCCGCAGCCGGCTGTCGTCGCGCAGCTGCTGCACGCGCGGCGTCTGGCACCAGGCGCGAAGCCGCTCGCCCAGTGCCGCGGGCAGGCGGTCGAGCAGCTTGTCGCTGTCCACCGGCAGCGGGCCGGTGCCGCAGGTGCGGCAGCTGCCCTTGCCGGGTGCGCCCTCGGCGCCCGTGCCGCCGGCACCGGGCTTGAGCAGGGTGTCGAACTCGGCGGCCACGAACTCGCGCACGCTGCCCAGGTGGTCGAGCAGCGCGCAGCAGGGTTTGTCGGCCAGCGCCTCGGCGGCGGCCGTGCAGCCGGCGCGCAGGCTCTCGGCGATCCAGGCCAGATCCTCGTCGCCCGCTGGCAGCAGGTGGGTCTGCTGGTCGTCGAGGAACTGGATGCGGTGCTCCACGCGCCGCAGGAAGGTGTAGCCCTGGGCCAGCTTCTCGGCGGTTTCGGCCGGCATCAGGCCGCGCTCGGCCAGGCGCTGCAGGCCCTTGAGCGTGCTGCGCGTGCGCAGCTCGGGGAACTGGCCGCCGCGCACCACGAGCATGAGCTGCACGATGAACTCGATCTCGCGGATGCCGCCGCGCGAGAGCTTCACGTCGTTGGCGCGCTCGGGCCGGCCCGCGGCGCGGCGGTGGGCCTCGTCGCGGATCTTCTGGTGCAGCTGGCGCAGGCCCTCGAACACGCCGTAGTCGAGGTAGCGGCGGTAGACAAACGGCGTGACCAGGCTGCGCAGCGCGGTGGCGCGGCCGCTGGTGACGGCCGCGCGCGGCGCCACGACGCGGCTCTTGAGCCACGCAAAGCGCTCCCACTCGCGGCCCTGCACCTGGAAGTACTCCTCCAGCATGGCCAGGCTCACCACGGGCGGGCCGCTCATGCCGTTGGGGCGCAGCGCCAGGTCGACGCGGAACACGAAGCCGTCGTCGGTGGTGTCGCCGATCAGCGCGAACAGCCGCTTGGCGACGAAGCCGAAGTACTCGTGGAAGCTCACGGCGCGCTGGCCGGCGGCGTCGCCCGGCGTGTGGCCGTCGTCCTCGTAGACGTAGATGAGGTCGATGTCGGACGAGACGTTGAGCTCGCGCGCGCCGAGCTTGCCCATGCCCACGATCCACAGCTCCACGGGCCGGCCGTCGGGGGCGAGCGCGGGGCCGTGGCGGGCATCGGCTTCTTCGCGTGCGGCGGCCAGGGCGATCTCGAGCGTGGCCTCGGCGAGGTCGGTCATGCAGCCGGTCACCACGTCCAGCGGCGCGGCCTCTTCCACGTCGAGCACCGCCAGCCGCTCCAGCACGAGCTGGCGCGCCACGCGCAGGGCCGAGGGCAAATCGCGCCCGCCGTCGCGCAGGCGCTGCACGAGGGCGGTGATGCCGGCCACGTCGGGGGCCGGGCCGGCCGGCAGCAGTGCGCGCTCGGCGGCGTAACGCCGGCGGATGCGCTGCACGTAGCGGCTGTGCTCGGCCAGCGCCTGCAGCGCCGGGGGGCTCGACAACATCGGAACTTCCCTCGTCCTGAAACCGGCCGGGCGGGCGTTGTGGGTGGCCTGTGCACTTCCGGCCCTTGCCCGCCGC
>Ga0209278_1001622_pt1 | contig 13420 bp, 9 predicted proteins | sample JI81BgreenDNA_FD_187504 | JGI IMG/M metagenome (GOLD analysis project Ga0209278, IMG submission 187504) | Wastewater effluent complex algal communities from Wisconsin, to seasonally profile nutrient transformation and Carbon sequestration -... | ecosystem: Engineered > WWTP > Effluent > Algae... | reverse complement strand
CGGGGAAGCCTGAGGGACTTCCGGAAGGGTCCGGGCGGCTGGGTCCCGGTCTTCGGGCCGGGAGAGGCGGGGGGCGACCCCGCCCGTGCGCGCGAGGTCGCGCGGCAGGACGAAGAGATGAAGGTTGCGGTCGCCTCCTATCACGCTGCGCTGCGCTGCGGTCTTCTCAGTGTGGCGGAGGTGGACCGCCGTGTCGTCAAGGCGTGGATCGCGCGGGTGATCCATCCCGATGCCAGAGCGGTGGCTGAAGTGGAGGCGCGGCAGCATCACGGGGGTCTTGCGGAGGTGCGGCTGGAATCCCCGGTCGACCGGATCGATCCGCGCCGCCTGTTGCCAGAGATCCAGCGTTGCCTGACCTCGGATCGCTGGATTCAGGGAAGCCTGACGCGCAGCCGTCTGCGGCTGATCACGCCATTCGTGAATCCGATACTCGCAAGTGAGTTGCAATGAAGATCCTGATCTACAACTGGGTACAGTTCGACAACCCGCATCTCGCGGGGGGCGGCGTGACCGTCTATCTGCAGAACGTCATCGAGGAATTGCTGCGACGGGATGGCGTCGAGGTCTATTTCCTGTCCTCGGGGCACCGCTATGGGCTGATCGACCGGCGGCCGAAGATCAGGCCTACGCCGAATGCAATGAACCATCCGCGGCTGAAGACGTTCACCCTCTGGAATTCGCCCGTCAAGGCGCCGGCGCATGATGCCTTTTATGCCATCGACACATGGCGCAATGACAAGGTGACGGTGAAACTGATCGAGCGCTTCCTGCGCCAGCACGGGCCGTTCGATGCGATGCATGTTCACAATCTGGAAGGCATCGGGGCGGGGGTCCTTTCGATGCCGTCAGGGGCATATCTGAAGCGGCGGTTCTATACGGTGCACAACTACATGCCCGTCTGTCCGCAGATCGAGCTGCTGTATGACGGGCGCATGCCCTGTGCCGATTTTTCCGCAGGGCATCGCTGCGTCGGCTGTCTGGCGCATGAGAACCGGATGGAAGACCTGATCGCCATGCGGCGCGTGGGTGATTACATCGACTTCCAAGGTTTTGCAGGCCATCCCGTCGGCGGTTTCCTCTTCGACTCGCTCTCGGCCGGGCATTACATGTGGAAGGCGCTGCGCAACCTCTTCGTCGATGTGCGGCACGGGTTGCGCACGCGCTTTGCCCTGTGGAAGCGGCGGCCGCGCCCCGGACCGGGGGGGCGGTTCGATTGGCGCGCGTCCCCCGGAACGCCGAGGCTGACGCAGCACCCGCTGGATCGGCGTGAGCGGTTGGCGACAGGCTATCGTCTTTGGCGCGAGGAGAATGCGCTGGCCCTTGCCACGCGGATGGATGGAGTCTTTGCCGTGTCGGATGTGGCGCGCGAGGCGATGCTGCGCTTCATGCCACCCGATGCGCGTATCGAGGCGCTGCCCCTGCCCATCGATGTGGAGCCGAACGCTGAGGAACGGGCGCGGCTGGACGAGGTTCAATCCGCGCATGAGACGGTGACCCTGTCCTTCGTGGGATATGCCATCCCGTCGAAGGGCCTGCCCTTCCTGCTGGATGCCTTGGCCGAGATCGACGATCCCTTCTATCGCGAGAAGGTCGATCTGGTCATCGTCGCCAGTCTGGGCGGGCAGCGGGCGCGGCAGGTGGTGCAGTTGAAACCGCGGTTCCGGTCGATCACGCTGGTACCGCATTACCGGCGCGATCAGCTTGTGCAGCTGGCCGAGCGGATTGACCTGAACATCGTGCCCTCAATCTGGTGGGAGACGTTCAATCAGGTGACGGTGGAACTGGCGCGTCTGGGCGTGCCGTCGCTGGTGTCTTCGACGGTCGGGGCGAAGATGGTGCTGCCGCATCACGACCGATTCGTCTTTGAAAGCGGGAACCCCGCCGATTTTCGGGCGAAACTGGACAAGCTGGTCAAGCATCCGGCGCTGCGGGCGAGCTTTCATGACCTCCCGCTGGCCATGCCCGCGATCCGCGAACATGTGGATCATCTGATGGGGGCCTATCTGGGCCGAGCGCTGCCCGCGCCGGAACGGGCGGCGGGCGCGGCGGACGGAACGGGTACAGCGAAGACAAGCGGGGCTGCGAAGAGATCAAGCAAGGAAAAGGTATCGTCGGGAACAGGAGGCGGGGCAAGTGCGTTGGTTGTCAGGAGGAAGGGCGCTGCATCTGCGAAACGCAGGAACAGCCCTCCCATGACCACCGATGCGACCTGACGGCAACCATATCACGGGCGTCCGATCCATCGGTCGAAAGGCGTCAGGAAATCATATTGGGAGTAGGTGGTGTGGAGAGAAAGCATCTGATCTGTGTCGGGGCGGCCAAGGCGGGGACAACGTGGCTGAGTGAGCAATGCCGGCGCCATCCCAGTTTCTTCATGCCGCCAATGAAGGAAATCCACTACTTTCAGAGTGTCTATGGGACCATCGACCGTCTGGCACCGATCCGGCGACTGAATCAGGTTGCAAAGTTTCTGACAGCCAGCAGCAAGGCAGTACAGGCTGCCGCGGATGAGAAGAAGCGGCAGAGGCTGGTTCGGCGGCAATCCAATCTGGCGAGATGGTATGCACTTTATGCTTCGGGTCGGATCGACGAGAAATGGTATCTGAACCTCTTTGAGGGTGCGGCAGGCGATCAGTTCATGTGCGACTTCAGCGCTGCAAGCTGCAAGATTTCGGATGCAGGCGTCGAAGCGATGCATCGCCTCTCAAACCAGACATATGTTCTCTACATTCTGAGGGATCCCTTCGACAGGTTGGTGTCGCACACGAAGTTCCATGCAAAGTTCGTTGGTGACCTGAACTGGATGCGACGCGCCCAGCAAAAAGAGGTCGAGACATATGTTCGGGATCGCTCGCTGATCGAAGATAGCCTGTATGCACACCGCATCCAGCAATTTAGGAAGCGGTTCGGAAACGATCGGCTGCTTGTCCTTGATTTCGACGAATTGCGCCGCCAGCCACTCGCATTCCTTGACAGGGTCAGCACATTCCTTGGCGTTCCGGGTTTCGGTTCTGTCGATATCGAGCGTCACACGAATCCGGGACCGGAGTTGATGTTGCCCGAAGGCGCGTTCGATGCCTTCAAGGCCGAAACCGATGCCGAAGTCGAGCGACTGGTGGAGATCGGCATAGATTTCGCCGCGAAGTGGCGGCGCTGATCCGAGCGGAAGACAGGAGTATATGCAATGATCAGCACCCTCGTTTCGATGTGCAACGACCGGATGTTGCCACATCTTCGGCGGTTCGTTGCGATCCGGGATGCTGTCGCGCCGGGCCTTTCCCTTACGCTTGTTCCATTCGACGAGGACATGGCGGGGGTGCGTGGTTTCATCGCGGGGAAGGACGGGATTTCGGTGATGGAACCGGATCCGGATTTCGACAGGATCGGCCAGCGCATCTATGGCGAGGAGGAATATCGTCCGGGGATCAAGAGTTGGCGATACTTCCGGAAGCTCAACGCCTTTGCGGTGGAAGCGGAGCACTTTGTCTTCGCCGATCTGAATGCGATCCTACTGGCCGATCCGCGCGCCTTCCTGAACCCTGATCCAGGTGATGATGCGATCATCTTCGGGACGCGGTCGATCCTGACGCGGACCCTGCCCCTTCCCGAAGTGCGGCACACCGTCGACATTCTGTTGCGGGGCGGGGGGCAGGGGTTCAACACGGCGCTTTTCGCCGCGCGGCCGGGATTCCTGTCGAAGGCGGTCGCGACCGAGATCGGCAAGGAACACCTGCGCGGCATCTTCGGAAAGGCACCAGAGCAGGGGTTTCTTTCCTTCTACAGTGCGGTTTGCGGAAAGCGTGCCTGCACGCTTTGGGAACTGCCGGAGGGGTTGTCGGATATCCGCAATCCTAGCAAGGTCGCGGTGAGCGTGAGGGACCGGCATCTTTACGTCGATGAGGGCCCCATGCGAGGGCGGCGGCTGGTCGTCGGCAAACACGTCGGACAGGACATTGTCGGCCTTCCGCAGGCGATCACGGATTTCCTGCGCGCCGCCAATCCCGCGGTGGACTGGGACGGGATCTAGGGGTTGGGTGTCTTCCTGTAATCCTCGAGTTTCTTGTAGGAACCGGATTGCATGAAGGCGAGGAAGTCGAATTCGTCATGCCGAGGCCGGACACCGAGCAGGCCGGAGAATTCGGTGAGGAACAGGCGCTTGGTCCTCTCGGCCTTCTCGTAGGAGATGAAGATCTTGGGACCTTCCAGCTTGGCGAGCACGTTTAGATTCCGCTGCTGACGCCGGAGCGCGGCCTGGATTGCATCCATCTTGGAGAAGGGGTGCCAGCGGTTCAGGGCCTGACCATTCGCCACGGCATCGCGATAGACGCAGATCGCATGCGGATTGACGAGATGCGGCCAAATCCCCTCAAGGTAGTCGGCTGCGTTGGGATGCTTCCAGCCCCAGACCTGATGATCGGCATTGTGACGCGCCACCACCTCGGCGAGCTGGTCCGGGGTGCGCCCGTGGAAATCCATGCTTTCCTGATTGTTCTCGTCGATGTTGTCGCCCATGAAGATGCCGAGCGCGCGCATGACCCCGCCAACCATCGTCGTCCCGCCGCGCATGACCCCGAGCACGACATAGGTTCTTGGGCCGGTCCGGAGCGGTTCCCCTTCGACGATCAGGGCAGAGTTACGGGTGGGGTCGGTCTTGGCAGGGGCTTTCATCGGCTGCTCCATCTTCATTCTGTCAGTATCTGCGCCCGTCGCGCCGCCGAGAGGCCGAGGTTGAAGGCATCAAGGACTTTGTCGAGCTGCACCATCGGGGCGTTGGAGACGTAAAGGGCGTCGCCGTCGGTGAGTTGGAAACGGGCGGCGGTGAACTGGGTGGCGGGGTCCGACAGGTTGAAACGGTAGACGGTTGGGATGCCGCCTTCGGTTTGCGGGAGGGTGTCGAGATCGGTCCGGCCGGTGGCGGCGAGGCGGTCGCGCGGTTCCAGGCGGAACAGGAAGACGCCGGTCGGATCGGCGCGGGTGTCGGTCGCCCCTCCGGCGGCGGCGAGGGCCTCGAGCACCGAGTAGTCGGGCGTTTCGAATTTGAAGGTGCCGGGTCGGCGGACCGATCCGGTGAGGGTGTAGCGCGGCGGTTCATGGGTGAGGACGATCATGTCGTCGCGCTGGAGGGCGATGTCGGAGGCGGGTAGGAGGAGCACGTCGGAGAGGCGGGCGGAGGCGGTGCGGCCGCCGCGGACCAGCGTGACGCGGGTTTCATGGGCGGGGAAGCGGCTGCCCCCGGCGGCGGCGATAGCCTGCGAGACGCGGTCGCCGCCGAGGCGGAGGGGATAGGGGCCGGGTGTGGCGGCATCGCCCGCGACGGTGGCGCGGTTGGTCTCGGAACGGGAGATGCGGACGAGGGCCTGCGGTTCGATCGCCTTGCCGCGCAGTGCTTCGACGATGGCGGCCTCGATGGCGACGGGCGTGTGGCCTGCGACGGGGAGGCTGCCGATATAGGGTAGAGAAATCTGGCCTGCCCGGTCGACGACGAGGCCGGGGAATTCAGTGCCGCCGCTGGCCCCGCCGAAGAGTCCGCCGGTGCCGGCCTCGAGGATGCGGATGTCGAGCGTGTCGCCGATTCCCACGGCATTGCTGGGGGCGGCGGCGGCCCCCTTGCCGAAGCCTTGCAGGCTGCGTCTGGGCGGCGTGCCAAGCTTTTCGGCGATGGCTTGCGAGACGTCCACCAGCGCGTAGTCACCGGCGGAGGCAGGGGCGAGGACGTCGGAGGTGCGCGGGCCTTGCTGTGGCAGGCCGCAGGCGGCGAGAATGACTGCGAGGGGAAGAAGGCCGCCTGAAAGCCCCATGCCGGATGCGCCCTTGGCGGTGGTGAAGCCGGGACGGCGCAGGGCAAAAGGCATCACTCGTTTACATCCGGTTACTGGGCACACACCCCCTGTCCTATGCCATCGCGGGGCCGGGAAGGCAACGGCGAAGGCCCCCATCCGCTTGCGCGCGGGGGGCGGATGTGGACAGAATGTGACAGATATGAGCGTGCCTGTGGGCACGGGTTCGTGGTTTCTGGTTCCGGGTGGGGTTGATGGGTCGGTGCGTCTTCGTCACGGGTGGATCGAGCGGTATCGGCCTTGCCGCGGCGACCGAACTGGCGGCGAGGGGATGGGCGATTGGCCTTTTCGCACGGGATAGGGAACGGCTTGGCGCGGCGGCCGAGGCGATCCGTCGGAAGGTGCCGGGGGTACGCGTCGCGGTCTATGTGCTGGATGTCGCCGATCTGTCCGCGGTCGGGTTGGCCATCGCCGAAGCAGTCGCAGAATTGGGTGCGCCGAGGCGCGTGATCCTTTCGGCGGGGATGCTTGCCATGGGCGAGGCGGATGCGATGGACATGGCGCTGCACCGGCGGGTGATGGAGGTGAACCACTTCGGCAGCCTTGCAGTGATACAGGCTGTCCTGCCGCATATGGCGCGCGGCAGTGATGTCGGGCTGGTCGGATCGGCCGCGGGGGTGGCAGGACTCTATGGGTATTCGGCCTATGTCGCCTCGAAATTCGCGCTTCGGGGATTGGCGGAGGTGTTGCGGGTGGAACTTGCCCCGCGCGGCATCGGGGTGACGATCTGCCTGCCTCCGGATACGGAGACGCCGATGCTGCACGGGGAGAAGGCGTTGCGCCATCCAGTTGTAGCGCGGATGGCGGCGGGCGCGCGGGTAATGTCTGCCGAGGCGGTCGCCGGGGCAATGATCCGGGGCATGGAGCGGGGGCGGTTCGTTGTGCTGCCCAATGCGGAGGTGCAGTTGCTGTACCTGTTCGCCCCGTTCGTTTCGGCATGGATGCGGTGGCGGCAGATCCGCCTGCTGCGCCGGTGCGGGACCAGTCGTCACGTCAGCGGAGATGTTCGCGAATAACGTGGATCGACATGGTCAGGATTGACCAGATCAGGGTCGAGACGATGAGGATGAGGCCCACGGAAAGCAGTACGCGTGGATACCGGGGTGCTTCGGGCAGGGCGGGGTGGACGAAGGTGGCGACATATCTTTGCTGACGATCCGCCTCGACGCGGGCGGATTCCAGCGAGCCGAGGGCGGAGAGGTATGTCCTTTGGAGGAAGTCGAGATCGACCGCCAGTTCCTCATAGCGGCTGACGGCGCTGTTCAGGCTGTCGGAGGCTTCGGCGGCGGCCTGAAGGTCGTTGCCGGTGGCGGCGGGTTCGGTGCCGCGACCGAGGCGTGATCGTTCGGCGGCGATCTGGCGTTCGATCGAGGCGATGCGGCTTTGCAGGACGCGGACGCTGGGGGCATCGGCGGAGAGGAATTCGCGCAGACTGGACATCTGTGCGCGCGTGTCGGCAAGTTCGGTTTCCAGACCGGCGAGGACACCCTCCTGGGCGGCGACGGCGCGGTTCGGGTCGATCTTCTGTTCGCTGTCGCGGAATTGGGCGATCAGGTTGCGCTGTTCCTTGAGCGCCTCTTCGGCACGCGCCAATTCGGCCTGTGCGAGGCGGACGGTGTCGAGCCGGGCCTGTTCGGAGACCCGGTTGACCATGCTGCTTGCGGAAGCGAGGACGACTTCAGCCACGCGACGGGCGTCTTCGGGGGTGAAGGCCTGCACTTCGACCGAGAGGATGTTGGTGGAGCTTTCGAAATGCGGGGTGATGACTCGGGGAAGGTAATCGACCTGGTCTTCCTTGGTGGCGGTGGGGGAGAGCCGCGTCAGGGCATCCCCTTTGCCGTTCGAGTAGATCGCGTTCAGGTCGAGCAGGGAGGAGATTTCGTCCAGGAACTGGCGACTTTCCAGATATTCGACCACCATGTAGCTGTCCGATTGGGTTGCCCCGCTGGACGCGCCGCCCGTCACCATGCCGATCAGATCGTTCGACGGGACGCCCGAGGGTGAGCGGATGGCGAATTTCACATCGACGGCATAACGGTCCGCGGCGAAGGCGGCAAAATAGACGATAGCCGCGAGGGTGGGCAGCACCACCATCAGGAAGAAGTTCACTTTCGTGATGCGGTTGAAGAGCCGGAGTTGGCCGGGGGGCGGAATGTCGATGGGCCCAGCGGCGAAATCCGTCGTGGGGTCGGGCACGCCGTTTGGGGCCGGGGAGGGCTGTGCCGCCGGGGGCGCGGCAGGTTGCGGGGCCGGGGGTTCGGCCTGCTGCGGGGGGGATTTGCGGGCAGCCTGCGCTGCGGCGCGTGCCTCTGCGCGGGCCCTTGCCCGCCCGGGTGACGGGGCGGCGGCGTGGTTGGGGGGTGCGCTGCGGCTTGTGCGCGGTCCCTTGGCAATGGGAGGACTGGTCGATGCATCCGCGCCTTGGACGGCCCCCCCAGAATCGCGCTGTTTGCGCGGCGGCCTCACCTGCCTGGCGCCTTGCGCAGGGGTCCGGTCGCGGTCTTCAGGTTCGTCAGTCATTCGTCGTTCCAATCCTCGGCCCGGCGACGGCGTTGCGGTCGGGGCGTGATGCCGTTGATGCGGTGGTAGTGGTCGATCGCCTCGGGCAGGCTGTCGAAGAAGACCGCCCGCCCCCGATCGAGCAGCAGCGCGCAGTCGCAGTATTCCGCAAGCGCGTTCATCGAATGCGAGGCCATGATGAGGCGGGACCGCTTGAGCAGGTGGTCGAAGGCGCTGCGGGATTTGGCGCGGAAATTTGCATCCCCGACGCTGAGCAGTTCATCGACGAGATAGGTGTCGAATTGCAGCGCCATGCTGAGCCCGAAGGCGAGGCGCGCGGCCATGCCAGAGGAATAGGTGCGGACGGGCTGATTGAGGAAGGGGCCGAGTTCGGCGAAGTCGGCGACGCGGCGGATCACCTCGTTCTCGTCGGTGCCGTAGAGGCGGGCCACGAAGCGGACGTTTTCAAGGCCGGTCAGATAGCCGTGGAAACTGCCACGGAAGCCGATGGGCCATGACACGCTGACGTCGCGCCGGATGCGGCCTTCGTCGGGGTCCACGAGGCCCGAGATCATGCGCAGAAGCGTGGACTTGCCCGCTCCGTTCCGGCCGAGGATGCCGATGTTGCGGTGCGGCAGGGTGAGGGTGACACGGTCGAGCACGCGCCGCCTTGCGCCGCCGCCCAGGCTGTAGGTCTTTGTCACGTTCTGCAGATGTATCACCGCAGGCCCCGACGCGTTACCAGCACCTGCGCGAGGCCGACGGCTATGGTGAAAAGCGCACAGAAGTAGAGATAGGGAAGATCGACATATTCGCCGTAGTCGGGATACCAGCCGCGCCGCACCCCTTCGATCCCGTGGGCGACGGGGTTCCAGAGCAGGATTGCCCGATAGTCCGGGGGCAGCGACGACAGCGAGAACAGAAGCGCGGAAAAGAAGAACAGGGGGGCGGTGACAAGGCTCCAGACCTGCATCGTCATTTCATAGCGGCGCTGGAGGGCGGCGAGGTTCAGCCCGATGCCGAGGGCAAGCAGGCCCAGCCCGGCGATGGAAAGAAGCATCCATTCGGGATGGTGCGGCCCGCTTGCCCGGAAGAAGGCGAGGAGGAATGCGATCACGAGGCAGGTGATGATGGCATAGGTCGCGGTGTCGAGCAGCAGCCGGGCAAGGGCGGTGTCCACCTCGTGCACGGTGGGGTAGTTGAGGAGGGGGGCGTTCGCCTCGAGCGACAGGCCGATATAGCTGCTGGCATGGCGGAAATATTGGAACTGCACGACGCCGAGGGCGTAGAAGATGCCGAGTTGATAGGACACTGAGCGGTGGCCGAGTATCCCCGAGAAGAGAAGCGTGATGACGGCGACGATCACGAAAGGTTCGAGGACCGCCCAGGCATAGCCGATGCGGGACCTGCCGTGCCGCACCCGCGCCTCGCGCAGGATCAGGGCAAAGAGGGTGCGGCCCATGACCACGAGACCATGCCTGAGCTGCAAGGCCTCTGGCGCGGCGGAGCCGGAATTCAGGTGAAGGGACATGGGCGGGTTGGCACTTTGCACTCGTTACGACACCGGGGGGGTCATGCGCCGCATAAAAGGCGGACTTGGGCATTGACCCATCTTACTGTGCAACCGATAACAGGACGGGTGCGGTTCTCGCAACGGGTAATGCGCCGCGCGCCTGTGCAGTGGTAACGAGTAGTACGGTTTGGGACGTTCGATCTTCATTACAGGGAGAGCCTGTCGGCTTCCCGGTGCGCCTTCGGTGGCATCCTTTGCGGGTCTGCTGAGGGATGGTCGCGATGCGGTCACAGAAATCCCTGACGACAGGTGGGTGAAGGAGTATTTCCTGCATCCTACGCCCGGAACGAAGGGCAAGACCTATACATTTGCGGCGGGCGTCCTTGAGGACCTGTGGGGCTTCGACCCCGCCGTGTTCGGCATATCGCCGCGCGAGGCCGGACAGATGGACCCGCAGCAGCGCCTGATGCTGCAGGTGGCGTGGGAGGCGTTGGAGGACGCCGGATTGCCGCCCGATGGTTTGCGGGGGCAAAGGGTCGGTGTCTATGTCGGCTGTTCGGCGATGGCGAATGCAGCGCGGCTTTCGCAGGATGCGGCCGTCACCGATGCCTATCTGATGACGGGAAATACCCTGGCCCTGGTGTCGAACCGGATATCGCATGTTCTGGACCTGCGCGGGCCTTCGATGACGGTGGATACGGCCTGCTCCTCCTCGCTGGTCGCGCTGCGGCTTGCGCAGGATGCGCTGGGGGCGGGCGTGGTGGATGTGGCCGTGGTGGGTGGGGTGAACGCCCTGCTGGACCCCTTCCATTACGTTGGATTCTCCTCTGCCCGCATGCTTTCGCCCAAGGGTCGGTGCCAACCCTTTTCCGCCGCAGCCGACGGCTATGTCCGCGCGGAAGGGGCGGTCGCCTTTGTCCTTGAACGGCGGGAGGAAAGGCAGCTTGCGCCGCGACGGGCCTATGCGAAGCTGCGGGCGGTCGAGACGAATACCGATGGCTGGACCGTTAATGTGGCACTGCCTTCGGTCGAAGGTCAGGCGTCGCTGCTGCGGCGGGTCTATGCCCGGGCCGGCGTGCATCCGGATGAACTCCTGTTCGTCGAGGCGCATGGGACCGGGACGCTGGCCGGCGATCCGGTCGAGGCACAGGCGATTGGGACGGTGCTGGGGCAGGTGCGGGCGCATCCGCTGCCCATCGGGTCGGTCAAGTCGAATATCGGGCATCTTGAGCCTGCCTCGGGTGCTGCTGGCCTGCTGAAGGCGCTGGTGGCGTTGGAAGAGGGGTTCTTTCCCGGCACGCTCCATCTGGACGAGGTGAACCCGGCCATACCGTTCGGCGATTTGAACCTGTCCGTGTCCGGGGAGCCGGTCGCCCTGCCGACGGAAGGGGAGGTGCGCTTTGCCGGGGTGAGTTCCTTCGGCTTTGGCGGTGCGAATGCCCATGCCATCCTCGAACGCGTTCCGGTGCCGGAGGCCGAGCCGGAAAGAATGGCCGCGGCACGGGCTGGATCGGTGATGCTGCTGTCTGCCTTTGCGGAGCGGTCTCTGCTCGGGGCGCTGAGGGCATGGTCGCCGCTTGTGGCGGGGGCGCGGGACGCGGCGGAGGTTGTGGAGTTGTCGCGGCAGGCCGCGGCCTTCCGGGGGCTGCATCCGAAGCGGGTTGCGGTGATCTGCGGCACCCCCGACGAAACGGCGGCGGCGTTGCAGCGCGCTGCGGCCGGGCTGTCCGACCCGCGCGTCGAACGTGCCGAAAGCCTGCTGCGCGATGCGCCTGTGGCCTTCGTCTTTTCGGGGAACGGATCGCAATTCGCGGGGATGGGGCTGGCCTTCCTGAAGGCGGATGCCGCCTATGCGCGGGCTTTGCGACGGATCGACCGCGTCTTCGCGGGGCTTTCGGGTTGGTCGATCATCGACCGGATGAGGTCACCCGGACTTGAGACGGACCTACGTGACGCGGCGGTTGCGCAGCCGTTGCTTTTTGCCGACCAGATCGCGCTGGTCGAGGCGTTGAAGGCGCGGGGGCTGCGGCCGGATGCAGTCATGGGCCATTCCGGGGGCGAGGTCGCGGCGGCCTGCGCGGCGGGCATACTGACGCTTGAGCAAGGCCTTGAGGTCATGCTGCATCGCAGCCTTCAGGCGGCCACCACGCGCGGCGAGGGGACGATGGGTGCGGTGCAGGCCGCCGAGGGGGATGTGCGGGCGGTTATCGCGGAGATGGGGGTGGATATCTCTATCGCGGCAGTGAACAGCCCGCGCAGTGTGACGATTGTCGGGGATGCGGCGGAGGTGGATGCCTTCCTGCGGCATCTGCGACGCGCGTTGCGATGGCCCGCGGTGCGACTTGCCATAGACTATCCCTATCACGGACGGGCGATGGAACGGCTGCGCGCCCCACTGATGCGCTCGCTTGCCGGGCTTTGCCCCGCTCAGGGAGAGGTACCCTTCGTTTCGTCTGTCACGGGGCGGGTGATGGCGGGGGCGGACCTCGATGCCGACTATTGGTGCGGGAACTTCTGCCTGCCGGTCGATTTCATCGGGGCAATGCGGTGTTTGGGCGAGGTGGGCTTTCGCGCCTTTCTGGAGATCGGTTCGCAACCCGTCCTGCAAGGCTATATGACGGCCTGTCTGTCCGATGCGGAGGTGCAGGTCCTGCCCAGCGGTGAGGTTGCGGCGGGGAAGGACGGGATGAACCCGGTGGATCGCCTCGTCGCCCGTGCGATGGCGCGCGGCTTTCGGCTGCGTCCCTCCAAGGGGATGACTCGACCGCGCGGAATGCGCCGGGACCTGCCGAAATATGTCTGGGCAAACGAGCCCTTCCGCATCGACCGCACGCCCGGCATCCTGAACCGTCTCGGCGATGCGCGGGTCGTCAATCCCCTGTTGGGGCGCGAGGAGGGGCTTGAGGCGGGTGTCTGGCGATCCGAACTGGATGCCCTGATCGCGCCGAAACTGGAGGATCACCGGATCGGCGGGAAGTCCATCGTTCCGGCCACTGCGATCTGGGAGATCCTTCTGGCAGCGGTGCAGGCCCGGACGGGCGAGGGTCTTCTGTCACTGCTGGACCTGGACATTCTTTCGCCCATCGTCCTGAGCCGGAAGACGATCACCGAGGTGCAGACCCGTCTTGATCCGGTTCAGGGGACGGCCACTCTGGGCATCCGGACGCGGGGGCAGGACGGTGCAATGCGCCTAATTGCCAAGGCCCGGTTAACGACGGCGCCCGCAGGCGAAGGGGAAATGGACGCGCCGGATCATGCCGTTGGGCCCGGTGATCGGGACGGCGTGGAGATCTATGCCTCGGCCCGGCGGAGGGGGATCGACTACGGGCCCCATTTTGCCCGTCTGCGCCGGTTCCGGTTGCGAGGGAAGGACGAGGCCGAGGTGTTTCTTGACGAGGCGGGCAGCGTTCTGAAGGCGGACACCCCTTTCGTCCTTGATGTGATCGGTGCGGATGCCGCGCTGCACGGATTGGTCGGGCTTCTGGAACACACACGGCTGGTACGCACGGGGTTCGGCTTTCTGCCTCAGCGGCTGGACCGGATCGACGTGATGCGGGCGGGGGGCAAGGTC
>Ga0209278_1001620_pt1 | contig 13444 bp, 10 predicted proteins | sample JI81BgreenDNA_FD_187504 | JGI IMG/M metagenome (GOLD analysis project Ga0209278, IMG submission 187504) | Wastewater effluent complex algal communities from Wisconsin, to seasonally profile nutrient transformation and Carbon sequestration -... | ecosystem: Engineered > WWTP > Effluent > Algae... | reverse complement strand
TGGCGGACGCCCAACACCTACCGCAAGGCAGGCATCAGGCAGGGGACCGCCACCTCAAATTCCACGAGACCCGGGACAACCTCGGATCTGGGACTCAAGCGCTTTGATCTCCTTGGCGATCTCGTCGACGGGGCGGGGTGGCGTGTAGACGTAGAACTGCCTGGTGAACGGGATCTCGAAGCCGATCTTGGTCTTGGTGTGGTCGATCCAGGCGTCCGCAACGTAGTGGCGAATGTCTTTCTCCAGGTGGGCCTCCGCGGCCGCCACAAGGGCCTTCTCCCGGGCCTGCTGACCGAGCGCGAGCCAACCGGCGGGCAGTGGCACGTTCTCTTGGTCGCGCAGGTCCGGGTCGGGTTCGACCTTGCCGCCGCGTCCCTTGATGATCGGTGCCTCGGGGTCGGCGACGGCGCACGCCTTGGCGAAGGCCTTCTTCTGCGCTGTCGATAGGTCGGCCACTTCGGCCAGCAGTGCACTCTCGGTCTCGAACCGCCGGCCGATGAGACCCGCGTACCTGGCGAACGGCTCGTTGGCGACCGCGTCGGCGGTGACCTCCCAGCGGCGTCGCATGGGGCGCTCGACGGTGACGCGCTGGAAGCCGAACGTCTCGTTGGTGAGGACCTTCACCCGGGCGTCCGCTGCGTACTCGTCGCGGGCGCCTCCGTAGAGGCGGGCGATCTCCTCGATGGCGTCCGGGGTGAGCTCCTTGCGCTTGTCGCCCAACGACTTGCGCATCTTGGTGCCGAACTCGCGGGCGTCGATGAGCTTGACGGTGCCGCGGTCCGCCTCGGTCTTGTCATTGGTGAGGATCCACACGTAGGTGGAGATGCCGGTGTTGTAGAACATCTGGTCGGGCAGGGCGACGATGCCTTCGAGCCAGTCGTTCTCGAGGATCCAGCGGCGGATCTCCGACTCCCCGGAACCGGCCTGCCCCGAGAACAGAGGCGACCCGGACAGTACGATGCCGACCCGCGAGCCGGTCGGCTTCATGTGCGACAGCATGTGCTGCAGGAACAGGAACGACCCGTCCGAGACCCGGGGGAGACCTGCGCCGAAGCGTCCGTGGAAGCCCTGCTTCGCGTGCTCGGTCTTGATAGGCGTGGCGTACGCCTTCCAGTCCACCCCGTAGGGCGGGTTCGCGAGGATGTAGTCGAACTTCTCGGTCGGGAAGGCGTCGCTGGTGAGGCTGTTGCCGTTGCGCATGCGCTCCGGTGCGGTGTCCTGCATCATCAGGTCGGACTGGGCGATGGCCCACGTCTCGTCGTTCAGCTCCTGGCCGTAGACGTTGACGATGGCGGCCGGGTTGAGCTCCTTGATGTGGTGCAGCGCGGTCATCAGCATGCCGCCGGTGCCGGCCGCCGGGTCGTAGACGGTACGAACCGGCTTGGGGTTGTCGGTGAGCTCCTTCGCGGCATCTCCGGACACCAGCAGGTTGACCATCAGCCGGATGACTTCGCGCGGCGTGTAGTGCTCACCGGCGGTTTCGTTGCTCATCTCGGAGAACTTTCGGAGCAGCTCTTCGAAGATGTACCCCATGGCCTCGTTGCTCACGAAGGACGGGCGAAGATCGAGGTCGGCGAAGTCGGCGAGCACCGCGTAGAGGATGCCGGCGCGGTCGAGGCGTTCGAGTTTGGGGTCGAAGTCGTAAGCCTCCATGACGACGTACGCCTCGGGGGACAGCTTGCGGATGTAGGCGCGCAGGTTGTCGGCGAGATCCTTGTCGTCGCTGAGCAGGGTCGCGAAGGTGAGCGGAGAGGTGTTGTAGAACCGGTGTCCGGCCTTCTTCTTCAGCAGCGCCGCCTGGCCCTCGCCAATGGTGCTCATGCCCTTGACTGAGTCGAGCACGGCGTCCTTAGCCGGCGCGAGCACCGCGTCCATGCGGCGAAGGACGAGCAGCGGCAACATGACCGACCCATACTCGTGCTGCTTGAAGGTGCCCCGCAGCTTGTCGGCCACCCTCCAAACGAAGGCGACCTTGTCTTGGAACCCCTGCGGTGACATCTATCCCTCTCAGTGGCGCTTGGCCGCCGTGCGTGAAGAAGATAGCGGTTGTCGCAGCCCCATTTGATCGTACTTCTGAGTGCGCGTGCGGCGACCTGCCGATTTCGCGTCGGGCATGGGCTCTGGCGGGGTCGAGTTCGGGATCATCAGCAACGCGTGTCCACACCACCCGATTGCCGGCGGGCCTACGGCAACGAGGTGACCATCCTAGAGACCATCCCGTGAGCCGGCGCCGTTGCCACGTTAGGTGACCCACGCCGCCTCGCAGAGTGGCAACTGCGCCCGCCGCGGCCGTGTCCGATCACGCGATCCGGAAGGCGGGCAAGGCGACTATCGACATGCCGGGAGGTTCGCCCACCAGGGCCAGCAGCCAAAGGTAGGGCCATTCCGGCGACGCCACGGACCCCAACCCAAAGGCCAGGGCGCACCCAGCACACCACAGATGCATGAGGTCTGTGCGAGTTGAAGGGGCTGTCTGATCTGGGTGTGGCCAAGTCAGGGTCGGGACAGCCGGACTGCGCGGTCGGACGCGAGCATGTGCGGCGTGAGCTTGCCGGGGAAGGTGTTCTGCTGAGAGACGTGGAAGCAGCCAAGAAGGGTCACGGTTCGCGTCCGTCAGGGATGACCAGTCCGGCGAGGCTAGATGGTGCGCAGGGTGAGGAGGAACTGGCCGCCGCCCGCGTCGATCTGGGTGGTCACCGCGAGGTCCGGCGCGAACCTCGACAACCGGTCAACCAGCCAGGCTGCGGCATCATCGGCGTCGGTTCGGCTGAGGCAGCGAGCCACGAGCTCCCGACCGCCCTTGCGCGTCAGCCTTTCCACGGTCGAAACGATGGGTGCGGGATCCACTACGACCAATGCCGGCGACCAGGCCACGACGGGCTTGACCGCACCCTTGCGGGTGTTGCAGGACCGGTGCGCCAGCCGTTCGGAACCCGGGACGATCTTCTTGCCCTTGGGCGCTGCGCCGGCGTCGAGGCTGGGTCCGCGGTCGGAGTTGACCGATGCGTCGGGGTCCACGGGTTCATCGCACAGCCAGCATCGCCAGGAGTCGCGGACGCCAACGTCGGTGAGAGTGCTCATGTAACGAGGCTACGGGCGCTGGACGCTGCTCCACGCCACTCCCGGTTCAGGCCAGGGCTGTGCGCTCCGCCTTCTCGGCGAGCAGCCCACGCGCCGCCAAGCCGATCACCGCACTGTAGGTGGGGTAGGGGAACTTCACACCAGCAAGGGTTGACACGTCGATCCCGGCTGCCATCGCCGTTGTCACCGACTGGATGACCTCCACCGCGTTCTCCCCCACAGCGTGCGCGCCAAGGATGAGTTCGCGCCTGCGATCGGAGATGAGAGTGAGGACGCCGCGCTCCCTGCGATGACGCCGACCAGGTACCCCCGTCAGGGTCGGGAGAGCTGGACCGCGCGGTCGAGAACGGAGTCGAGCATGTGTGGCGTGAGCTTGCCGGTGAAGGTGTTCTGCTGGGAGACGTGGTAGCACCCAAGCAAGGCCACCGTGCGTCCATCGGGAGCGACCAGGGCGGCTTCGGCGCCGTGCGCGAACACGGGTGCAGGGCGCGGCACGTCCCAGCCCAGGTCGGTGAGACTGGCGAGCAGGGCGTGCCAGCCGAAGGCTCCGAGCGCGAGTAGCACCTGGGTCGACGGACCGAGGAGCTGCAGCTCGCGTGCCAGCCAGGGCGCGCAGCGTCGCCGCTCCTCCGGTGTCGGCTTGTTGGCCGGCGGCGCACAACGCACCGGCGCGGAGATTCGCACGCCGGAGAGTTCGAGCCCGTCCTCGCGGCTGATCGAGACGGGCTGGTTGGCGAGTCCAGCTCGGTGAAGCCCAGCGAACAGAAAATCGCCGGAACGGTCGCCGGTGAACATGCGTCCGGTCCGGTTGGCACCATGGGCTGCCGGAGCAAGCCCGACGATCACTATCCGTGCGTCGCGGTCGCCGAAGCCGGGCACCGGCCGTCCCCAGTACTCCTCGTCGCGGAAGGCGGCCCGCTTGTCGGCCGCGACACTCTCCCGCCACGCCACGAGCCTGGGGCACGCACGGCACTCGACCAGCGACGCGTCCAGCTCGTCCAGCGTGGACACGCTGGCGGCGACTGACGGGTAGTCGGCAGAGTCCGGATCGAGCATGACTCCATCATCGGGCGGACGGACGATGCTCGCGACGTGATCGCGATCCCGCGCCAGGTTCGGACACGACGTACTGATCATCCTGATCGCGATGATGAGCGGCACCAACCCCTGGGAGAAGTGAACGCAGTCAGGCGCTGAGCTCGGCAGCGCGCTTACGAATGCTATGGGCCACCCTTACCGGCAGCGAGTCGTCGGGGACGTCGTCGAGTGCGAAGTGAACCGCCCTCGCGGTGTCATCGACCACCTGCCTTGCTGTCGGTTCGTCGATGCCCCAGCGGGTGGCCTCCTCGACCAGGTGGGCCGCGCTCAGGTACTTCAGATTCCGTTGGCCGGCCAGCTGCATGCCGAAGTTGCTGTAGCGGTTGCTCACGTAGAACACGGGGGCAACGTCGTAGGCAGGGGCGAGGGAGAAGAGACCGTCGGTGAGCAGCAGCGAGTAGTTCTTTGCGTGCGCGTCGCCGTTTCCGACGATCACGTTGAAGGTGACCAACTGCAACAGCGCACGGCGGAACCCGGCCGGGTCGAGAGACTCCGTCGCGGGTCCGGCGGCGATCCGTGCCAGCCGGCTCGGCACATCGTTGCCCGGCTCGTACTTGTTGCCTGGGCGGATGCCGAGGGCCTGGGCGAAGTCTTCCTGGTGGAGTCGCTGGCCGTTGGCGCGGTCGTACCGCTCGACCACGAGCGTCAACCGGTCCCCGAACCGGACGAGCTCGCTGTGGGCCACGCTCAGACCAGCGGCCGCGGCCAGGCGCATCGCCCAATGCTCGTACTCGATGATCTCGGGCACGGCCACGCTCGGATCGATGGGTTCCGGCTTGATGATGTGGGTCGACATCGCCCCAGCCGCCGGCCACGCCCAGCCATCAGCGGTGCGGGTCAGCAACACTTTCGACTGGATCCCGCCCAGCGAGGCGCTCACCGTTTCGCCCTCCGGCGCTGCAAGCGTGGGGAGGTCTTCGACGATCGCCGCCACTTCGGCTTCGCTCAGCGGCACCAGGTGGCCGTTCTGTGGCTCGCCACCGGTGGTGAGCTGAACCGCGCCGGCGCACTCGCCGCCGATATGGCGCAGCAGCCCGAACGTGTCTCCGGGACGAACCTGGTACTGCTGCTCCAGCTGGGTGCGGACCGCACCCTCGGGCAGCAGGTTGTCCAAGTAGTCGTCGAGAGCTTCTGACTGGACGCGGCGGGTCGTGAGCGGCAGCGAGTAGGACAACACTCGGGTACCAGCACCCCATTGGTTCAGAGCCTCGCTGCTGAACCGAAGCCGGGTGGCGCCGTTGCGGAGCTGCTCGATCTCCCCGAGAGGATCGCCGTGGAGCCACAGGTTGAGGATGTTGGAGCTCACTTGGCCTCCTGCTCGACCTTGAGGCGCGCGCCGCGGGGCACTAGCACGATGTCGTAGCCGGTGACTGCGACCATGTCGATCACAGTGGCGGTGGAAACCTGCTGGCCGCGCTCCATCCGCGAGACGGTGGGACGTGACGTGTGGGCACCCTCGGCCGCGTCCGACTGGCTGAGCCCGGCAGCCTGGCGGATTTCTGAAAGGGCTGAGCCGAGCGCTTGGAGACTACGCACCCTAAACCATGGCTGCGTCATTATTGATTCAACTCCTCTGAATGCCTGAATGAATCATCTGTGATGCAGAGTACTCGGACTAGGCATGTGAATCAAGGGTGATTCATTCCTCTCGGCTACCCGCTCTCCGGCGACCAGCTCCGATCGAGAGCGTTCATCTATGGCACGTCAGCTGGAGTAACGCGACGGCGAGAAGCTGATGTCCCAATGTCCGAATCATTGCGACAGGACACTCGGGAGCCCGTACTCTGATGTCTGAATGATTGAGACATAGGAACACCGATGAACCAGCTCTTTGAAACACCCAAGCTCGAGCCACAGGACCTGACTGTGATCGACGAGATCCACTCGATCCGCGACCAGCTCGCGGCAGGCTTGCGTGCGCCGAGGCGATGGATGGGCGGGCTTCGCCGAACGACCCAAGCTCGCGCAATCCAGGGTTCGAACAGCATCGAGGGCTATACCGTCACCGATCAGGACGCCGCCGCGGCCGTCGAGGACGAACCGCCGATGTCGGCCGACGACCGCATCTGGGCAGAGATCCTCGCCTACCGTCGCGTGCTCACTTATGTGGTGAACGTCGGCGCGGAGCCCGGGTTCGAGGTCGACGAGAGCACGATTCGCTCGATGCACTTCATGCTCCTGGAACACGAACTGTCCAAGGCGCCTGGCCGCTACCGCACCGGTCCCATCTATGTTCACGATGGACCCGGTGACCGCACCGTGTACGAAGGGCCGGACCCGACAGTCGTGCCCGACCTGATGCGGTCCCTCGCCGCGTCCTTGGCGAGCCGGGGCGGGGACGCGATGGTGCGCGCCGCGATGGCTCACCTGAACCTGGTCATGATTCACCCGTTTCGCGACGGCAACGGCCGCATGGCGAGGGCCCTGCAAACCTTGGTGCTGGCCCAGGATCAGGTCCTCGAACCCACGTTCAGCAGCATCGAGGAGTGGCTCGGACACAACACCCAGCAGTACTACAACGTCCTGACGGCAACGGACGGCGGGGCCTGGCACCCGGACCGCGACGCTGGTCTGTGGGTGAAGTTCAACTTGCGAGCCCACCACATGCAGGCCCAAACCCTCCGCCGGCGCGTCGCCGAAGCTGAGAGTCAATGGGCCCTCATCGACTCGCTGATCTCGGGGGGCGGCCTGCCCGAAAGGGTCGGGGACGCCATCTTCGACGCGCTGCTCGGGCTGCGCGTCACGCGCCCCTCGTACGTCAAGCGGTCAGAGGTCGAGGACCGAACTGCCACACGCGATCTCGTCCGCATGGTTGAGCTCGGCCTTCTGGAGCCGCACGGGCAGACCCGCGCCCGCTACTACACCGCTGGCGAGCTGCTTCGCGAGCAGATGCAGAGGCTCCGCGACCAGCGTGGGACGCTCAAGGATCCCTACCCCGGACTCATTTCCGAGATCACCGTAGAGGCTGCGCAGCCTGGATTCTGGTAGGGCGCCCTCACAACGGTCTCGACTGGCTCGATCGCCGGTGGAGTCCGACCCCGACGCCTGTCGCCCGAACGGGGTCTGGCAGGGCGACTGAGGGCTGGGCAAGCTGGCGGGCGTGTCTGTCACCCCGCGGACCTCCTCCGGCGCCCATCTCGACGCCGAACCACGCCCGCACGTCCCGCAGCGTGTCGCGGCCTTGCCTGTCGATGCACCCCTGGAAGTCGTCCAGTGGGCTCGGTACGGCAAGCACCGGCTGTACGTGAACACCGCGGACGGTCGTCAAGTGGGCTGGCTCGATCTGGACACCGGCGCACGCAACCTCGCCATGCCCGACCGCGCTGAAGCGTTCGAGGCGGCCATCTCAGCACCCCGCACGGACACCCGGCCGGACGCTCCTCGCCGGGCACCGATCGAGTCGCCGTCCGTTCCAGGACCGATCACCGTTCCAAACCGTTCTCACGTCCCGCCTGTAGCAGCGAGTGGCTCTGGTCTTGCTACCCCGCCGGATCCGTCGATAGCCCTCGGCCCGGGCGGGCCATCTCCGGTGCGGTGGACGCCGCCCGAGTCACCCTCGGCGCCGCCACCGGCCCCGGCGCCTCCGCCAGTGGGCGGGCGTACCCGGTGCCGCCGCACCTGTGGGCCCCACCGGTCGGGCCACCGGCCGTCGCCGATCTGGCGACGAATCGGCCAGGCGTGCAACTCGAAGCTCAGGTGCAACTCGCCCACGAAGCCGGCCAGCGGCCGACGCCGAACTCTCTGCTCTCCGCCATGAGAGGCCTCCAGATCGTGCGATTTCGTGCGACGAACGTGCGATATCACATCATATCTGGGCTCACGACTGCCTACCAGAGCCTCGTGACCTGAGGGGCATATCCCCTAGTCACGGAGCCGAAACTCCTTGTGGGCCCACTGGGAATCGAACCCAGAACCCGCGGATTAAAAGTCCGCTGCTCTGCCGATTGAGCTATAGGCCCGGCGTTCACTCTAGCGGGGGAGGTGGGCCTCCCTGAGCAGCTTGCCGTCCCGTGGCGCGACGACAGCCACCCAGCAACTTGCGTCCCTGCAAAAATGCGCTAACGTAATCATGCGCTGCCGCAAAGTTCGGTGGCGTTTCGCATGTTGCAGGAGGATCTCGTGGCCACAGCCACCCTTGAGCGCCCAGCCGAGCAAGCAGACGCGTCGAACCCGATCATGAGCCACCGCCAGATCATGCTGGTGATCTACGCGTTGATGGCCGGCATGTTTCTCAGCGCACTGGATCAGACCATCGTCGGCACCGCGATCCGGACCATCGGAGACGATCTCCACGGTCTCGATCAGCAGGCCTGGGTCACCACCGCGTACCTGATCGCCGCCACCGTCACCACGCCGCTGTACGGCAAGCTCTCCGACCAGTTCGGCCGACGTCCGCTGTTCATCACCAGCATCACCATCTTCGTTGCGGGCTCGCTGATGTCCAGCTTCGCCACCAGCATGCTGTCCCTCGCCGCGTTCCGCGCCTTCCAGGGCCTCGGCGCCGGCGGCCTGATGAGCCTGCCGCTGGCGATCATCGGCGACATGCTCGCCCCCCGCGAGCGGGCAAAGTATCAGGGCTTCTTTCTGGCCACCTTCGGCATCGCGTCCGTGATCGGCCCCCTGGTCGGAGGTCTGTTCGCCGGCGCCGACACGATCCTGTGGGTGTCCGGCTGGCGCTGGGTGTTCCTGGTCAATGTGCCCGTCGGCGCCCTTGCGCTGCTGATGGTGATCAGCTTCCTGCACCTGCCGCACGAGACCCAGGGGCGTCCGCGCATCGACTGGTGGGGCGCCACGCTGGTGGTCGGCACCCTGGCCCCGCTGTTGTTGGTCGCCGAGCAGGGACGTGAGTGGGGCTGGACGTCCGCCGCCTCGATCGCCTGCTACGTGATCGGCGTCACGGCGCTGCTGTCCTTCATTCTGGTCGAGCGGGCGATGGGCGCGAACGCGATCATTCCCCTGCGGCTCTTCAAGTCCAGCGCGTTCGCGACGACGACGGTGCTGAGCGTGCTGGTCGGGTTCGGCATGTTCGGCGCGATGCTGACCATTCCCCTCTATCTGCAGATCGTCTCCGGCCTGACACCGACCCAGTCCGGGTTCGCCACGTTGCCGATGATGGCGGGGTTGATGATCGCGTCGATCGGCTCCGGTCAGATCGTCGCTCGCACCGGCAAGTACAGCGTCTTTCCGGTCACCGGAACGGCCACCACCGCAGTAGGCTTCCTGATTCTCGCCTTCATCACCGTCGACAAGCCGCTGTGGTACCTGATGGTGGCGATGTTCGTGATCGGCCTCGGTCTGGGGCAGCTCATGCAGACCCTGACGATGGCGGCCCAGGCCGCAGCGGAGGCGCGCGACATCGGCGTGGCCACGAGTTCGGCCACCTTCTTTCGCCAGATCGGCGGCACGCTCGGTACCGCGATCATGTTGTCCCTACTGTTCACGATCCTGCCGCTGAACATCACCAACTCGTTGGCCGACGAGAAGTCCGTCAGCGAGGCCCTCGATGCGGCGATGGATCCGGTCGTGGCGTCGGCGCCGAACAACCAGGCGATCATGGCCAAGCTGTGGAACCCGGTCGTCGACAAGATCAAGACCACGATCGACGACAAACTGTCCGACGCGACCGACGAGGTGCACGACAAGGTCGAAGCCGCCGTGCGCGAGAAGGTCGCCGAGGCCGTCCACAAGGGCGCGGCCAAGGGTGCCGGCAAGCTGGCGGACGGGGTGTCGCAGGTCAGCCTCGGTCTCGACAGGTTGAGCACCGGAACGGGTGCCTTCGTCGGCGGCGGCGGCGGCGGCCGGCTCGGGGCGGGCGCTCAGCAGTTGGCCACCGGCACCGCCAAGGTGGCGGCCGGCGCCGGACAGCTCGCAACCGGCCTGGCCAAGGTCAGTTCGGCCGAGAAGACCGCCGCCAGGAACGCCAAGCAGTCGACCGCCGACTTCAACAAGCTGAGCGCTGCGATGGCAACGCTGGACACCGATCGAACGTCCTGCGACGATGGCGACGCCGCCGCCTGCGACCAGATCGACGGTGACCAGAGCGCGGTCACGGCGGCGATGAAGTCACTCGGCACAAGCGTCTACACCACCAGCGCCTACTTGAACGGGGCCGCCGGCAAGCCGGGGCTGGCGGACGGGGTCGCGCAGCTCGCGACGGGTTCGAAGGGGCTGGCGTCCGGGCTGAAGCAGCTCGCCGGCGGCACCCAGAAGTTGGCCGACGGGGCGACCACCGCGGCCGACAAGGGTGGCGCGTTGACCACCGGCACCAAGGCGGCCGCGTCCGGCACCGCGAAGCTGAGCGCCGGCGCCAAGCAACTGTCCAAGGTCGAGAAACTGATCAACGCAAAGGTCAAGGAGCTGCTGCCGGCTGCGCAGGCCAAGGCCATCAAGAAGGTCGCCGACGACAAGAACCTCAGCGTCGTGAACGGCCGGCTGGCGGTGAACTACAGCGACCCGGTGCAGCGCAGGGCGATCATCGACTCGGTCGTGCCGGAGCTGATCAAGTCGATCAAGAACGGCGACACCGACAACGTGCAGACCGATACCAGCGCGAGCGACACCTCGTTTCTCAAAGGGGCGGACCCCCGGCTCACCAAGTCGTTCCTGACCGGCTTCAACGCCTCAGTGGTCAGCATCTACTGGGTAGGGCTCGGGGTCATGCTGCTCGCGTTCGTGATCACCTGGTTCTTCCGGGTGCCGCCGCTGCGCACCCGCTCAGCCATGCAGGAGAAGGCGGACGAAGCGGCCCGGGCGCTGATCGGCGCTCAGGACGGTGAGACCGGCGGCGGCGACACTCGGAAGGTCGACGAGCGAAGCGCCGCCGACGGGATGCTGGGATGATCGGACTCGTGACCGACCAGCCCTCCACGTCGCTGCGAGAGCGCAAGAAGCGCGCCACCCGTGAGGCACTGCACGCCGTGGCGCTGCGGCTGGTCGCCGAGCGCGGTCCTGAGGAGGTGACGATCGAGGAGATCTGCGACGAGGTGGGGGTCTCGCCGCGCACCTTCTTCAACTATTACCCGACCAAGATCGCGGCGGCATTCGACCTACCGGTGGCCGAGATTCCTGACGAGGAGCGCGAACGGTTCCTGAACGCGTCCGGCAGCCTGGTGCTCGACAGTTGCGAGCTGGTGTCGCGCAATGTCAGCCTGCCCAGCGACTATCCGCGGATCAAAGCGATGCTGCACGCGCGGCCCGAGCTGGCGATGGATTTCTGGCAGCAGACCCTGCAACGGCTGAAACCGTTCTTCGTGCTGATCGACGAGCGGGTGGGTGATCCGCACGTGGCGCGGATCGCCTTCGGCATCGTGATCACCGCGGCGAGCTCGGCGATGATGACCGCGGACGTCCCGTCCGTGCACCCCGAGGGCCGGCTGCTGGCCGAGGTGCGCACGATGAAGGCGCTGATCGGCGAGATCGACCGCCCGGTCGGTTGAGCCTGCGGTTGCCCAGCGCACCTATGCTCGAGTCGTTCCGGTGATCCGCCAGACAGAATTCGTTGAACACAGAAATAGCCGCTCGAACCACCCGTCCGAGTTCTCATTTCTCTATCGTCGGTTGAGGTTTGCTCTCAGCCTCTGTTTAGGCATGGTTAATAATCTGAGCCGCTGATAATCTGCCGCGCAGCGGAGAAACGGTGGGCCGGGTCACAAGGAATTTTCGAGCAACCGCTTCGCAGAGCGGGGGCATGGTGGCGCACACTCGTCGTTCGGTTGCGATCACGCCTGCCCGCAGGGTGCTGGCGGTCGTCAGCGCCTTTCTGCTGGTCATCGGCTGGCAGCTCGGACACCCCCTCACTGCATTCGCGGACGGTCCGACGACCTTCAGCAACACCTCGTCCATCGCGATCCCGGCCACCGGCACTCCGAACCAGATCGGCCCGGGCAGCCCCTACCCCTCGAACATCACGGTCAGCGGAATGGCGGGTGCCGTCAGCAAGGTGCAGGTGCGATTCAACGCACTCACCCACAGCACCCTCAACGACGTGGACGCCCTGGTGGTCGCCCCCAGTGGCGAGAACCTGGTCGTGCTCTCGGACATCGGTGACCCCAATACGTTGGCTTTCGCGAACAACGCCACTCTGACCTTCGACGATGCGGGGCCCGCGGTCAGCGCCGGCAACGTAGCCACGGGCACCTACCGTCCGACCAATACCGGTAGCACCGACGCCTTCGCCTCCCCGGCGCCCACAGCCTCGAACCAGACGACGCTCGCGGGCGCCTTCACCGGCATCGATCCCAACGGTAGCTGGCAACTCTTCATCGTGGACGACGCCTCGGGCGACGTCGGCACCATGGCCGGCGGCTGGAGCCTGATCATCACCACCGAGGTTGCGGCAGTGGCGACCACGACGACAGTCACGTCGTCCGACACGACCTCGACGACCGGCAGCTCGGTGACCTTCACCGCCACGGTTCGCGCGGGTGGCGCACCGGTGACCTCGGGCACCGTGCAGTTCGCCGCCGACGGCACCAACTTCGGTACACCGGTGAGCGTGAACAGCTCGGGGGTGGCCACGGTGAGTACCTCGTCGCTGACCGAGGGCACGCATCTGATCAGAGGCACGTTCTCGGGTGTCAGTGGCTTTCTGACCAGCAACGGCACGGTCAGCCAGCGGGTCGACAACGCCACCACGATCAATGACCGCACCTACTGCAACGCCGGCCCGATCACGGTGCCGACGAGCGGCGTGGGTGCGGCGCAGCCGTACCCGTCCAATATCTTCGTCACCGGCTTGACCGGGCAGATCACGAAGGTGACCGCACAACTCAGGGGTGTGTCGCACACGGCCCCGATCGACCTCGACATTCTTCTGGCAGGCCCTACCTCGACCCGCAATCTGTTCCTGATGAGCGATGCCGGCGGCCAGAATCCGATCAGCAACCTCAATCTGACCTTCGACGACGCCGCAGGCAGTGCCCTCGGAACGTCACCGACCAGCGGCACCTATCGTCCGACCAGGATCGCCGACGAGACGGCCACGCCCCCGTGGCACGCCACTTCGACCATCGGCTCACCGGTATACGAGCGCGGAGCATCGAATCGTGTGACGAGTGCCCGGTCGATGATTGCGTCGTCGCGCTCATCTCGCACGACGCAGCGCGACACCTCGCGTGCGCGGGCCGGCCACGGCGAAATCAGCTTGGCCGCTACCTGATGCGCGTCACCCCCGCTGAGGCGCACGATCGCAATCGCGCCGCGCCCGGCGGGGGTGCTCAGCGCGGCGATGGTGTCATTGCGGACCAGCATCGACGCTCCTTGTGCT
>Ga0209278_1001619_pt1 | contig 13446 bp, 3 predicted proteins | sample JI81BgreenDNA_FD_187504 | JGI IMG/M metagenome (GOLD analysis project Ga0209278, IMG submission 187504) | Wastewater effluent complex algal communities from Wisconsin, to seasonally profile nutrient transformation and Carbon sequestration -... | ecosystem: Engineered > WWTP > Effluent > Algae... | reverse complement strand
GCGTGATGAGGGAGGTGAGTTTCCTGATGCCGGGCTGGATCTGGGCGCGGATTTCACCGCGATGGTGAGTTTCCGCACCACGGGTGATGGCACTTTGTTTGCGAAATGCGCGCCGAAGGACAAATGGTCGCCCGGGTCGAAAGCGCTGTTTGTTCGCAAGGGTCAGCTCGTCTATGACATCGGCTGGTTGGGAGAAATGAGCGGTGGCAAGGTCGATGACGACAAGCCACACGTCGCGGTGCTTTCCGTGAAAAACGGTCACGCGCAGTTATGGCTGGATGGCAAGATGATTGCCGAAAAAAAAGAATTCACCCGTCAGGATGTGGCGACGCATGTGTGGAAGGTAGGTCGTGCGACCAAGGATTTCGGCGGTAATTTGCAACAAGGTAGCATCGCCGGATTGAAGGTATGGAAACGGGCTGACAATGTCGGTTTTCGTTTCCAAGACAAGGCACAGGGCGCGAACACGCCGGATTTTACCTACCTTCCGCGTGCACCGGAAAAGCCAAGCATCGAAGGTGGCAGCGGCTGGGTGCAGGCGCTGGAACGCAGCGATCACTCGGACATCGTCCGTGGCTGGAACGCCAAAACGCTGAAAGAAGGTGCGGAAATCTATCAAGCGATGTGCATCGTCTGTCATGGCGATAAGGACAAGCCCGGTTCTCTCCCCACAGCGCTGCGTTTTGCGGAAGGTCAGTTCAAGAACGGCGCGGATCCGTATTCGATGTATCTCACGCTCACGCATGGCTACAATCAAATGACCGCCATGCCGCAATACACCACGGCGCAGAAATACGCGGTCATCCACTACATTCGCGAAACTTATCTGAAAGCGCACAATCCCACGCAATACACGGCGCTCACACCGGAGTATCTGACGTCGCTGCCCAAGGCGATGCTCACCGCGAAGGTGGAGAAAGAAGACCGTTCGCTGCCTCCTTATCAGCGCATGGAGCTGGGGCCTTTCCTGCAATGGACCTATCAGATCGAAAAGGGCAACATCGCGCAAAAGGGCATCGCCATCCGGCTGGATGCCGGGCCCGGCGGTGTGACCAAGGGCCGCGCGTGGATGGTCTACGACCACGACACCATGCGTCTCGCTGCGGCGACCACGGGAGACTTTGTCGATTGGCGTGGCATCGCCTTCGACGGCAGCCACGGCACGCACACCTCGCTCACCGGCGAAAAACACGTCGTGCTGCCGGAGGGGCCGGGCTGGGGGATGGGTGGCTTTGAAGACAAACGCGCGCAGGCGAAGGATGGCAGAAAGTATGGCCCGCATCCGCTGATCCGCTACAAGGGCATTTGCGTCTATCAGAATCAGTGCGTCATCGAAGCGAACATTTTTGGCGCGGACATTCTCGAGTCGCCGTCATGGATCGAAAACGGCGACAAGCCGGTGTTTGTCAGAACCATCCAGGGACTCGCCCCGTGGCAACAGCTCAAACTGCGCATCGCCCCCGTGTCGGTCAATGTGGTGCTCAAAGGCGATGGCAGCCTGAGTCAGGAAGACGGCTTCTGGGTTGCGAGCCTGCCGAGTGAGGCAAAGGTGCGCCTGTTCCTTTCCCGTGCCGATACCGCATCGATCGAAGCCTTGGCGGATTCCGTGGCCGGGCCTATCGATCTGATATCTCTCACAAAAGGCGGCCCGGCGCAATTCACGGCCACCGTCACCACGCAGTCGGTCGCGGGCAAAGAGGATGCCGCTTTTGTCGCCGAGCAATTTCCGCTACCGATCGAAAACCCCTACCACAGCTGGCTGCGGCCCGGTGGCTTTGATTTCACGCCGGATGGCAAAGGCGCGATCGTGACGATGTGGAATGGCGATGTCTGGCGCGTCGATGGAGTGAAGGAAAAAGCGCCCGCCACGCTGACATGGCGTCGCATCGCGAGCGGTTTGTTCCAGCCGCTGGGCGTGAAATTCCGAGGCGAGGAACTGTTCATCACCTGCCGCGATCAGATCGCGAAACTCGTGGACCTCAATGGCGATGGCGAGATCGACCGCATCGCCTGCTTCAACAACGATGCGCAGGTGACCGAGCATTTCCATGAATTTGCCATGGGCTTGCAGACCGACAAGGAGGGGAATTTCTACTACGCCAAATCCGCGCGGCATGCGCTCGACAGCGTGGTGCCCCATCACGGCACCTTGCTCAAGGTCAGCAAGGATGGATCTACTACGGAAATCGTAGCAAACGGCTTCCGTGCGGCGAACGGGGTTTGTCTGAACGAGGACGGCAGTTTTTTTGTGACTGATCAGGAAGGCCACTGGACGCCGAAAAACCGCATCAACCGCGTGAAGCCCGGCGGCTTTTACGGCAACATGTACAGCTACGGTGCTCCCGCGGACAAGAGCGATGCCGCGATGCTGCCGCCCATGGTGTGGATGACCAATGCGAAGGATCGCAGCCCCGCCGAACTGCTGTGGGTGCCGAAAAACGCATGGGGCACTCTGGGCGGCAGTTTGCTGAATCTGAGCTACGGCACGGGGCGTGTGTTTGTCGTGCCGCATGAGGAAGTCAAGGGTCAGTGGCAGGGCGCGGTGTGCGAGCTGCCCATGCCGGCATTCCCTTCGGGAATCATGCGCGGACGATTCGGCGATGACGGCGCGCTTTACGGATGCGGCATGTTTGCCTGGGCGGGCAATGCGCAGGCCCCCGGCGGTTTCTATCGGATCCGTCGCGGCAGCAAGGCGCTGCCAGTGCCCATCGCCATCCACGCGGCGAAAGGCAGGATGACGGTGACCTTCAGCGAAGCTCTCGCGAACAGCAGCGCCTCGCTCAAGGTCTGGAGCCTGAAACGCACGCCACAGTATGGCTCGAAGCACTTTGACGAAAAACCACTGAACATCGCCGGCACCACGCTCAGCGATGACAAACGCACTCTCACGCTGGAGCTGCCCGACCTCGCGCCCACCCATTGTTATGAACTGAAAATCGGTGACAGCGTCCTGCACGGCACCATTCACACACTCGACGAACCATGAACATGAAACGGACCATTTTTCCACTGCGCTCCCTGTTGCTCGCGCTCACCTGTGCATCCGCCTTGGCGTCACCGAAGCCGAATGTGATTTTGATTTTCGCCGATGACCTGGGCTACGGTGACCTCGGCTGCTACGGTGCGGAAAAAATCCGCACGCCGCATCTCGATCGCATGGCGGCGGAGGGAGTGCGTTTCACCGATTTTTATGTGGCGGCGGAAGTCTGCACCCCCAGTCGCGCGGCCTTGCTCACCGGGCGCTATCCGCTGCGCAGCGGCATGTGTGGCGACATCGAACGCGTGCTTTTTGCCAATTCGAAGGGCGGACTGCCGCCTGCCGAAATCACCATCGCCGAGCCCTTGCGCGGTGCGGGATACGCCACCATGCACATCGGCAAATGGCACCTGGGCATTCACGAAGGCTCACGTCCGCTGGATCAGGGATTCGACCACAGCTTTGGTTTGCCCTACTCGAACGACATGGATCCGAGGCCCGGTTTGCCCAAGGGCGCGACATCCTCGCCCACGCCACCAGCGGACGGCTGGAATGTGGCCTTGATGCGCGATGGGAAAATCATCGAGCAACCGGCGGACCAGACCACCCTCACGAAGCGCTACACGGAGGAAGCGGTGAAATTCATCGGCGAGCACAAAACGCAGCCGTTTTTCCTTTATCTGGCCCACACCTTTCCGCACGTGCCTTTGTTTGCCTCGGCGGATTTCAAAGGCAAGAGCAAGGCGGGGATCTACGGCGACACGGTGGAGGAGCTCGACTGGAGTGTGGGGCAAATTCTGGAGACCTTGCGCAAGGAGAAGTTGGAGCAAAACACCTTGGTGGTCTTCACCAGTGACAACGGTCCGTGGCTGATCATGGGCGAGTGCGGCGGCTCGGCCGGACCCTTGCGCGATGGCAAGGGCAGCACCTGGGACGGCGGCATGCGCGTGCCTTGTGTGGCGTGGATGCCCGGTCGCATCAAGCCCGCGGTGTCCTCGCAGATGGTCCAGGCGATGGACTGGTTTCCCACGGCGCTCTCGCTGGCGGAGGTGAAACTGCCGGAGGGTGTGGTGCTCGATGGCGTGAATCTCTCGCCCTTGTTGTTAGAAAACCAGCCCTTGCCGGAGCGTCCGTATTTTTTCTATCGCGGGCCGCACCTGTTCGCCTGCCGGCTCGGGCCCTGGAAGGCGCACTTTTTCACGCAAGGCGCCTACGGCGGACCTGCCAAACAATCCCATGAACCGCCCTTGCTCTATCATTTGGGGAACGATCCTGGTGAAAAAAACAATGTTGCCGCAGATCACCCTGAGGTGTTAGAACAAATCAAGTCCGCTGTGTCGGCACATCAGGCCAAGATGGTGGCTGGACCCAAGCAACTCAAGTCAACCAAACCATGAACGTTTTTCGCTCCATTCTGCTGAGTCTTTTTTTCCTGCCGCTCCATGCCGCGACCAAACCTAATATCCTGGTGATTCTCGCCGATGATCTCGGCTATTCCGATCTCGGTTGTTACGGCAGCGAGATCGCCACGCCGAACCTGGACGCCCTCGCGAAGGATGGTGTGCGTTTTACCCAGTTTTATAACACCGCACGCTGTTGGCCGACGCGCGCGGCTTTGTTGAGCGGCTACTACGCGCAGCAAATCCATCGCGATGCCCTGCCCACGGTGCGCGGCGGGGTGATGGGCAAACGCCAGGTCTGGGCACCGCTGGTGCCGCAGTTCCTCGCGCAGGCTGGCTATCGCAGTTATCACTCGGGAAAATGGCACATCGACGGCAAGGTGCTCGACGCGGGCTTTGAGAAATCCTTCAACATCGCGAGTCCGGGCAATTATTTCACCACGGCCGGTGGGCATGTGAACGATGTGCCGGTGAAGTCGGTACAGGTCGGTGACGAACACTACATCACCATCACCACGGCGGATCATGCGATCCAGTGCCTGAAAGACCATGCCGCCGAGACGCCCGACAAGCCGTTTTTCCAATACATCGGCTTCCACGCTCCGCACTTCCCCTTGCATGCGTTGCCGCAGGACATTGCCAAGTATCGCGACAAGTATCTGGAGGGCTGGGACATGCTGCGTGAGCAACGTTACCAGCGCCAGGTGCTCATGCGGTTGGTTCACACGAATCTCTCGGTTCTGGAAAAAGATGTGGGTCCGCCCGCGCCGTTTCCGAACTATCGTGAAAAACTCGGCGACGGGGAAATTCTCCAGCCGTTGCCGTGGACCGAGTTGACCGACGAGCAGCGCCGCTTCCAAGCCACGAAAATGGCGATCCACGCTGCTCTCGTCGATCGCATGGATCTGGAGATCGGTCGCATCATCGCGCAGCTCAAAGCGATGAACGCCTTTGACAACACGCTGATTCTGTTTGCCTCTGACAACGGTGCCAGTGCCGAGGTGATGGTGCGCGATGGCGGGCACGACAAGAATGCGGCACCTGGCAGCGCGGCTTCCTACCTGTGCCTCGGTCCCGGGTTTTCCAGTGCCTGCAACACGCCGTTTCGTCGGCATAAAACGTGGGTGCACGAGGGCGGCATCAGCACGCCTCTGATCGCGCACTGGCCGAAGGGCATTGCTGAGAAAAACAAGCTGCGTCACACGCCCGCGCATGTCATCGACATCGTGCCCACCATTCTCGAACTGGCGGGTGTGGAAAAACCCACTGAGTGGCAGGGGGTGAAAGTCCCGCCTGCGCCCGGCAAGAGTCTCGTACCCGCGCTGAAAAGCGATGTGACCATCGAACGCGAGGGCCTGTGGTGGATGCACGAGGGGCATCGCGCGGCCCGCTGTGGCGATTGGAAAATTGTTTCTTTGAGCGGCAAAGATTGGGAGCTGTATGATCTATCGAAGGATCGCGCTGAACAGCACGATCAGGCACAATCGCAGCCGGAGACCTTGGCGAAACTGGTCAAATTCTGGCAAGAACAGAGTGACGCGTTCACTAGCCTGGTGACCGCGAAGTGAGATCAGAATCCTGAGATGATTTCCTCTTCGTGGAGGGCCGAAGATGGGCAAGCGGTGCGTGATCGTGAGACTTCATTCATACGGTGAAAGTCTTCCCGGCTTAACTTGGGAAAAATCCGTCTCGCTCGGTTCACCATGACTGCGGATTTCATCCAGACGCAAAAAATGCTGCCGGATTTGATCCATGAAATGATGCACAAAATAAAAGATGGTAAAATCAAAGTATTGCTAAAGAATACAGAAATTCCATTTTGAGCTGGATGCATCCTGTCATCAGGAAGACTTGTCCATGATCGGGTAGGTGTATCCCAAAAATTGTAGTGTATCAATTTGTCATTTATCACTCATATCATAATATTGGCGTGAAAGCTGCTGATGCTCTTCAGCAATTTTGTTTTTGTTATCCACCCCATCCATCAAAAAAAATCATGAAACCACGCATTTTTAACGTCGCCCGTTTGTCTCTTCCTCTGGCCACTGCGCTTGCATCCCTGTTGGCCATGCCTTCCATCCATGCCCAGTCCTGGTCCAGCTCAGCGACCAGTGGTGCTTGGCTTACTACCACCAACTGGACTGGCGGCGTTGCCGCAGGTTCATCCACGGATACGGCTAACACCAACATCGCGGTGTTCAATGTGAATGTCCAAAATACAATCGGCATCGCCATGAGCAGCACTGGCGGCGTTTACTATCTCGGGGCGATCGATAATACGAACAACACCGCGCGAACGATCAACAACGGCTCGACCACCGCAGGTGTGCTCACGTTGAACGGGGCGACCGTCAATTCGGTGGCCAACACGATTGTTCGCAATACGACCGGGTCACTCTTGACCATTACCAACGGCTCGGGCGCGGGCACCATGGGGCTGGGTTTGGGCAATGCCACGAACAACATCATTCAGATCACCGGCGCAGGAGGTATCACGATCCCTTGCATTATAAGCGGAGTTGGTCGCAATCTCACCAGGCAGGGTACAGGAGCGGGTGTGCTGATTCTGGCAGGTGCCAACACTTATACCGGCACCACTAGTGTCAGTGCCGGGGCGGTCAACATCCAAAACGCTACGGCTTTGGGTACAGTGGCCAGCGGCACCACGGTTTCCGCAGGGGCAGCCTTGCAAATCCAGAACAACATTACCGTCGGTGCTGAGGCTCTCTCTCTCAGCGGTGAGGGCGTCACTGGCGCGGTAATACCGCTGTTCGGTACTGGCTCCTCCGCCACAGGAGCCTTGCGCAGCATCAGTGGCAACAACACCTTCGGTGGTGCCATTACGCTGGGGAGTGCCAGTCGCATCAATTCTGATACTGCGGCAAATACACTCACACTCACCGGTGGGATCACGGGAACCAATTTCAATCTCAGCATGGGAGGCTTAGGGAATACGACCATTTCTACCAATGGCATTGCGACCGGCACCGGCTCATTGATCAAAGACAACCTGGGGACTGTTACTTTGGCCGCAGCCAACAGTTATACCGGTACCACGACGGTTTTGGGCGGCACGCTGGCCATCGCCCGACAAACCGCGCTTTATAACGGCACTGTGGTAAGCTGGACTGCGGCTAACATCAACGTGAAAGCCGGTGCCACCCTGGCGCTGAACGTGGATACCCTGGGCACGAATGGCTTTACAGAAGCGAATCTCAATACCTTGTTGAGCAACATCTCCGTTGCCGCCAGTTCTACCGCAGGTTTGCACTCAGGGTCGTTAATCGGCATCGATACCACCAGTGCCGGCGGAAGTTTTACTCCCACTGCGGTGATTGGCAACTCGACCGGTGCCTTCGGCGGAAGCATTGGACTCACCAAGCTGGGAACTGGAAGTTTGGTGCTCGATCTGGCAAATACCTACACCGGAATCACCTCTGTGAGTGCCGGCACACTGCAACTTGGCAGTGGGGGCACGACGGGCAGTCTCGATATCAACAGCCCCATCACGGTGGCATCGGGCGCGACTTTTGCTATCAATCAGACCGATACCGTCACCCAAGGCACGGACTTCAGCGGTGCGCCTATCACGGGAGCGGGTGGTTTCACTCAAGCGGGGAGTGGCACCACGATTCTCAACGCCGCCAACACCTTCACCGGCACGACCCTTGTGAGCGACGGTGTGTTGCAATTGAACAACGCTCTGGCACTTCAGTACAGCGCACTTTCCACCAGCGGTGTGGGTACCATCGTGTTGGGGCCCGGGGTGACATTGCCCACATTTGGCGGTGTCACCGGATCTGCCGATATCAGCTTGGTCATTCCGGCTTACAGCGGTGTGACCAATCTGATTCTGAATCCGCAGTCAGGTATCACCAATAGTTTTGGCGGTGTGATTTCCAACGGTGCCGCCGGAATGAATTTTACCAAAACAGGTGCCGGCACGCAGACTCTGACAGGTGTGAACACCTACACGGGAGCAACTTTCATCGATGCCGGCGTTCTCAACCTCAGCGGAGCGGCAGGTTCGATTGCGACGAGCACCGGCATGGTGCTGACGAATACCGGAACCATCACGCTCACCAACACCACGGCGTTGGAAGGTGCGGTGAACCGGGTTTCCGATACGGCCACGATCACATCCCATGGAGGCGTGTTCAACTACACGAACACATCCGGCACGGGAGTCAACTACGCGGAAACGATCGGCGCGATTGATCTGGTGCGCGGTCAACTGGCGTTCAATTTGACAAATACGCAACTTGGCAGCCAGGTGCTCACCGTTGCTGATATCACGCGAACAGGAAGCGGCAATACCTCCACTGTCAGTGTGAACGGAGGGCCCAATACGACGACAAGTCAGTTTGTGGTCACATCCAAGGTGGGCAACGCTACTCCGGCCGGGCAAATCATCGGCCCCTGGTTTAACACGAATGGCACGGGTGCCGGCACGGCAGATTACGCGGTGTACAATGCCTCCGGCCAAGTGGTGGGGAGTGGCACGACACCCTCGGCGGAAAGCACCTGGACCAATCCGGACAATGCCTACACTATGCGGGCGGCGGGAGCCGGTGGCACCACCGGTGCGGCTGTGCTTGGTGCCACCCGCAACATGGTGGGTCTCAGGATTGATACATTCTCCACCACCGTAACTGCCACACAAACCGGCAGCTTCTTCACTTGGGCCTCGAACACGCTCACTGAGGGTGATCCTGTTGTCTTTGCTGGAGTAGTCGGTGGCTTGGTGGCCAATACTCCTTACTATGTGATCAACGTGGGTGGTAATGGCCCCAACACGTTCCAGGTTTCGACCTCACCGGGCGGCTCGGCGTTTGCATTGACAGCATCTGGTTCTCCGACGATCGTGCCCGGCATTCGCCTGGGGTCTGGTGCGAACCTGGGCACCACGGGTATCCTGCAACAGTCAGGCGTCACCACCGTCATCGCCCCGGGATCGGGCGGCGTGGTTACACTGCCCAGCACCACTTCTGGCAACCTGTTTATCAATACCGGTGGTTCCAACCTCGCCACGGGGAATCTGAATGTGATTGCTCCCATTGCCGACAATGGCGCTGGTGCTCTCACGCTTGTGAAATCCGGTGCCGGCACGCTGACCCTCTCAGGCACCAACACCTACACAGGTGGGACGGTCCTCAATGCCGGCACGGTGGTCATCAACAGCAACAGCAGCTTTGGTGATGTCGCGGGTGTGGTGACGGTGGACGGTGATTCCCGGATCAATGCCGTGGGCGGCACTAGCTGCGGCAATCCGATCAACGTCAAGGCGGGCAGGACCCTGACACTGCAGAACCCTGCGACAGGGGTAAGTTCCACGGCTACTTTCAGTGGTGTTCTTTCAGGCACTGGAACCCTTTCTCTTCCAAATTCCGGCGTCAATGCGATTCAGGGTATACTTGCCTTCACCAACGAAGAAAACACCTTCACAGGGAATGTTGTTCTCTCCTCTACCGGTTCCGGTGATGAACACTTCCGCTTCAACAGCATCGGAGATGGCGGCAACTTCACCTTCGCCAAAAATGGCAACCGCCAATTGATCAGCTACGCGGGAAGTGCCGATATCACTTTTAACACGCGTCAGATCTCGATCGCCAGCACCATGGTCAATGGCGGTGCCACGGATCGTCAGGGCCTGGACGGAGGCGGTACCAATCCGGTCAGCATGTTTGCCAATGACGGCACCGGCACGGTGACGTTCACCCAGAACATGGTGGTGAACAATATCAGCAGTACTTATGGTGTTCTTTATTTCGGCGGCACGAATTCCGGAGACAACACCTTCAGCGGAATTATCAGTGACACCAGCGGATCGTCCAAATTTGCGATCGGCAAGTTCGGAACGGGCAAATGGATCCTTTCGGGTGCCAATACCTACGAGGGCAACGCTCTCATTGCCAACGGGACCCTGTCGGTGCCCACCATTGCCAACGCCAACATTCCACAGCCACTCGGCATCGGTCCGGCATTTCAATTGGGCGTGGGTGGTGGAGGTTCCAACGGCACCTTGCAATACACGGGTGCTGCTGCCAGCACGGACAAGCAAGTCCAAGTGGGACCGAATGCGCTCAACGCACCAGCGGCATCCAGCGGAGGCGGCATTGTGAATGATGGCACCGGTGCCCTCACTTTTACCAATCCCATCTTCAATCCAGCCACTACCGGTGTCACAGGCACCCGCACGCTCACGCTTGGTGGTTCTTATGAAGATACTGCCAACACCATCCAGGGTGTGATTCAGAACAATGCCACCGGCGGATTGGTCGCGCTCAGCAAAACCGGTGCAAGCACGTGGACTCTCAGTGCGGTCAATACCTACACGGGAGCCACTACCATCAGCGGGGGAACACTGCGTGTCAGTGGATCTGGTCAACTGGGAGCGGGCACCTATGGCGGGGCCATCTCGAACAACGGTATTTTGCGTTATAGCTCCAGTGCCACGCAAACGCTCTCCGGTAACATGACGGGCAGTGGTGCACTGATCAAAGACGTGGGTGCCAGCAACCTTACGCTCTCCGGCAATAGCAATTTTTCCGGTGGCACCTCTCTGAATGCTGGGACGATCACCGTCAATAGCTCGACGGCGCTCGGAACGGGAGAAGTAAGCATGGTGGCGGGGACCAGACTTTTGGTTGGCGTCAACAATGTGACTCTTGCCAATAACATCACGCTGAACGGCTCGGCCACGAGTGGTGCCCTCTACAGCGGCGATTTTGCGGCAGGCAACGTGACCAATTTCACGGGCATCATCACACTTGCGGCGACATCGAATGTTTCCACGTGGTGGAATGATAAGACATTGCGGTTGAGCGGCAAGATCACGGGGCCCGGCGGGTTGAATTTCATCCGCCAGACGACAAGTGTCGGCGGGCGTTTCTTCATCACGGGTGCGGATAACGACTACGCCGGCAACACCTCGGTCACGGGTGACAGCGCACCGCGTTTCGGCTACACGGGTCAGGCCATGCTGTATCTGGGCGCTACCAACGCGCTGCCGGTGACCACGAACCTGACGCTGAACAATGCCGATCTTTACCTGAACGGCCAGTCGCAGACTTTGCCTTCCATCACTGGTACCGGCACATTCTCGATTCAGAACGGCAGCACCACGCCCGCCGCGCTGACGCTTGGTTCCGGCGATGTCAGCTCCACGTTGGCCGGTGCGATTCTCGACAATGGCATAGCGGTGACCAACACCTCTGCGACACCCACGTCTGTGACGGGTCGGGTTTCGTTGACGAAGATCGGCAGCGGCACCTTGACGCTCACGGCCGCCAATACCTTCACGGGTGACACGGTGGTGGAGGCGGGCGCTCTGACGCTGGCGGATAACGCACAACTCAAGTTCGTGCTCGGGGCCACATCCGGTAGCAACAACAGCATCAGTGGCGCGGGGACTGCCGTGCTCGACGGGGATTTCGTGATCGACACCACCGCGGCTGATGCCCTGCCCTCCGGTACCTGGACACTGGAAAATGTCTCCCCACTCACCGGAGCCTACGGCAGCACGTTCACGGTCGTCGGTTTCACCGATGCCGGGAGTAACAAGTGGACCAAGATCAACGGATCGAAGATTTACACCTTTGATGAGACCACGGGTATCCTGACTCTGGCTCCCAACGTCGGCTACTCCACCTGGGCCGCAGTCAATGCCATCGGCAGTGCCGCGAACCTGGACAAGGACGGAGATGGTGTGAGCAACGCTGTCGAGTATGTGCTGGGCGGTGATGTGAACACGAACGATCTGGGCAAACTGCCGACGCTGGATGCCTCCGGAGCGAATCTGGTGTTCACGTTCAAGCGTGACCGCGACAGCCTCGACGGCAACACCGCGGTGGTGATCGAGGTGGGAGACAACCTGACGGGCTGGCCGGATGTGTTCACGGTGGGTGCGACCACCGGAACATCCACTGCCGGAGTGACGGTGACAGAAAGCAGTCCTGAGGGCTTTGACACGATCACCCTGTCCGTGCCGAAAGGTGTGGCGACGAAGAAATTCGCCCGCTTGAAAGTGACGGTGACGGAATAATCGTGGCGGCGGCAAGATGTCGCCCGACCTCCCAAATCACAAAGCCTCCGGCCGCGATGCCGGGGGCTTTTTTGTGCGCACCTCAGGGCTCACCTACTTGGCGGTTGAAGTCTGCACTAATGACAGAAGCAGATATTGACAATGTGGGAGAAAAATAGGTTTTTTGCGATTTTTTCGAGAGTTTTCATAAATAATCACTGGCATTTTCACAAATCAGATTTAGCGTCGCGCCGCCAAAAATCAAAAAACAATACTCCTCCAAAACTAATACCCCAATCCGATGAAAGCCCGAAAAAACAATCGTTTCCTCTCGTTCCTCGCCACTTCTTCACTGATGTTGCTTTTCTCTCCGACTCCTCTGAGTGCACAGAGTGGCACATGGATCACCGATGCCAGTGCCAACTGGAGTGCTTCCACGAACTGGAGCGGAGGCATTGTGGCGGATGGTGCGGACAATACCGCGAACTTCACTTCGAACATTTCTGCGGCTCGCACCATCACGCTCGATAGCGCCCGGACGATTGGCAACATCGTTTTCACAGACAGCGTGACCTCCAGTCACAACCTGACCATTTCCGGAGCCAACACGCTTACGCTGGATCGCACCACGGGGACTCCTACGATCAACGTCACCCAAAGTGGGCGCACCTTGGCGATCGGCAGTGTCATTGATGGCGCGGATGGTCTTTTGAAAAGCGGGCCCGGGCAATTGACGCTCTCTGGTGCGAACACTTACGGCACGAACACCATCATTAACGAAGGCATTCTAGCGCTCACGGGTAGTCTGAATGGAACGGGATTGACCTTCACGGGCGCTGGAACATTCAACGTGCAGCGTGGGGCGGGAATCACCACGGAAATGGGAGCCTTGGCTCTGAATGCGGGGGACGCTACCGTAACTTCCACCGCGGCAGCGGCCACTTCGATTGCGACTCTCACCTTCAATTCCTTGTCGGCTCGTTCCGCAGGGGCAACGTCGAACTTTACGCTTGTCACCAACACCAGCTCCACCAGTGCTACGCCAA
>Ga0209278_1001618_pt1 | contig 13455 bp, 8 predicted proteins | sample JI81BgreenDNA_FD_187504 | JGI IMG/M metagenome (GOLD analysis project Ga0209278, IMG submission 187504) | Wastewater effluent complex algal communities from Wisconsin, to seasonally profile nutrient transformation and Carbon sequestration -... | ecosystem: Engineered > WWTP > Effluent > Algae... | reverse complement strand
ACCGCCACGTTCTGCGCGCCGAAGATGGAGCGCACGGTCTGCATCAGGATGAGGCTGATGCCCCAGGTGGCCAGCAGCGTCTCGAGCGGCCGGCCGTAGAGCCAGCGGATCACCGTGCGCTCCATGAGCGCACCCACCAGCGCCGCGGCCATGAAGCTGGCCGGGATGGCCAGCAGCACGTAGGCGTCGAACCAGCCCGGCGCGAACTGCCGCACCAGGTTCTGCACCACGTAGGTGGCATAGGCGCCGATCATCATGAGCTCGCCGTGCGCCATGTTGATGACGCCCATGAGCCCGTAGGTGATGGCCAGGCCCAGCGCCACCAGCAGCAGGATGCTGCCGAGGCTGAGGCCGGAGAACAGCACGCCGAGCCGGTCACCCCAGGCCAGGCGCGATTCCACCGCGGCCAGCGAGGCGGTGAGTGCGGCCTTCACGGCGGGGTCGTCTTCCACCGCCAGCCTTTCGTTGAGCAGCGCGCGGGTGGCGGGCTGGCCGCTGTCGCCCAGCAACTGCGCCGCCTGCAGGCGCTTGGCCGGCTCGCTGGCCGAGACCAGCACCGCCGCGCGCAACTGCTCAAGCTTGTCCTTGAGCTCGGGTTGCTCCTCGGCGGCCATGGCACGCTCGATCAGCGGCAGCAGCGCTTCGTCCGCGCCATCCTTCAGGCCGTCGATGGCGCGCGAGCGCTCGGCCAGGTCGGCCGAAAACAGCTGCAGCGCCGAGCGCGCGGCCTGCAGGGCGCGGCGGATGCGGTTGTTGTTGACCACGTCTTCCGCGCCCTCGGGCAGCGGCACGGCCTGGCCGGTGGCGGCGTCGCGCACCACATCGCCCTGCACGATGAACACACGGCCGCCGGCCAGCTTGGCCTCGTCGGCCAGCAGCGCCTCGACGAAAGGCCCCAGCTGGGGATCGGCGCGGTCGGCGCCAGCCGCCAGGGCGGCGGAGAGGGCCGCGATGCGCTCATCGCTGTCGCCCTCGGCGATCTTCAGCGCCTGCTCGGGCGTGAGCGCGTGCGCAGGCCCGTGCACCAGGGTGGCCAGCAGGGCCAGCGCCGCCACCAGCAGCGTCGCCAGCATGGTGCCCAGCGCGCGCCGGCCCTGCCCCACCCTCCTCCACGAGCCCTGCGTCATGCGGCGCTTACTTCTTGGCCATCACGGGCAGGTTCTTCTTCCCCTTGTTCTCGGCGATGAAGTCGCTCCAGGGGTCGGCGGCCACCGGGCCCTTGGTCTTCCAGACCACGTTGAACTGGCCGTCGGCCTTGACCTCGCCGATGAACACCGGGCGCTGCAGGTGGTGGCTCGGGTCCATGGTGGCCATGAAGCCGTTGGGCGCACGGAAGGTCTGGCCGATCATGGCGGCACGCACCTTGTCGACGTCGGTGCTCTTGGCCTTGGCCACGGCCTGCGCCCACATGTTGATGCCGATGTAGGTGGCCTCCATCGGGTCGTTCGTGAGCGGCTTGTCCTTGTGGCCGGCGATGTTCTTGGCCTTGGCGTACGCGGCCCACTTCTTGGTGAACTCGTCGTTGGTGGGGTTCTTCAGGCTCATGAAGTAGTTCCACGCGGCCAGGTGGCCCACCAGCGGCTTGGTGTCCACGCCCCGCAGCTCTTCTTCACCCACCGAGAAGGCCACCACGGGCACGTCGGTGGCCTTCAGGCCCTGGTTGCCCAGCTCCTTGTAGAAAGGCACGTTGCTGTCGCCGTTGATGGTGGAGACGACCGCGGTCTTCTTGCCCTCGCCCGCGAAGCGCTTGATCTTCGCGATGATGGTCTGGTAATCGGAGTGCCCGAAGGGGGTGTACTCCTCCATGATGTCGCTCTCGGGGATGCCCTTGCTGATGAGGAAGGCGCGCAGGATCTTGTTGGTGGTGCGCGGGTACACGTAGTCGGTGCCCAGCAGCACGAAGCGCTTGGCGCTGCCGCCGTCCTTGCTCATCAGGTATTCCACCGCGGGGATGGCCTGCTGGTTGGGCGCGGCACCCGTGTAGAAGACGTTGGCGCTGAGCTCCTCGCCCTCGTACTGCACGGGGTAGAACAGCAGCGCGTTGCTGCCCTCGAACACCGGCAGCACGCTCTTGCGCGACACGCTGGTCCAGCAGCCGAAGGTCACGGCCACCTTGTCCTGGCTGATCAGCTGCTTGGCCTTCTCGGCGAACAGCGGCCAGTTCGAGGCCGGGTCCACCACGACGGGCTCGAGCTTGCGGCCCATCACGCCGCCCTTGGCGTTGATCTCCTCGATGGCCATCAGGGCCACGTCCTTGAGCACGGTCTCGCTGATGGCCATGGTGCCGCTCAGCGAGTGCAGGATGCCCACCTTGATGGGGCCGCTGCCCTGGGCAAAGGCCAGCGTGGAGGCGCCCAGGCCGGTGGCGGCGAGCGCGAGGGCGGTGAGGGCCTTGCCGGCCTGGCGACGGGACGTGTTCATGCGGTTCTCTCTCCTGGTTGATCGCTGCGGCGCAGTGTCGGCAGGGCCCCCGGCACGAGGAATACGCCGTCTGGCGTACGGTGGGCGTGCTGGCTTAGCCTCGCGCCATGCCCGGCCACGACGACAACCCCGCCCCCGCCACCGCACGCGGGCAGCCCCGGCGCCTGCAGCGGCCCGACGGGCTGCACCTGCACTGGGTGCGCCACGGGCCCGCGCGGCACGCGGCCGAGCCGTTGCTGCTGCTGCACGGCCTGGCCAGCAACGCCAGCCGCTTCGAGGAGTTCTGCGAGCACAGCACGCTGGCGCAGCAGCGCGCGCTGCTGCGCGTGGACCTGCGCGGCCATGGTGCGTCGGTGTCGCGCCGCGCGCTGGACAGCGAGGCCTGGTGCGACGACCTCGCCGCCCTTCTTGCGGCCGAGCAGGCCGGGCGCGCCATCGTCGTGGGCCACAGCCTGGGCGCACAGGTGGCGCTGCGGCTGGCCGCGCGACACGGCCAGCACGTGGCCGGCCTCGTGCTCATCGACCCCGTGTTCAGGCACGCGCTGCACGGCCGCCCGCTGCACGTGGCGCGGGCGGCACCGCTGTGGCGGCTGGCGGCGGCCACGGTCCGTGGCTTCAACCGCCTGGGCCTGCACCGGGGTGCCCTCCCGCCGCTGGACCTGCGGGCCATGGACCAGCTGGCCCGCCGGGCCCTGGCCGACCCCGACCCGGCCGCCGAGGCGCGTTTCATCGCCCGCTACAGCTCGGCGCGGGCCGACCTGCGCCACCTGCCGCTGGCTGTGTACCTGCAGGACCTCGTCGAGATGTTCCGCCCCGTGCCGGCCCCCGCCACGCTGGGGTTGCCGGTGCTGGCGCTGCTGTCCAGCGGCGCCACCTTTGCCGAGGCCCGGGCCATGCGCGAGGCGCTGGCCGGGCCGCAGGTGCAGATCCAGACCATCGAGTGCCACCACTGGCCGCTCACCGAGCGGCCGGCCGAGGTGCGGCAGGCCGTCGAGGCCTGGGTAGGCGCATCATTCCCGCTGCCACCGCCGCAGCCGGCGCCCTGAGGAGATGGCCGCCATGCCTGCCACAACCCGCTTCGCCCCGCCCCGAACCCGGGCCCTGGCCCTGGCGTTCGCGAGCCTGCTCGCGGCGCTGGTGCTGCCCCCGTCCGCGCATGCCGCACTGGACCTGAACGCGCTGTGGGACTTCACGAATCCCGCGCTCAGCGAACAACGCTTCCGCGAGGCCCTGGCCGCGGCCGAAAAGGACCAGCGCCACGACGACGCGCTGATCCTGCAGACGCAGATCGCGCGCACGCTGGGCCTGCGCCGGCAGCTCGACGAGGCGCGTGCGCTGCTGCGCACGCTGGAGCCGTGGCTGGCGCAGGCCGGCCCCGAGGCGCGCGCGCGGCACGCCCTGGAATGGGGCCGCAACCACATCTCGGCCGTCACGCGCCCCGCCGAGCGCACACCGGAGAACCTGGCCACCGCGCGCGAGGCCTACACCCGGGCCCTGGCCGTGGCGCAGCAGGCCGGCCTCGACGGCCTGGCCATCGACGCCGTGCACATGATGGCCTTCGTGGACGACACCCCGGCCGCGCAGCGCCGCTGGAACGAGCAGGCGCTGGCGATGGTGCTGGCGTCGTCGCAGTCCGATGGGCGGCGCTGGGAGGCCTCGATCCGCAACAACCTGGGCCTGAGCCTGCGTGGCCTGGGCCAGCACGCCGAATCGCTGCCGCACTTCGAGCGCGCGCTGGCCCTGCGCGAGGCCGCGGGTGCCAGCGCCCGGCAACAGTACGTGGCGCGCTGGCTGCTGGCGCACTCGCTGCGCCTGGCCGGCCGGCTCGACGACGCGCTGGCCCACCAGACGATGCTGGAAGGCCGCATGCAGGTGGTCGGCGACCCCGACCCCTACGTGCTGGAAGAGCTCGAGCTCATCCACCGCGCGCGCGGCGACACCACCCGCGCCGAGGCCTACGCCACGCGCCTGGCCGCGGCGCGGCGCCAGCCCTGAGCCGGGCGGCTTACTTCAGCCGCTCGCTGTCGAAGCCCACGCGCACGGCGCCCCAGTGGCGGCCGTTGATGACGATGGGCATCGAGAGGTCGTTGACCACCTCGCCCGTGTCGCGCAGGTAGGTCTGGAACAGGAAGGGCTTGGTGTTGCGCGCGAGCTTGATGCCCACGGGGTCGTCGAAGATGCGCTTGTGGCGGCTCTTGGCCAGGTCGTGCTCGCGGTTGCCGGTGGGCGGCTCCGAGAACTTGCGGTTGTGCGCCGGCGCATAGCCGTTGCTGTCCACAGCCAGCGCGTACAGGCAACCGTCCAACCGCTGCAGCACGTTGTCGTAAAGGGCCTGCAGCTCGGCCTCCACCGTCTCGTCGTAGCGCGTGCGGAAGCGCGGCGGGTCCGAGCCCGCGATGGGCTGGTAGGTCTGGTCGAACACGTCCACGCCCGCGCCGATGTGGCGCTGCAGCGCGGCGGCGGTGTCGTCGCGCAGGCGCGTCGTCGCCTCCACCAGCGCGTCGAAGGTGGTGCCGCCGGTGCGGAACTCGGCCAGCGAGCCCTGGATGGTCTCGGTGCTCAGGCGCAGGTCGTCCACGCGCTGGGCCGAGCGGCCCATCAGCTCGTGCACCACACGAGCCGAGTCGGAGACGGCGCCGATGCGGCCGTTCATGTCGCGGTTCACGCCGGCGAGCTCGCCGATGGAGCCGGCGATGCGCTGCACCGTGTCGGTCATGGTGCGGAAGTCGTTCACCAGGGCCTCGAAGCGGCGCGTCGTGCTGTCGATGCTGCCGGCCGACTGCGTGACACCCTCCGTGATGCTGGCCGTGCCGGCCATGGTCTGCTGCACCAGCGCGAGCATGGTGCTGCTGCGCTGGCCGATCTCGCCGGTTTCGTGGTTCACGCGCGCGGCCAGGCCACGCACCTCGGCCGCCACCACCGAAAAGCCGCGCCCGGCCTCGCCGGCGCGCGCGGCCTCGATGGCGGCGTTCAGCGCCAGCAGGTTGGTCTGCATGGCGATGCCCTGGATGGTGGTGCCGATGGCCTCGATGGCGCGCGCGCCCTCGGCCAGCTGCTGCACCGTGGTGCTGAAGGCGGCCACGGTGGCCTCCATCTGCGCCATGCGCTCGCGCAGCTGCTGCAGCTCGGCCATGGAGCCGTCGGCCGAGGCCAGGTTGCGCGCCGACATGTCGGCGATGGCCTGCGCGCCCTGCTCCACCGATTGCGAGAGTTCCGTCACGCGCGCGGCGGCCTGCTGCAGGTTCTGCGCGTCGCCCAGCTGCTGCTCGGCGCGTGTGGCCGTGAGCTCGACGTTTTTCTTGAGGTGGGCCACGTTGGTGGCCGTGACGATGCTGCCGCCGCGCGCCGCCAGCACCAGGGCGCGGATGCGGCTCAGGAAACTCGACACCGCCCAGGCCACGGGGGTGAGCGGCAGCACGCGCGTGTCCAGCGCCGCGGCGCCCTCGTTGATGCGGGCCAGTGCCCAGCGGGCGCTGCCGGGGATGCGGGTCAGGGAGGCCAGGTTCATGGTCGATGGCTCTTGTGGTGGACGGCGTGGACAAGCTGCGCCCGACCAGCGGGCGCCCCTGGGCGGGGTTTCGGCGGGCAGCAGGCCGACTTGAGGCCGCGCACACGCGGAAGACGGCCGGTTAACCGGCTTCTAACGGGCCGCCGCCTACAAACCGGCACCTTGTCACCCTTCCACAGGTCCCGCCCATGAACCGATCACACGCCCTCGCCGCCCTGCTGTTGCCGCTGGCCACCGGCCCGGCCCTCGCCGCCAGCACGCTGGCGCTCACCGACAGCACCGCCATCCTGGGCGTGCGCGCCTACGCCGGCGTGGCCGTGGTCGACGCCAACCTGCCCTGCATCGGGCTCGAGTTCCCCGACGAGCTCGAGGAGTGCAGCCACAGCGGCAGCCTGGGCTCGTTCGACACCGTGCTCACGGGTGTCGGCCCCGGCACGCTGGCCATCGCGGGCGAGGGCACGGCCAACGCGCAGGACTTCCTCTGGGGCGCCACGATGGGCCTGAGCTGGTCGACCTGGCAGCAGCATGGCTGGGCCACCAGCGGCGCCGACCTCGTGCTCAGCGGTGGTGGGCAGCACCAGTCGACGCTGGTCTCCGAGGTCTCGGGCCCGGCCATCCCGCCGGGCACCGAGGGCACGCGGCTCGTCACCGTGCACAACCTGCAGACCCTGGTGTTCACGCTCGACGCGCCCACGCTGATCAGCTACAGCGGCAGCTGGTACGGCGGCTACATGCCGGTGCAGCTGGCGCGCATGGACGACACGGGCAGCTTCGTCGGCGAGGGCAACATCCCCGAGAGCTTCAGCGGCACGCTGGAGGCCGGCACCTACCGGCTGCGCAACTTCCACCTGCTGCAGAACAGCCCGGAAGGCAGCTGGGACTACGGCTGGTCGTACAGCATGACCTTCCACGACACCGCACTGGCCGTGCCCGAGGCCTCGTCGCTGGCCATGCTGGCCGCGGGCCTGCTGGCCATCGGCTGGCGCGGCCGCCGCCGGCTCGGGGCGTCTGCATGAAACCCGGCTTGCCACACGCGGCCCTCGCGGCCCTCGTGGCCGTGGTGCTGGCCGGCGCCACGGCCCAGGCGCAGCCGGTCGAGAAAAACGGCCTTCCCTGCGTGGCCGAGGTCTGCCTGGGTGACGGCCTCGAGGTGCTGGCCGGCATCGACTGGCAGCCCGCGCTCAGCCCGCGTGGCAGCCCGGCCAAGCCGCTGCGCGTGCGCGACCGCGTGCTCGAGACGGCCGACCGCTCGTCGCTGGCGCGCCTGTACCGCGGCGTGCCCGCCGAAGCCGCCGTGTGGCTGGCCGACCGGCGCTTCGACCAGGAAGGCCTGCGCACCCTGGCCGGCGTGAAGGCCGCCTGTGCCGAGCACTGGGTCGAGGGCGAGTTCGTCTCGGCCGGTGGCAACCCGACCACGGTGATGATCAAGCGCCTGCCCGATGCCGCCGGCGGCCAGCGCTGGACCGTGGTGACCATCCGGCGCCACATCGCCGGCGCCACCGGCACCGAGCAGCAGCGCGAGGCCGAGGCCGTGCTGAAACAGCGTTATGCCGCCTTCGACCTGATGCGCCGCGCGCAGGCCGGCGCCACGCCACGGGCCTGGTTCCAGATCACCGCCGCCACGCGCTGGGGCTTCATGCTGACCCTGCCCGCCGATCCACGGCTGGCGGAACAGCTCCGCAGCCAGCCGGCCTGCGGCGGCACGGGCGGCAAGCCCGCCACGCTGGACTGAGCAGCCTGCGTGGGATCATCCCGGCATGTCCGGGATGCCCGCCGAAGAGCCTGCCACGCCCAGCCCGCTGCAGCTGCGGCTGCTGGGTGTGCCGCACTGGCAGCACGCGGGCGCCGGCGGCCCGCTGGCCCCGCGCGACGCCGCCCTGCTGGCGCTGCTGGCGGTGGACGGCCACGTGGCCCGCGACCGCGTCGCCGCCTGGCTGTGGCCCGAGGCCGGCAGCCAGGCGCGCGCCAACCTCAGCCTGCGCCAGCGCCTGTTCCGCCTGCGCCGCGAGTGTGGCCACCCGCTCGTGGAGGCCGCGCTCACGCTCTCGCTGGCCGACGGCGTGGTGGTGGACCTGCACGCCCAGCCGCTGCCCACCGAGGGCCAGCTGCTGGCCGGCACCGACTACGGCGCCTTCGAGGCCTTCGAGCAGTGGCTGGCTGCCGCGCGCGAGGCCATCGGCCAGCGCCAAGCCGACACCCTCGCCGGCCGCGCCGCCCGGCTCGAGGAAGCCGGCGCCCTGGCCGCGGCCATCGCCTGCACCGAGGGCATCGTGGCGCGCTGGCCGGCCACCGAACACGCGTGGCGCCGCCTCATGCGCCTGCACTGGCAACGCGCCGACCGTGCCGCCGCCATCGCCACCTTCGAGCGCTTCGAGCAGCAGGTGTGCCGCGAGTGGGGCCTGCGGCCCTCGCACGAAACACTGGCGCTGCTCGCCACCATCGAACAGGCCGAGGCCGGCCAGAGCACCAGCCCCTGGCCCGGCGCCGCGGCGGGCCTGCCGCCGGCCCTGCTGCACCCGCCCACGCTGGTGGGCCGCGAGGCCACGCTGCAGGCCCTGGCGCGCGCCTGGGACGAAGGCCGTGCCGCGCTGCTGGTGGCGCCCGGTGGCATGGGCAAGAGCCGCCTGCTCGACAGCTTCCTGGCCGGCCGCGCCGGCGTGCTGCGCCTGCGCGGCCGCCCCGGCGACGCCGCCCGCCCCTACGCCACGCTGGCCCAGGCGCTGGACGACGCGCTCACGCGCTTCGCCCCCGTGCTGCCCGCCGCCACGCGCGACGAGCTCGCGCGCCTGGTGCCGCGCCTGGGCCCGGCGCCGGGCGGGCCGGCCCAGCCGGCGCGCCTGTTCGCGGCCGTGGCGCAGGCCTGGCAGGCCTGCGCCGGCGCCGGCCTGCAGGCGCTGGCCTGGGACGACCTGCACTGGGCCGACGCCGCCACGCTGGAGCTGCTGCACGCGCTGCTGGCCGAGCCGGCGCTGGCGGCACTGCGCCAGGTGTTCGCGGCGCGCCCGGCCGAAGGCACGCCGGCCGACGCTGCCCTGCCCGCCTGGCTGGGCGACTCGCTGCGTGTGCAGCCGCTGCGGCTGGCACCCTGGACGACCACCGACCTGCAGGCCCTGCTGCCCACCCTGGGCCTGCCCGCGGCGCTGCGCGACGACCCCGGCCTGCCCGAGCGGCTGCTGCGCCAGACCGGCGGCCAGCCCTTCTTCGTGCTCGAGACGCTGAAGTCCTTGCTGCTGGCCCACGCCGCGGGCGCCGCGCCCGCGCCGGCACCGGCCGTCGAGGCCATGATCGAGCGCCGCGTCGCCCGCCTGGCCGAGCCGGCACGGCGGCTGCTGCAGCTGCTGGCCGTGGCCGCCGACACCCTGCCGCTGCCCACCGCCGCGGTGGTGCTGCAGCGCCCGCTGCCCGAGCTGGCCGCCGACTGGCAGGCCCTGGCCGCGGCCCAGCTGGTGCACGACGACGGCCTGGCGCACGACCTGGTGCGCGCCGCCGTGCTGGCCGCGCTGCCGGCGCCGTCGCGCCAGGCGCTGCACCTGGCGCTGGCCCAGGCCCTGGCCGTGCTGCCCCAGGCCGACCCCGCGCGCCTGGCGCCGCTGTGGCAGCAGGCCGGCGCCTGGCCCGAGGCCGCCGCCGCCTGGCTGCAGGCGGCCGCCATGGCCGTGCGCACGGGCCGGCTGGCCGAGGCCCAGGCGCTGTTCGGCCGCGCCCTGCAGGCGGCCGAGGCCAGCGGCGACACCGCGCTCGTGGTGGCCGCACACGCCGCCGCGCAGCCCACGCGGCTGCTGCGCGAAGGCCCCGAGGCCGTGGCCGCGCAGCTGCACGGCCTGTTGGCCGAGGTGCACGTGCCGGCACCGCGCGCCCGGCTGCTGCTGCTGCTGGCCGATGCCGAGCTCGGCCGCATGCGCGCGCCCGAGGCCGACGCGGCGGCCGCCGAGGCGCTGGCGCTGTGCGACGACACCGCCGAACCCGGCGGCCAGCCCCTGGACACCGGCGACACCGACCCCTCGCTGCTCGACGACGCCACGCTGATGCGCGGCCGCACCCTGGCCTGGACGGGCCAGCCCGACGCCGGCATCACCCTGCTGCACGCCGCCTGCGAGCGCGCCGAGGCCGACGGCGACCTGCGCCGCCGCCTGCGCGCCCAGGACACCCTGGCCGACGTGCTCGTGGCCGCCGGCCGCCGCATGGACAGCTGGCGCGCGCAGCAGCTGTTGCTGGCGCTGGCCCGGCGCCTGGGTGACCGCTTCGAGATCGCCGTGGCCGCGTCCAACCACGCCGTCTACGCGCTGCTGGTGGGCGACGCGGCCGGCGCGCTGGCCTCGTCGGCCCAGGCGCTGCAGGCCTTCGAGGCCATGGGCGTGGAGCACGTGAACCGCCTCATGTGCGCCAGCGTGCACACGATCGCCGCCGCGCACCACGGCCGCTTTGACCGCGCCCTGGCCACCGCGCAGCCGCTGCTGGCCGGTGCCGACGGCGCCGACCCGCTGCGCCGCAACCTGCGCAACGTGCTCGCCAACGTGCAGCTGTGGCTGGGGCGGCCCGACGAGGCCGCGGCGCTGCTGCCGCCGCTGGACGACGAAGCACCGCCGCTGGTGCGCGTGACGGGCCTGTTCACGCGGCTGCGCTGGTGCGCGGCCGCCGGTGCCGACGACGGCGCCGAACGCGCGGCCCTGCAGGCCCTGGGCGAGGCCGTGCCGGCGCTGCGCGAGGACAGCCACTTCTACCGCATCTGGGCGCACTACGACGCGCCCGCCGAGGCCCTGGCGCGCCTGGACCGCATGGCCGGGCAGGAGGCCACCGCAGGCGCCGCCGGCCTGGCCGCGGGCCTGGCCCTGGCGGCGCTGCAGATCGCGCGGCGCGAGGGCGCGGTGGACGTCGCGCCCCGTGCACGCCGTGTGGCGGCGCTGCTCGAACAGGGCCTGCACCCCGCCGTGCTGCCGTCGGAGGCCTGGTGGAACGTGGCCTGCGCGCTCGCACCTGGCGCCGACAGCGCCGAAACCGCCGGCGACGCCGCCCTGGCGCTGCACGCCCGCCAGCGCGCCCGACACTGGATCGACACCGCGGTGCTGCCCGACGTCGCCACGCGGCGGCACTTCCGCGAACAGCATCCGCTGCACGCCGAGGTGTTGGCACAGGCCGCCGACCGAACCCCCGCGCCCGACACCCTGAACCGATGACCCGCCCCACCGCCTCGCCCCCCTTGGCGCCGCGCCGCCGCTGGCTGCAACACAGCGCCGCGCTGGCGCTGAGCCCCCTGGCCACGGCCTTCACCGCGCGCGCCGCCGCATCGCCGGCCCCAGCCCGCGCGGCGGGATACGGCGCCCTGCGCCCGGTGGCCGACGGCACCACCGGCCTGCCCCTGCTGCTGCTGCCCGAGGGCTTCAGCTACCGCAGCTTCGGCTGGGTGAACGAGCCGCTGGCCGAGGGCGGCCGCATCCCCCGGGCGCCCGACGGCATGGGCATCGTCGCCGTCGAGGGCGAGGTCTTCACGCTGGTGCGCAACCACGAGATCAGCCATGCCGGCGGCAGCTTCGGCCCCGCGGCCACGCACTACGACACGCCCTGCGGCGGAGGCACCGTCACCCTGCGCTACGACCGCGCCCAGGGCCGCGTGCTCGAGGCGCGCGGCTCGCTCTCGGGCACCCTGGTCAACTGCGCGGGCGGCACCACGCCCTGGGGCAGCTGGCTCAGCTGCGAGGAAACCGTCACCCCGGCCGGCCATGTGCTGCAGCGCGGTGGCCACAGCCAAACGCTGGCGCGCTCGCACGGCTGGGTGTTCGAGGTGCCCGCGCGTGGCGGCTCCGATGCACAGCCGCTCACGGCGCTGGGCCAGTTCGTGCACGAGGCGGCGGTGGTGGACCCCGCCGACGGCAGCGTCTACCTCACCGAAGACCAGGGCGCCGCCGGCTTCTACCGCCTGCTGCCGCGCACGCCCGGCCGGCTGGCCGACGGCGGCCGGCTGCAGATGCTGCGTGTGCGCGGCACGCCGGATTTGCGCCGCGGCCTTCGCACCGGCCAGCGCTTCAGCGTCGACTGGGTGGACATCGCGCAGCCCGAACGCGGCATCGACCCCACCACCGGCCGCCCCGACGGCGTGCTGCGCCAGGGCCTGGCGCAGGGCGCCAGCGTGTTCACACGGCTGGAGGGCGTGTTCGTGGGCCCGGGCGAGGTGTGGTTCACGTCCACCAACGGCGGCGACGCCGGTGCCGGCCAGATCTGGCGGCTGCACCCGCGCGAGCAGGTGCTGGAGCTGTTCCACGAAAGCCCGGGTGCCGAGGTCTTCGACCACCCCGACAACCTGTGCCTGGCGCCCAACGGCGCCATCGTGGTGTGCGAAGACTCGCGGCACCCCGTGCAGCGGCTGTTCGGCCTCACGCGCGAAGGCGCGCTGTTCGAGCTGGCGCGCAACAACGTGCGGCTGAACGACGAGCTGCCGGGCCTGAAGGGCGATTTCCGCGGCGCCGAGTGGGCCGGCGCCTGCTTCAGCGCCGACGGGCGCACGCTGTTCGCCAACGTCTATTCGCCCGGGTTCTCGGTGGCCATCACCGGGCCGTTTGCGGCATGAGGCGCCGCGCACGGACCCTGCTGCTGGGCGGCCTGCTGTTCGGGCTGCTCGGGCCCGCCCAGGCCCAGCTGCCGCCATCTGCCTTGCCCACGCTCGACGGCCTGCCGCGCCCCGCCGCGCCGCCGCTGGAAAAGGGCCCCGTCGTGCCGGCGCGCGTGGAGCGCTGGCGCGAGGAGGCCAAGGCGCTGGAGCACGGCGACGGCGTGCCACGCGACCCCGTGCGCGCCGCCGAGCTGTACTGCCGCGCCGCGCGCCACGGCGACGCCGAGGCGCAGTACAGCCTGGCCTGGATGCTCACCAACGCGCGCGGCATCGAGCGCAACGAGGCCGTGGCCGCGCACCTGTTTGCCGCCGCGGCCGAGCAGGGTTTCGTGCAGGCGCGCAACATGGCCACGCGCCTGGGCACGCCGCTGGGCGACCCACCCGCCTGCCTGCGCCCGCCCGACGAAGACCGCCTGCTGCTGGCCGCCGCCACGCCGCCCGCACCCCCCGCCGCCACACGGCCCAACGCGCCCGCGCAACGACCGCGTGTGCTGCGCGTGCCGCCGCCCGCCCACGCGCCCGATCCGCTGGTGAAGTACATCGAGCTCGTGGCGCCCGAGTACGGCCTGGAACCGCACCTGGTGTGGAGCGTGATCGCCACCGAGAGCAACTTCGACGCCTCGGCCGTGAGCCCCAAGAACGCGCAGGGATTGATGCAGCTCATCCCCGACACCGCGCGCCGCTTCGGCGTGCGCAACATCCTCGACCCCGTGGAGAACATCCGCGGCGGCATGGCCTACCTGCGCTGGCTGATGGCGCGCTTCGAGGGCGACCTGCGCCTCGTGGCCGCAGCCTACAACGCCGGCGAGGGCGCGGTGGAGCGTTACCTGGGCGTGCCGCCCTTTGCCGAGACGCGCCTGTACGTGCTCAAGATCCGCGCCGGCGTGGCCGGGCAGACGCACCACCCCTTCGACCCCACGGC
>Ga0209278_1001617_pt1 | contig 13456 bp, 14 predicted proteins | sample JI81BgreenDNA_FD_187504 | JGI IMG/M metagenome (GOLD analysis project Ga0209278, IMG submission 187504) | Wastewater effluent complex algal communities from Wisconsin, to seasonally profile nutrient transformation and Carbon sequestration -... | ecosystem: Engineered > WWTP > Effluent > Algae... | reverse complement strand
CGGAAATCGCCGCCACCGGCGACCGCGTGCTGGTGCTCGAAGACACGGTGGAGCTGCAATGCGCAGCCCGCGACCACGTACCACTGCGCACGCGCGCAGGCGTGGTGTCCATGACCGAGCTGGTGCGTTCATCCATGCGCCTGCGACCTGATCGCGTCGTCGTCGGCGAGGTGCGCGGCGCCGAAGCACTGGATCTCATCAAGGTGTGGGGAACGGGCCACCCCGGCGGCATCGCCACGATCCACGCCGGTTCCGCGCTCGGCGCGCTGCTGCGCTTGGAGCAACTGATTCTCGAAGTGGCCGTGAACCCGCCGCGTGCGCTGATCGCTGAGGCGGTCAACGTGGTGATCTACATCGCCGGGCGTGGGCGCAAGCGCCGCATCGAGAGCATCGCCCGCGTCGTCGGCTTCGACGGCGTGGGCTACCAACTGGCGGACGCGATGGATGCGCCATTTCCCGAGCTGCCATCGCAGTCCGACCTTTCTTCCCCGTCCCTCAACCACCCTGGAGAACTGCCATGACGCAGATGCACGTTCCTGCTTTCCGTATTTTCGTAGATCCGCTTCCTCACCTGACCGGCTTGGCACGGCTGCGCAGCCTGGCACGCCCTGCGGGGCAAGGACTGCTGCTGGCCGCGCTGCTGCTGTTCATGGCCGGAACCGCGCAGGCCGCCGGTTCCTCGATGCCGTGGGAAGGCCCGCTGCAATCCATCCTCGAATCCATCCAGGGGCCGGTGGCGCGCATCGTCGCGGTCATCATCATCATCGCCACGGGCCTCGCGCTCGCCTTCGGCGACACGTCGGGCGGCTTCCGCAAGCTGATCCAGATCGTCTTCGGTCTGTCCATCGCGTTCGCGGCTTCGAGCTTCTTCCTGTCGTTCTTCAGCTTCTCCGGCGGGGCCGTCGTATGAGTGCCCCGGATAGCTTCGCGGTCGGCTTCGAGGTGCCGCTGCATCGCTCGCTGACCGAGCCGATTCTGCTGGGCGGTGCGCCGCGCACCGTGGCGATCGCCAACGGCACGCTGGCCGCCGCTGTCGGCCTGGGCCTGCAACTATGGATTCCCGGCGTGGTGCTCTGGATCGTCGGCCATTCGCTGGCAGTGTGGGGTGCGCGCGTCGATCCGCAGTTCATGCAGGTCTTCGCCCGGCACATCAAGCACCGCCCGCTGCTGGACGTGTGAGGGGAGGACGCTGCGATGCTGAACCTCGCCGAATACCGCCAGCGCCCGGCCTTGCTTGCCGACTGGCTGCCCTGGGCCGGGCTGGTCGCACCGGGCGTCGTCTTGAACAAGGACGGCAGTTTCCAGCGCACGGCCCGGTTTCGCGGGCCTGACCTCGACAGCGCGACGCAGGGCGAGCTGGTCGCCACGTCGGCGCGGTTGAACAATGCGCTGCGCCGCATGGGATCGGGCTGGGCGCTATTCATCGAAGCCGAGCGCCGGCCTGCGGCCGATTATCCGCACTCAGATTTTCCCGAGCCGCTTTCGTGGGTGGTGGAGGAAGAACGCCGGGCCGCCTTCGAAGAATCGGGCCATCACTTCGAGAGCGGCTATCACCTGACGCTGCTCTATCTGCCGCCGGAAGAATCCCGCGCCCGTGCAGCCAAGATGCTCTACGAGAACACGCCGACGAATGGCGTGGACTGGCGCGAGCGGCTGCAAGCCTTCGTCGCGGAAACGGATCGCGTCTTTGACCTGCTCGACGGCGTGATGCCGGAAATTGACTGGCTCGATGACGCGCAGACGCTGACCTACCTGCACGCCGCCATTTCGACGCGGCGCTACCGCGTCGGCGTGCCCGAAGTGCCGTTCCACATCGACGCGCTGCTGACCGATTCCGCGCTGGTCGGCGGCCTGGCGCCCATGCTGGGCGACCAGCACCTGCGCGTGGTGTCGGTGCGCGGCTTCCCGACCTCGACCTGGCCTGGGATTCTGGACGACCTCAACCGCCTCGGTTTTGCGTACCGCTGGAGCACGCGCTTTCTCTGCCTCGACAAAGCCGAGGCGGAAAAAGAGCTTTCCCGCCTGCGCCGCCAGTGGTTCGCCAAGCGCAAGAACGTGATCGCGCTGCTGCGCGAAACCATCTTCCAGCAGGAAAGCCCACTGGTCGATACCGACGCGAGCAACAAGGCGGCGGACGCGGACGCCGCCCTGCAGGAGCTGGGCAGCGATCAAGTCGCCTTCGGCTACCTCACCGCCACGGTGACGGTGCTCGATGCCGACCCTGCGGTGGCCGACGAGAAACTGCGCATGGTGGAGCGCGTCATCCAGGGACGGGGCTTCGTCACCATTCCCGAGACCCTGAATGCCGTGGATGCGTGGCTTTCCTCGCTCCCCGGAAACGCCTACGCCAATGTCCGACAGCCCATCGTCTCGACGCTGAACCTGGCGCACATGATGCCCGTGTCCGCGGTGTGGGCCGGGCCGGAAAAGAACGACCACCTGGACGGCCCGCCGCTGATCGTCACGCGCACCGATGGCGCCACGCCGTTCCGCCTGGTGACGCACATCGGCGACGTGGGCCACGCGCTGGTCGCGGGGCCGACCGGCATGGGCAAGTCGGTCTTGCTCGCCACGCTGGCGATGCAGTTCCGCCGCTACCCTGGCTCGCGCATCTTTGCCTTCGACATGGGGCGCTCGATGCGCGCCACGATCCTCGGCCTGGGCGGCGAGCACTACGACCTGGGCATGGACGGGGAAATCGCCTTCCAGCCCTTGGCACGCATCGACCGCGAGGGCTACCGCACCTGGGCCGCCGAATGGATCGAGGGCCGCTTGCTGCACGAAGGCGTGGCGGTCGGCCCCGACGAGAAGGCCGCTATTTGGTCGGCGCTGGGAAGCCTCGCAGGCGCGCCGGTGGAGCAGCGCACGATGACGGGGCTTTCCGTGCTGCTGCAATCGAACGCGCTGCGCCAAGCGCTCGCGCCCTATGTGCTAGGCGGCGCGCACGGCAAGCTGCTAGACGCCGACCATGACCGATTGGGCATGGCCGACGTGCAGTGCTTCGAGATGGAGGAGCTGATGCACAGCAAGGCCGCCGTCATGGCCGTGCTGCACTACCTCTTTGCGCGTTTCGATGAACGCTTCGACGGGGCGCCCACGCTGCTGATCCTCGATGAAGCGTGGCTGTTCCTCGACGACCCGGTGTTTGCCGCGCGCATCCGCCAGTGGCTCAAGACGCTGCGCAAGAAGAACGTCAGCGTCATCTTCGCCACACAGAGTCTCGCCGACATCAAGGATTCGAGCATCGCGCCCGCGATCATCGAGAGCTGCGCGAGTCGGATCTTCTTGCCCAACCCGCAGGCGACCGAGCCGCAGATTCGCACGATCTACGAGGGCTTCGGCCTCAACAGGCGGCAGATCGAAATCGTCGCCACCGCGCAGCCCAAGCGCGACTACTACTACCAATCCCGCCTCGGCAACCGCCTGTTCGACCTCGACCTGGGGCCGGCGGCGCTGGCGTTTGCGGGCGCTTCCACGCCGCAAGACCGGCGCGACATAGACCGCGTGCTGCTGGACGCCGGCGTGCCCGGCTTCGCGGGCGCCTGGCTGCGCCATCGCGGCCTCGATTGGGCGGCCGACCTGCTGCCCTCGTTCCCCGGCCTTGCGCCGGGTTCCCTCGCTGACCAACCCCTGGAGAACCTGCCATGAAAAAGCGTCTTGTCGCCGCCGCCATCGCGGCCATGCTTTGCACCGCCACCGCCCATGCGCAATGGGTCGTGGTCGATCCCACGAACCTCGTGCAGAACACACTGACCGCGATCCGCACGCTGGAGCAGATCAACAACCAGATCCAGCAGCTTCAGAACGAAGCGCAGATGCTGATGAACCAGGCGCGCAACCTCGCCAGCCTGCCGTCCAGCGTGGTGAATCAGTTGCGCGCCAATCTGGCGACGACCGAGCGGCTGATCGCCCAGGCTCGCGGCTTGGCCTACGACGTGACGAATCTGGATCGGGAGTTCGCGCGCCTGTATCCCGAGCAGTACGCCGCCACCGTCAGCGGCGACCAGATGTACCGCGACGCGCAGGAGCGTTGGCGGAACACGCTCAACGGCTTGCAGACCACCATGCAGATGCAGGCGCAGGTGTCGCAGCACCTGGGCGAAGACGAAAGCGTGCTGGCCGACCTCGTGGGCAAGAGCCAGTCGGCCCAAGGCGCGCTCCAGGCCATGCAGGCCATGAACCAGTTGCTGGCCTTGCAGGCCAAGCAGTCGATCCAGTCGCAACGGCTCCAGATCACGCAGGACCGGGCCACTTCGCTGGAGCTGGCTCGGCAGGCGGCCGCCACCGAGCACGCCCGCGAAGTGCGGCGGCGTTTCATGGGCGATGGCACGCCGTACACGCCGCAGCGCGTGGATTTCTACGGCAACTGACGGGAGGTCGCCATGCGATGCGTCCTCGTCCTGTGTGCCGCGCTGCTGGCCGCTTGCGGCGAGCAGCCGGCCGACCACCATGCCGATGCCCTGGCCGCCGATCCCGTGCGGCTCAAGGCATTGCGCGCGCAATGCGCGGCCGACCGGCAGGCCACGGGCGAGGACGCTTGCCGTGCCGCCGCCGAAGCCTTCCGGCGGCGCTTCTTCTCCGGCCAGGCCGGGCCGGATGAATACCAGACGCTGGCCGACCTGCCGCCGATCCCGCCGAGCTTCGAGGAATCGGCCGATGGCATGGCGCCAGCCGTTCCCGCCGAACCGGAGGACACGCCATGAATGACGTGACCATCATCGACCAGTTCCTCAACACCTTCGCCGCCTACATCGACTCGGGCTTCGGGCTGCTGCGGGGCGAAGTGGCGTTCCTCACGGCCACGCTGATCGTCATCGACATAACGATCGCCGGACTGTATTGGGCTATGAGCCACGCCACCGGTCAGGGCGAGGACGTGATCGCCAAGCTGCTGGGCAAGGTGCTGTACGTCGGTGCCTTCGCCTACATCATCGGCAACTTCAATTGGCTGGCGAGCATCGTCTTCCGCTCGTTCGCGGGATTGGGCATCACCGCCACCGGCTCGGCCATCACGATGGAGAACTTCTTGCAGCCGGGCCGGCTGGCGAAAACCGGCCTTGACGCGGGCGGGCCGATCTTTCTTCAGCTCGACGACATGATGGGATTTCCCGAGGTGTTCTTGAACCTCGATGCCATCTTGGTGCTGTTCCTCGCCTGGCTGGTCGTGGTGCTGTGCTTCTTCGTGCTGGCGATCCAGCTTTTCATCACGCTCATCGAGTTCAAGTTGACCACGCTCGCGGGCTTCGTGCTGGTGCCGTTCGCGCTTTGGAACAAGACCTCGTTCCTGGCCGAAAAGGTCTTGGGCAACGTGGTCGCCTCCGGCGTCAAGGTGTTGGTACTGGCCGTGATCGTCGGTATCGGCTCGGGCCTGTTCACTCAGTTCCAAGTCCACCCCGATGAGCCGTCGCTCGACCACGCACTGGTCATCATGCTGGCCTCGCTCACTTTGCTGGCGCTGGGGATCTTCGGCCCTGGTATCGCCACGGGCCTCGTGTCCGGTGCGCCGCAGCTCGGCGCGGGCGCGATGGCAGGCGCTGCCATCGGCGCAGCCGGGACGGCGGTGGCTGTTGGTGCTGCCGCGACGGGTGTAGGCGGTGCCGTGGCCGCTGGCGCGCGCATGGCACCGGCTGCCGCCAAGCTGGCCGGCGCTGGTGCGCGTGCGGCCACGTCGGCGGCTGGCAGTGCGAAATCGGCGTTCCAGGCCGGTTCCGCCGCCGCTGGCGGCGGCGCAAAGGGCGCGATGGCGGGCCTGGGCAACGTCGCCAAGACTGGCGCGCAGGCAGCCGGGCGAGGCGCTGCATCCCGCGCCTCCGCTGCCGGGCAGCGCATGGCCGCTCCCTTCCGCGCTGGCTGGAATGGCGCTGCTGCCGATGGCGGCACGGGCGCGGCATCCGGTCAGGGTGGCGCAGGCGAGGCCGCAGCCGGCGCCGCTACCGCGCAGAAGCAGGAACAGCCCGCTTGGGCCAAGCGCCTGCATCGTCGCCAGCAACTCACCCATGCCGCGACCACCACCGCCCACGCGCTGCGCGGTGGCGATGGCGGCGGCTCCGGCCAGGGGCCGAGCCTGCGCGATTCCGATTCATAAGGAGAACCGACCATGCGATTCAAGAAACCGCAGGTGCGCTACGCCGACACGCCGCAGCCTGCCACGCCGTACCAAGCTGCCGGCCAGGTGTGGGACGAGCGCATCGGTTCGCCGCTCGTCCAGGCGAAGAACTGGCGCCTGATGGCCTTCGGCTGCCTGACGCTTGCGCTGCTGATGGCCGGCGGCCTGGTGTGGCGCTCGGCGCAATCCATCGTGACGCCCTACGTCGTGGAGGTGGACAACGCGGGCCAGGTACGCGCCGTGGGCGAAGCCGCCACGCCATACCGGCCCAACGATGCGCAGACCGCGCACCACATCGCGCGCTTCGTGACGCTGGTGCGCTCGCTGTCCATCGACCCCATCGTCGTCCGCCAGAACTGGCTCGACGCCTACGACTACACGACCGACAAGGGCGCGGCCGTGCTCAACGACTACGCGCGGGTCAACGACCCGTTCGCGCGCATCGGCAAGGAGTCGGTGACGGTGCAGATCACCAGCGTCGTGCGCGCCAGCGACACGTCTTTCAACGTGCGCTGGACGGAACGCCGCTACGTCAACGGCGCCGCGGCGGGCTTGGAGCGGTGGACGGCCGTGGTGTCCATCGTGCTCCAGCCGCCGCGCACCGAAGAACGCCTGCGCAAGAACCCCCTGGGCATCTACGTCAACGGCCTGTCGTGGAGCCGCGAACTGGATTCTTCCGAAGGAGCCAAGCCATGAATGATCTTTTCCGTAAAACCGCTTTGCCGGTGATCCTGCTTGCCCTCGCGGGCTGCGCCACGCAGGGCAAACCGCCGCCGACCATCTCGCTCGATGAGCCGGTGCAGGCCCAGCCATTGCCCGAGCCACCTGCGCCGGTGGAGGTGGTGGCCGTGCCCGAGGTGCTGCCGATGCCAGCGCAGTTGAAGCCAGAGCCCGAAGCCGAGGACGCCAAGCCCGTGCCAGAGCCAGCCGATGAGAAGGTGCGCGTCTCGCGCGCCAATGCCGAGGCGCGTGTTGCGCCCACGCGAGAGGGCTACGTCAACGCGATTCAGGTATGGCCCTTCACGGATGGCGCGCTCTATCAGGTCTATGCGGCCGTGGGCCGCGTGACCGTGGTTTCTCTCCAGCCGGGCGAGGAGCTGGTGACCGTAGCCGCTGGCGATACCGTGCGCTGGATCGTGGGCGACACGTCCAGCGGCAGCGGTGTCGAGCTGCGCGTGAATGTCTTGGTCAAGCCGATCCGCTCGGGCCTGAAGACCAATCTCGTCATCACCACCAGCCGCAGGACGTACCTGCTGGAGCTGGCTTCGACGGAAAAGACGTGGATGGCGTCGGTGTCCTGGGAGTACCCGCGCGACCGGATGCTGGCTTTGCAGCGCCAGGCGCAGGCGGCCAGCGCTGCCGCGCCGGTCGATACCGGGCTGTCGTTGGAGAACCTGCGCTTCCGCTACGCGATCAGCGGTAGCAACCCGCCGTGGAAGCCGCTGCGCGCGTTCGACGACGGGCAGAAAGTCTATATCCAGTTCCCCGCCGGCATCGCGCAAGGCGAGCTGCCGCCGCTGTTCGTGATCGGGCCGGAAGGCGACGGGCAACTGGTCAACTATCGCTTCCGCTCACCGTACTACATCGTGGATCGGCTGTTTGGCGCCGCCGAACTCCGCCTGGGCGGAGACAAGGGCGACGTGGTGCGAATTGAGCGCACGGACGGCGTTGCGCGGAGGAACTGACCATGAGCCAAGACGACGCTCCCGACCTTGCCACGCCACAGGCGGGCAAGATGGCGCCCGAGGCGGTGGCGCTGCGCGCCCAGCCGCGCCCGGTCACGCGCTTGAACCGGCGCACGCTGGCCATCCTCGTCGGCGGCCTGTCGGTCGCCGTGCTCGGGGCCACGATCTGGTCGCTGCAACCGCAGCGGCGTGGTACCAACGAGCAGACCGAGCTTTACAACGTCGATCGCGTCTCAAAGTCCGAAGGACTGGATGGCCTGCCGGCCGACTACTCGAAGCTGCCGCCGAAAGTGCCCGAGCTGGGGCCGCCGCTGCCGGGTGATCTCGGCCCGGCCATTGTGAACTCGCAGCAGCCGGTGACGCTGGCGTATGCGCCGCCGGGCCACAACCCCGAAGATGCTTTGCGCAAGGAGGCCGATGCGGCGGCGGCTTCGTCGATGTTCTTCCGCTCGGGTGGCCAAGGTGCCGCCACGGTAGCGCAGGCAGCGCCGGGTGCGCTTGGCGCGGCAAACACGCTCGCGGCCTTCGACCCGCTTGCTGCTGGGCCGGCCTCGACGGCGGCCCAGCCTGCCGACCCGACCGCCGCGCAGAACCGGCAAGACCAGAAAGAGGCGTTCCTGAAAGCCGGTTCTACGGAAACCCGCAATTCCGGCAATCTGGCGCTGCCCGCGTCCCCTTATCAAGTGATGGCCGGAACGGTGATCGCCGGCGCGCTGGTGACAGGCATCAAGTCGGACTTGCCGGGCGACGTGATCGGCACCGTGACGGAGCCGGTCTATGACACGGCCACCGGCAAGTTCCTGCTGATCCCACAGGGGTCGCGCATCCTCGGGCGCTACAACAGTCAGGTCAGCTACGGGCAGAGCCGCGTGCAAGTGGTGTGGAACCGGATCATCCTGCCCGACACGTCCTCGCTGACGCTCGACAACCTAGTGGGCACCGACCCGGCCGGCTACGCGGGCTTGGAGGACGACGTGGACTGGCACTGGAACCGCATCTTTGCCGGTGCGGTGCTGACGACGCTGCTGGGCGTCGGCGCAGAACTGGCTGCGCCGGAGAACCGCCAGGACGGCAACCGCATCGTGATCGCCGGGCGTGACAGCGCCCAGGACAGCATCAATCAGGTCGGCCAGGAGATCACCCGACGCAACATGAACATCCAGCCGACGCTGACCGAGCGGCCTGGCCTGCCCGTGCGAATCATCGTCAACCGGGATCTGGTGCTGCGGCCGTACCAGCCGCTGTTCTTCAATCGGGGAGCTTCGCAATGAGCACGACCAAGAAGCTGCGGCTCGGGCCGCTGCCCAAGACCGAAAGCGTCAAACTGACCTTTGCCTGCCCGGCCAGCTTGAAAGCCGACCTTGACCGCTACGCGGCGCTGCATGCGCAGGCGTATGGCGAGGCGGTCGATGCCGTGACACTGATCCCGCACATGCTTGAGGCGTTCATCGCGGGCGATCGGGGATTCAGGAAAGACTCGACCCCTGCTATCCCGAAGCCGCCGCTGCGGAACTCACCCCCTTAGTTCAAGCGCGTGTCGCTGCCGAGTGTCGACGGGCGTCTTCACGTAGCTGATTCCCGGATTTCCAAGAACTGCCACCAGCAACCGGCACACCATCGCCTGCATTTGCAGTGTGGTGTTGCCCGGATCTGCTGCGGGCTGGTTGCCACCGTAGATCGAAAAGCCCAGCGGTCCATCGAAGAACAAGGCTTCATGAACGGTGTCGTTTCGGACGACGGATAGCGACGAGGGAGTCGCCTTGTCGCTCTTGGCCCAATCGGGTACGGGCATATCGAATTTTTCGCACATCCACTGGACGCGCCCCGCATGTGGCACAGAAGGCTTTTGCGCCTCCTTGACTACGACGAGCTTGAAGCAGGCGTCCAGCGCCATGTAAAGGTATTGGAACTGCTCGAAGGGAAGGCTATGCGGATACTGCGCCAAGAACAAGGCATGGATGACAGCCGCAACGCGCTTGGGCGCACGTGGATCGCCGCCTTCCGAGTCCAGGTAGTCCAGCGCTAACTCGATGACGTCAGCCACAGTGCAGCGAACCAGGGCGAAATCAACAAGCACCCCAGATTTAATGGGCGTCGCATCAAGAAAGCCCGCCTCCGTTGTCGTCAGCCGCATACCGAAAAAGAAGGACAAACACCAAACCACGAAATCGAGCTCTTCTCGGCTCCTGCCTTCATGCAGCGTCAGGACATGGGTCTTGGGCAGGCCGAAGACCCGGGCGTTGTACGGCATCGAGCGAACGTTTCCGCTCATGAAGTCTCGCTGCTGCTGAGCACCCGGATAAATCCAGTCCTTGAAGGCATTGGGGTCCCCGACAACGGTGGCCACGCTATTTTCGTGGTCCGGGAGCGTTTGGACGGAGAAACGGCCGGTCGCGATGTCGCAGGGCTTGGGGTAGTAGCCGAACTCGATGGCAATCCCATTGAGCGGCGCGCTGAGTGGTTGCTCCATCACAGTACAGGTGGCCTCATGAACATTGTTTCGTAAATTATCTAATCGACCCTGCTCTGACAGAACAATTCACGGTCAATTTTGTGAGCCAAGTTGGATGGCACCCTCCCCGCTTCGCCCCAGCGAGTTGTTCCGATTGCTGACGATAGTCACCATAGATCCATACGAACACAGCGCCTTAGGAACCCTCATGCTCGCTCACGTTCATTGCACCGATGCTGGCGATACCGCCTTGCCGCCGAAGGCATCCATTCCTCGTCCGGGTACGGATGGGTACGAAGACCTTCCTCAGTTTTCGGCCAAACTTCCCCTCCCGTTCCGCCGCACCATTCGCCGCCAAGATTTGCACCAGATCGTCCCTTTGGCGGACACGACGATCTATGGAATGGAGCAACGTGGCGAGTTTCCACGCCGATTCAATCTGACCTCGCGCTGCGTTGTTTGGGATCTGGAGGAAGTCGAAGCTTGGATTGAAGCTCGCAAGCAGTCCTCTCGGTCCGGTGCTATCACCAAGCCCAACGGACCTGATGTCAGGCTACGCAAGCGCCGACCCGTGCTCGATGTAGCTTCGACGTAGCAATGTGGCTAGGCGATCAGCAGTTTGAGCTCTCGCGCCGCTGCCACGGGCAGTCGATGAACTTCCTTGGTCAAATTAACTTCCAACGCTGCACGCGCGGTCTCCAGCATCTTTCGCTCAAAGGCATAGCCCCCCTTCTCTTCCAGCCAGCCCAGCACTTCGGCCAAGTGCCAGATTGAGGCGCTGCCCTCGTGCACCGGTGCTGGAAAAGTCGCAGCATGAGAAAGCATCACCTTACGCATTGCTTGGCGCGACACGCCCACCAATTCGGCGACATCGGTCAGCCCAACGAAATCCGGTGCCGCCTCCACGAGCTTCGCCAAGGGGACAGCACGCTTCACGTCGGCCAGCGCACTGCGCACCGCGGCCTGCGCGTTTTCAGCTTCGCGGGTGAACTCAAGCGCCAAGCGACCCGGCTGCCCGATACCCACCAAGGCGTCATCACAGCCGGCACTGCCGAGACGCTCGACCAGCACATCCGGATCACTGTCGTGCTCGGCGAGCTGGTACTTCAGGATGAAGGTGTATTCCATGGATCAGTCCTCAGATGACGATTCAGCTTCGTTTCGTTGCTGATGGATCGTGCAGTTATCCACGACCCGCCGCAGTGCTCGGGCATGATTGCCAGGGTTCTTCGGCGTGCTCCACACGCTCGTAATGCAGAACTCGCCGCAGCGGCACTCATCGTCGTTGTAAGGGCAGTAAATCTTGCCCCACGCATGACTGCCCCCGACCGTGACGCGCCAGCCCTGCGTTTCCGCATGCTTGAGCGCATCTTCGACCTCCTTCTTTGGATGAGAGGAACGGGCCATTCAAGGTCTCCAGTATGGGGATGAATCGTCAGGTTGTCAACTGACAACCTGACGTGAAGTGACTCAGACCGATGCGCTCAGCACAGGCACGACCGTATTGCTCGGCAACAGCGTGGGCGCGTATGCGCCACCCTCCACCCAGGCATCGACCATGTTGGCCCACTCCTGCAGCATGTGGCGGCGCGGCTCGGCGTATTCGGCCTTGTTGTAGACCGAGCGCGAGGAACGGCCGTCTTCATGCGCCAGGCACTTCTCGATCCAGTCGCCGTTGAAGCCGACCTCGTTGAGCAGCGTCGAGCCGGTGCGGCGCAGGTCGTGCACCGTGAAAGGTTCTAGCGGCAAACCGGCAGCTCTGGCGCGCTCGGACACGATCTGGGTCACGCGGTTGAGCGTCGCCTTGGACATACAGCGGTCGGCATCGTAGCGCGACGGCAGGACGAACTTCGACCCCGCTGCGCAGGTGTGCAGCGCAACGAAGATGTCCGCAGCCTGGCGGGACAGATAGACGACGTGCGGGTTGCGACCCTTCATTCGTGATTTTGGGATCGTCCAGGTCGCGTTCTCGAAATCAAGCTCGGCCCATGTCGCCTCGATCAATTCGCTCTTGCGTACCAGCGTCAACAGAATCATGCGCAACGCCAGGCGAATGGTCGGATAGGTGGCCACCGATTCCATCTGCCGGTACATCAGACGGATCTCCATCGGTGACAGCGCTCGATCCTTGGGCACGAAGGTCGCGATCGAAGCCGCGCCCACGCCATCGGCCGGGTTGTCGACCTTCTCGCCGTGCAGGATGGCGAAGGCGTAGACCTGCTTCACGATGTCGCGCACGTGGACGGCTGTGGCGGGCGCGCCGCGAGCCTTCACCTTGTTGCACAAAGCGCGCAGGTCGTCGGCGCTGACTTCGTTGAGCAGCCGGTTCTTGAACGCCGGCAGGATGTCCCGATCAACGATGCTCTTGCGCATCGCACGCGTGCTGTCGGCCATCTTGGCGTCGGCAAGCCATCGGGCAGTCATGTCGCCGAAATTCTTGGCAGCGGTCAGCCGGCGCTTCTCGCGCTGCTTCTCGTGCGCCGGGGACCTGCCCTCGGCAACGGCTCTCTTGGCGTCGAGCAGCTTTTCGCGGGCCAAGGCCAGTGAGATGCCGGCCGGCCCATAACGGCCGATGGTCAGCGTTTCACGCCGGCCGTTGAGACGGTAATCGTAGCGGAAGGTGACGGTACCGGTGGGCGATACCGTCACGTACATGCCGTCACGGTCGGAAGCCTTGTAAGTCAGGGACTTAGGCTTGAAGTTACGCAGTGCGGTGTCGGTAAGCATCGAGGTTTTTCCTCCTGTTCTTGACGGCTTTTACCGTCAGGGGTCAGGAGACCTGCTGATGCCTGGAAAGCCGCATGAAACAAGCTTTCCAGAGGAGACATTTACCGTCAAAGACCGGTTTGGTCTCAATAGTAAACGGGAGGGTCTTAATCAGACCTCCAGTTCTTACCGTCAGTTCTACCGCCAACCTGTTTTGCTGGCCGGCGATAGCCACCGATAGCTTCCGCGACGTATTTCTTTCTAGATCAATACGTTACGGCAGTTTTTCGATAGTTGGCGATAGTCCCTGAAGGACCTGATTTCACTCCCATTCAATGGTCGCGGGCGGCTTGCCGGAAATGTCGTAGACCACGCGGCTCACGCCGCGCAGTTCGTTGACGACGCGGCGGGCCACGACGTCGAGCAGCTCGTACGGCAGGTGCGCCCAGTGCGCGGTCATGAAGTCGATGGTCTCGACCGCGCGCAGCGCGATCACCCACTCGTAGG
>Ga0209278_1001614_pt1 | contig 13471 bp, 11 predicted proteins | sample JI81BgreenDNA_FD_187504 | JGI IMG/M metagenome (GOLD analysis project Ga0209278, IMG submission 187504) | Wastewater effluent complex algal communities from Wisconsin, to seasonally profile nutrient transformation and Carbon sequestration -... | ecosystem: Engineered > WWTP > Effluent > Algae... | reverse complement strand
ATCCGTGGCGATGGGGTCCGGCACCCCTTTCGGCTCGGCCGCCAACAGCTTCTGCGTGTAGGGATGCTGCGGATTGGCGAATATCTCGGCCGCCGGCCCCTGCTCTACGATCTCGCCACCCTGCATGACACAGACGCGATCCGCGATCCGGCGAACGATGCCAAGATCATGGGTGATGAAGAGCAGGCTGAGACCCTCCTTCGCCTTCAACTCGGCAAGAAGATCAAGGATCTGCGCTTGGATCGTCACGTCCAGCGCCGTTGTCGGCTCATCCGCGATCAGAAGTTCCGGCCCGTTGGCAAGCGCCATCGCGATCATCACGCGCTGCCTCTGCCCACCCGAAAGCTGATGCGGATAGGCACCAAGGCGGCTTTCGGCATCCGCGATCCCAACCTTGCCCAGCAATTCGACGATCCGCGCCCGTGCCGCATCGCCCGAAAGTCCCTGATGCAAGGCAAGGCTTTCACCCAACTGCCGTTCGATCGTGTGCAGCGGGTTCAGGCTCGTCATCGGCTCTTGGAAGATGAAGCTGATGTCGTTTCCGCGCACCCGCCGTAATTCGGCCTCGGACGCCCCCACCATCTCGCGCCCGAGATAGCGGACCGAACCCGCGACGGCGGCACTATCAGGCAAGAGGGATACGGTCGACAGGGCAGTCACCGACTTGCCCGAACCGCTTTCCCCCACCAGAGCAACTGTCTCGCCTTTGCCCACGGCAAGGGTCACGCCCTTCACCGCCTCGATCACCCGGCCATCCTGACGGAACCGGACCTGCAGATTGTCGACCTCCAGCACCGCGGTCATCGGAAGGTCTTTCTGGGGTCGAAGGCATCGCGCACGCCTTCGAAGATGAAGACAAGAAGGCTGAGCATGATGGCAAAGGTGAAGAAGGCGGTGAAGCCAAGCCACGGCGCCTGCAGGTTCTGTTTGGCCTGCTGCGTCAGTTCGCCAAGGCTGGGCGCGCTTTCGGGCAGGCCAAAGCCGAGGAAGTCCAGCGTGGCAAGGCTGCCGATGGTGCCGGTGATGATGAAGGGTAGCATGGTCAGCGTCGCCACCATCGCATTGGGCAGGACATGGCGGAACATGATGACCGGGTCCGAAACGCCAAGTGCCTTTGCCGCGCGCACATATTCAAAGTTGCGCGCCCGCAGGAATTCGGCCCTGACGACCCCCACCAGCGCTGTCCAGCCGAACAGCACCATAAGGCCCACCAGCAGCCAGAAATCCATGGTGAAGATCGCCGCCACGATGATGATGATGTAAAGGCTGGGCGTCGCCCCCCAGATCTCGATCACGCGCTGGAAGATCAGGTCGGTCAACCCGCCGAAATAGCCCTGCACCGCCCCTGCCGCGATGCCCACGACGGATGTGATCAGCGTCACGATCAGCGCGAAACTCACCGACAGCCGGAAGCCATAGATCACCCGCGCCAGCACGTCCCGCGCCGTGTCGTCGGTGCCAAGCCAGTGGTTGGCGTCCGGGGCCGAAGGGGCGGGACCGTCCAGATCGTTGATCGTGTTGTAGCTGTAGGGGATCAGCGGCCAGAGGATCCAGCCCTCGACGAATTCCGGGTCCGCCGCCGCGCGCGTGCCCGCCTCGACCTGCGCGATCACCCCTTCCGGATCGTCCCAACAATCAAGACTGCCGCCGGATTTGATCAGGCATTGCACCTCGACGTCGGTGTATTTCGCCTCGGTGCGGAAGTCTCCGCCGAAGGCGGTTTCGGGATAGAAGGTCATGAAAGGCGTATGCAGGTCGCCCCGATAGCTCACCAGAAGCGGGCGGTCATTCGCGATCACCTCGGCAAAGAGGGTGATCCCGTACAGCACCAGAAACACCCACAGCGACCAATAGGCGCGACGGTTTGCCTTGAAGTTGCGCCAGCGGCGCTGGTTCAGCGGGGACAGCGCCATCATGTCCTCCGCGTGCCGAAGTCGATCCGCGGATCGATCCAGACATACATCAGGTCAGAGATGATCCCCATGATCAGGCCGATCAGGCCAAAGAAGAACAGCGTGCCGAAGATCACGGGATAATCCCGCTCCACCGCCGCTCGAAAGCCCAACTGCCCAAGCCCATCAAGCGAGAATATTGTTTCGATGATCAGGCTGCCGCCGAAAAAAACGCCCACGAACAGCGCCGGGAAACCCGCGATCACGATCAGCATCGCATTACGGAACACATGCCCATAAAGGACCCGCGCCTCGGTCAACCCCTTGGCGCGGGCTGTCATCACATATTGCTTCTTGATTTCGTCAAGGAAACTGTTCTTCGTCAAAAGGGTCAGCGTGGCAAAGCTGGAAATCGTGGAGGCGATGACCGGCAAGGCGATATGCCAAAGATAATCGCCCGCCTTGCCCAGCAGCGAAAGCTCTTCCCAATTGTCCGATGTAAGGCCCCGCAGCGGGAAGATCTTCCAGTAGGATCCCCCTGCGAACAGCACCAGCAGAAGGATGGCGAACAGGAAGCCGGGGATAGCATATCCCACGATTATGGCGCCGCTGGTCCATGTGTCGAAGGGCGTGCCGTCGCGCACGGCCTTGCGGATGCCCAGCGGGATGGAGATCAAATAGGCAATCAGCGTGGACCACAGGCCCAGCGTGATGGAAACGGGCATCTTCTCGATCACCAGATCGACCACGTCGATGGACCGGAAGTAACTCTCGCCGAAATCAAAGCGGATGTAGTTCCACATCATTATGAAGAAGCGTTCCGTGGCAGGGATCATCTCCTTCTGGCACTCCGGTGCGGTGACCGATGGTTCACCCACGAAACCCTCTTCGCAGACGATGCGGGCGAAACCGAACTGCACCTCCAGTTGCGCAAGGAACTCCGGCGGCAGCCCACGCGCGCCGATATAGCCGTCTTGCCCCTGCATCTCGGCCCCGGCATCGCCACCGCCCGACACGACCTCCATCGCGTCACCATCGCCTTCAAGCCTGGCGGCCACCTGTTCGATGGGACCGCCCGGCACGAATTGCGTCAGTGCAAAGTTGATGACCATGATCCCGACCAGCGTCGGGATGATCAGCAGAAGCCGCCGCAGGATATAGGCACCCATTCGGAGCTTGGCCTTCCGGTTATCTGATGGCGCCAGCAGCGCGCAGGGCTTCGGCCTTTTCGGCGTTAAACCACCAGAAATCAAGCTCGCCCAAGGCGTAGGGCGGCAGATTAGCGGGGCGATCGTACATGTCGATATAGGCGACCCAATGCGTGGCCTTGTACCATTGCGGCACCCAGAAACGTTCCGCCCTCAGCACGCGGTCAAGCGCCTTGGTCGCCACTGTCAATTCGTCCATCGACTGCGCTGCCATGACCACCTCAATCATTCTGTCCACGGCAGTGGATTTCAGACCCATCTGGTTGAACGAGGAAACATCGGCGGTCTCCGACCCGAAGAACTGCTTCAACTCAGAGCCGGAAATATAGCCCGAGCGGGCATTGCCCACGACGATGTCGAAGTCATAGGACGGCGGGCGGGTGCGGCTTTCCATCTGGGCATTGTCGATGCCGGTCAGGACGGCATCCACTCCAAGGGCCTTGAGGTTTTCAACGTAGGGAATGATTACGCGATCGAAGGATGGCGAGTCGTTCAAGAATTCCACCCGCAGCACTTCGCCCGCGGCGTTGCGGCGCAGGCCATCATCGCCCACGGCCCACCCGGCCGCATCCAACAGGGCCGACGCGGCGCGCAGATTTGCGCGGTCAAGCTGACGCTCGCCGCTGGTGGGGGCAGGAACCGGCGGATCGGTCAGGATGGAGGCGGCGAGCAACCCCTCATCCACAAGCGGCTGCAAAAGCGCCACCTCTTCCGGCGAAGGCGGTCCTTCGGGTTCCAGCCAAGAGTTTTCCCAGACGGAATCGATCCGATCATAAAGCCCGTAGAACAGCGTGGCATTCGACCATTCGTAGTTGAACATCAGGCCCAACGCCTCACGCACACGAGGGTCCTGAAACTTTTCGCGCCGCAGGTTGAACAGGAAAGCCTGCCCGCTTGCCTTTGCGCCAGAGGGCACCTCTTCCTTCTTCACCCAACCATTGGTGAGAGCGGGGAAGTCATAGCGCGTCGCCCATGTGATGGAGGACGCCTCGGTCCGGAAGGTGTAGTCCCCGCCTTTGAAGCCTTCGAAAGCGGCATCGTAATCAGCGTAATACTCGATGCGAATGCTGTCGAAATTGCCGCGCCCTCGATTTATCGGCAGATCGTCGCCCCAGTAATCCGGGTTGCGTTTCCAAGTGATCGACTTGCCGACCTCCATCCTGTCGAGCATGTACTCGCCAGTGCCGAGGAAGGGGGTCAGGGTCGATTTTTCCAGATCAAGCCCATTCGCCTCGTAATGCGCCTTGGACAGGATGGGCAGGCCACCCACTTCGGAAGGCAGGTCGCGGGTCGGTATGCCGGTCTTGAACGTGAACTTGATCTGATGCGGGCCAAGCACCTCGGCCTTTTCCACCTGTTCGGCCAGAACGGTGCGGAAATCCGTCAGGCCCTTGGCAAGGAAGGTCTGATAGGAAAACAGCACGTCATCCGCCGTCATCGGCGTGCCGTCGGAGAAGGTCACTTCGGGGCGAAGGTTGAAGATCACCCATGACCGGTCGGCAGGGAATTCCATCGTTTCACACAACAGGCAGTAAGACGTGCCGATCTCATCCGCAGTGCTGGTCAGGATGGATTCGTAAGGAGCGCTGGAAAGAGCCGCAGCCCGGCCCTGCACGGAATATGGGTTGAGGCTGTCGAACCCGCCGAAGGCCCATTGGGATATCTCCCCCCCTGTGGGCGCATCGGGGTTGACGTAGTCGAGATGGGGGAAATCGGCAGGGTATTTGGGCGGATCGCCGAAGGTGGTGATCGCGTGGGCAACGGTCACTTCCTGCGCCCGTGCAGCCACGGCCCACCCTGCCAATGCCAGCACGGCAAAGCCCGCAGCCGCCCACCGCATGACATGCCCTGACCGTTGCACTGCGACACCGGACTGCGCGCCCTTGCGTCCTGCCATCCCGATACTCCCCTCACTGTCGCGGCTGCCTGCCCGCTTGTTTTCTGCAAGCTAGAGCGCACCCACGCCCGTCACAAGTTGCGTTTGCGTGAAACACGCACAATCGGCGCCGTTCCAACGCCAAATGACCGGGTTTCAGGCAAATGCAAAAGGCCGCTTCCCGGCGGAAGCGGCCCCAGCGAACAACCGAATAGGTTGTACTACGGCGTGGTCGTCGCCAAATAGGCGATCAGGTTCGCGCGGTCCTCGACCTTCGGCAGACCCGCGAAGGACATTTTTGTACCCGGCATGTAACCCTTCGGATTTTCAAGGAAACCGTTCAGGTTCTCGGGTGACCAGACATCAGCCGTAAGGGCAGCCAGCGCCTCCGAATACGAATAGCCGGCGGACGTGCCCTTGTTCTTGTTCACGATGCCGTTCAGGTGCGGACCAGTGATGTCGCCACCGTCAAGCTTGTGGCAGGATTTGCACTTGGCGAAGACCTTTTCACCCGCCGCCACATCTGCAGCGGCAAAGACGGTTGCGAAGTCCGGGCCTGCCTCCGCAGTTTCGGTCGCGGCTTCATCCGCGCCTGTGTCGATGGTGTAGGCCTGCGCGACTTCTTCCCCGCCATGCGAGTCATGCCCGACGTGATAGAGCGACTCCGCCGCCCAAGCAGAAAGGAGATAGACCAGAAGCGAGCCGCAAACCGCCCCGGTGGCCTTGGTCATCGTCATCGTGTCGAACATTGCGCGCGTTCCCTTGGTCGTCCTTTGCGCGGGTATGTATCCGCTTCCCCCCTTGGGTTTCAAGGTGTAGTAGCGCGACCAATCGCCCCTGTTGCGGGGTTTTTCGATGGCGGAGCCTGATCGACATGACCGGACGCATAGCTTTTCAGGGAGAGCCCGGTGCCTATTCCCATCAGGCCTGTGCCCAGGCACGCCCCGGAATGGAGGTGGTACCCTGCCAGACATTCGAGGATGTCGTCGAACTGACCCGGTCGGGCGAGGTGGACCTTGGCATGCTGGCGGTGGAGAATTCCACCTATGGTCGGGTGGCGGATGTCCATAGCCTTCTGCCCAAGGCAGGGCTGCACATCGTCGACGAGGCCTTCGTCCGGGTGCATGTCAACCTGCTGGGTGTTCCCGGCGCGACGCTGGATCAGATCGCCGAGGCGCATGGCCATGTGGTGATCCTTCCGCAATGCGCGGGTTTCCTGAAGGCGCATGGCATCAAGGGTAAGGTCAGCAGCGACAATGCCCGCGCGGCGCGGGAAGTGGCGGAACTGAAAGATCCGAAGCGCGCCGCACTGGCCAGCGAACTGGCCGCCGAAATCTACGGTCTGGACGTGGTGGCGCGGCATATCGAGGATCAGGCCAACAACACCACCCGTTTCCTCGTGATGTCCCGCGACCTCGATCTGTCGCGCCGTGGGCACGGCAAGATGATGACGACCTTCACCTTCCGCGTGCGCAACATTCCCGCCGCCCTCTACAAGGCGCTTGGCGGCTTTGCCACGAATGGCGTGAACATGACGAAGCTTGAAAGCTACATGGTCGGCGGCAGCTTCACCGCGACGGAATTCTACGCCGATATCGAAGGCCATCCGGAAGATGCCAACGTCAAGCTGGCCTTCGATGAATTGCGGTATTTCACCTCGGCCTGCACGATTCTCGGGGTCTATCCCGCCGACCGCGAGCGCGGCTGACCCATCACAGCGTCGGCTGCCCAGCGAAGCGCTGCTCGATATCCTGCGCTATGGCGGCGAGGCGGGCGTCATAACGCCTCTGGACGCGCCGCTTGGCCAGTCGCATCGACTGGATGAACAGCCGGGCCGCAAGGGTGCGCGGCTTGGCATCGAGATGCATCATCATGCGCGTCCTGCGGGCCGACAATTCCACCAGTTCGATCCGGAGCGTACCTGTCGCGGAAGGGCTGTCGAATGCCAGTTCCATGCCGGTGGTCGGCACAAGCTGCGTCAGCCTGACCTGCATCTGCCGCTCGCGGCCGCGCCAGGCAAAGCGGGCCTGCCATGTCATTCCAGGAGCGGGCAGGCGCAATTTGTCGGTGCGGTGGACATCCGCTCCGCGACGCAGGGCAGCCCTCTCCCATGCCTCGAAATCCGAGAGCGACGAGAAGACGAAGGCTATGGGGGCACCGATATCTGTTCGACCGTTAAGTTTCATTCCTGCACCGACTTGCCTCGCGGCAACCGCCTCAACCACATGTAACGTCACAACCCCCCCTGCCTGATAGGGGCGCGCCTAATCAAGCCTGTCCGACAGCCAGTTCGCAATCAGGAAATGCGCAATCGCCCCACGTCGCGCGGGTTTGATGCGGGGATGCCGCCCCGCCATCACCGCGACCATTTCCTCGCGCGTCACCCAGCAGGCATCTTCGAGTTCGTTCCTGTCGATCTGGATGCGGTCATCCAGCGCCTCGCCCGCACAGCCGAACATCAGGCTGGCCGGAAAGGGCCAGGGCTGGCTGGCCAGATAGCGCACGGCCCCGACGGGGATACCCGCCTCTTCGAAAACCTCGCGGCGGACCGCCGCCTCCAGTGTCTCGCCCGGTTCGATGAAGCCTGCCAGCAGGGAATACATACCCTCGGGCCAGTTCGAGTTACGCCCGACGAGGACGGAATTCCCCTTGGTGATCAGCATGATCACCACCGGATCGGTGCGCGGGAAATGCGCCGTGCCGCAGGCGGGACAGCGGCGCTGCCAGCCGCCCTCGGCCATGACGGAGGCCGACCCACAGGTCGAACAGAAACCATGGCTGCGGTGCCATTGCAGCACCGCCTTCGCCGTGGCGGCAAGCTCGGCGTCCCGCGCGGAAAGGGCCGCCATCACGGCACGTAACTCGCGGAAAGCCAGATCCCGCGACAGGGAAGGATGGTGCTGCGCGGACGCATCCAGAAAGCCCTGCTCCACCGCCTCGGCCCCGGCTTCGGGCGACCAGTCGGAAATATCCTGAGCGAATACAGGGGCTTCGCCATCAAACCCCAAAAAGATCGCGGCCTGCGCATGGGCCAGGACCGGACTTCCTGCCGCGACCCAGCCGAGGCCCGCCTCATCCGCGATCAGCGGTTTGCCGCGCCAGACCGGCAGGATGCGCGCAGTCGGATAAAGCGCGTCGAGCCGGTTCTGATCCCCCCGGATCGCCGCCGCGCGATCAAGCCCGGATCCTCCGAAAGTCACCGTTTCCGCAATTCGCATGTGCCGCGCCCCAAGGGATGGTTGCGCACCGTGATGCCATGCCCGGCGGGCCAGTGCAAATTCATCACCCTCGACCATGCCTTCTTGTCAAAATGGACATTTTGAATGTAATGTTGGATTTACATTATTGACTTTGCGGATGTCGTTTCGCGGCTCCCGTTCCGGTTCAAGTGCCAGCCATGTTGAAGGCGACGCTCAGACTTCTTGCCACGACCGATCTGCATGCCCATGCGTTCGGTTGGGATTACCATGCCGATCGCCCTAAGGCGGGTGTCGGCCTGTCCGGTCTGGCGCATCTGATCGATGCCTCGCGGCGGGAATGCCCCAATACGCTGCTGGTGGACAATGGCGATTTCCTGCAGGGCAGCGCGCTTGGCGATTGGGCGGCGGAGGTTGGCGAGGATGTCGTCCATCCGATGATTTCCGCAATGAACGCATTGGGTTACGACGCAGCAACGCTGGGGAACCATGAGTTCAGCCACGGGCTTGGCCTGCTGCGGCGCGCGATATCGGATGCGGATTTCCCGGTGGTTTCGGCCAATCTGGAATCGACGACCGACACGCCGTTGGTGGCGGCATCCGTGTTGATCGAGAAGGTGATTTCCGATGGCAAGGGACGAAGCCGCCCGATCACGATAGGCATCACGGGGATCGCCCCGCCGCAGACCACGGTCTGGGAGGCGACGCAGATCGACGGGCAGGTGACGGCATCTGCGGCGGTTCCGGCGGCGCGTCAGGCGGTGGAGGCCCTGCGCCGGGCGGGGGCGGATCTGGTGGTCCTGCTGGCGCATACAGGAATGCAGGCGGATCAAGGGCTTATGCGGATGGAGGCGGTGCCGGAGAACGTCGCCGAACCACTGGCCCGGACATCGGGGGCGGATGCGATCATTCTTGGCCATTCGCATCTGGTCTATCCCGCGACCGATACAGGGACGGAGAGGCGGGATGGCGGGGCTTCGAAGGGGCTGGAGAAGCCCGCCGTGATGCCCGGTTTCTTCGGGTCGCATCTGGGGCGGATCGACCTGTCGCTGCGTCATGACGGGCAGCGCTGGCAACTTGGCGACACGCGGGCCGAGGTCTTGCTGCCGGATGCAGGACCGGGCCCGCATGCGCGGGTGGAGCAGGCCTGCGGGCAGGCCCATGCGGCCGCGCGGCGCTGGTACGGGGAACGGATCGGCAAGGCGACGGACCATCTGCACAGTTACTTTTCACGGATTTTTCCCTGCGATATCGTGAGGTTGGTAGCCGCAGCCCAGGCCGGGCACGTGCGCAGGGCGTTGGTGGGCACGGCCTGGGCAGAGCTGCCCCTGCTTTCGGCGGCTGCCCCCTTCCGGGCCGGGGGGCGCGGGGGAGCGTCGCATTTCACGGATATTCCGCCCGGTGACCTGAACCTTCGGCATGTGGCGGACATCTATCCTTTTCCGAATACCGTGGTGGCCCTGATCGTGACAGGTGCGGACATCGTGGATTGGCTGGATCGGGCCGTCATCCAGTTCGCGACGCTGACACCGGGCGGGAGGGAGGTGCCGCTGGTGCAGGAGGACTGCCCGAGTTTCGACTTCGACCTGATCGACAAGCTGTCGTTCCGCATCGACCTGACCCGACCGCCACGCTTTGACCTGAATGGCGAGCGGCTGCAGGAGAGCAGAAGAATCAAGGAGTTATCCTATCTGGGGCAACCCATCCGGCGGCAGGACAGGTTCGTTCTGGCGACCAACAGCTTCCGTTCGGCCGGAAGTGGCGGTTTTGCAGGGTGCCGTCCGGACCGGGTGATCCTGGATGATCGCAAGCTGTCCCGCGCAGTGCTGGCGGATTTTCTGGCAGAGGCCCAACGGCCCTTTGCCGAGGACACGTTCCGCTGGGCATATGAGCCGGTCGGAAGCAGCGTAACCTTTGATTCTGCAGAAGAATCCGTCAGGCATCTGGCCGATCTGGCTGCCCTTCGGCCAGAGGTCACGCAGGGGGGCGCGGCGGGGTTCCGGCGCTTTCGTCTTTGGGTGTGATGGGGTAGGAACGGCCAGACCCGCAGGAGTGGCCGATGTTCGACGCTGTATTCTTCGATCTGGATGGAACGCTGGTGGATACCGAGAGTCTGGCGGTGACGACCGGACTGCGCGCCTTTGCCGAGGTCGGGCATCGCGTGGACGAGGGGTTCATGCATGGCCTTGTGGGCAAGGCCGGGCCGCAGGCGGCCGAGATCATTCGGGGCCATATGCCGGGGATCGACCTTGAGGCCTTTCACGCCGCTTGGCGCGTGTCCTTTGACGGGGCGATAGAAGGCGGCCTTCCCCTGAAACCGGGCGCGACGCAACTTCTTGAAATGATTGAGCATCCTCTTGGCCTTGTCACCTCGACGGGGCGCGAGGGGGCGCATCACAAGCTGGGCCTTGCGGGCATCGCGCATCATTTCCGCACCGTCGTCACCTTCGATGACGTGCGCCACCCGAAACCCGCACCGGAACCCTATCTGCTGGCGGCGGAGCGGTTGGGGGTGGACCCGGCGCGCTGTCTTGTCTTCGAGGATAGCGACGTGGGGGCGGAGGCGGCGCACCGGGCGGGATGCGTGGTGGTTCAGGTGCCGGATGTCGCGCCGACCGACGGGCGCTTTGCGCGGCATCTGGCGGAAGACCTGCTTGCGGGGGCGCGGGCAGCGGGGTTGATCTGAGTGCAACGCAACCCTTTGCGGACGCTGGATTAACTTTCGAAAACCCGCCGGGCAGAGCGTACCGGAAACAGTACCGCAAACTGTACACCCGCCCTGTGCCGCAACTTTCCGGAAATCTCTGGCGTTAACCGGATTTGCGACTCACTTCGTGAACAGCCTCTTAACAGCCGGCGACGGAAGCGGCCTGCCTAGACGACCATGACCTGCGCGGGATCGAGCAGCCATGGGGCGATGATCCCGCAGGTATCGGCTAGGGGCAGGAGGGTTTCGGGGCAGTCCATCCCGATCACTTCGCGCAGGAACCTTGCGCGGGCCTCGCAGCGGGCGGCGACTTCGGGGAAGTCGCGGGCGAGGGACGCGCGCAGTTGTGCATCGGCGATGACATAGCCGTCCTCCATCCGGGTGGAGCCATAGACGGGATGGCCGGGGATGACATCCATCTGCATCGCCATGCCCGAGGCGAGCGGGATGTCGGAGCCTGCGCAGATCGGGGACGACATCCATTCGTCCAACCCGATGAGGTGGCCGGGGTTCAGGGTGACGCCGAAGGTGGCGGGCGGCAGGCGGCGCTGGATCATCTCCCATACCGCCCCGCCCGCGACGCCGGGGCGCATCATCGCACACCAGTCGGACATGGCCTGCATGTAGGGCTGCACGAAGGTTTCAAGGTAATCGGCGGCGGCGGGCGGCAGGTCCGCCGCGCCGCGTGCCACCCATCCGGCGCGGCAGATGTTGGCCCCCCAGTGGCAGATGTTGAAACTGATCGGGGAGCCGAGGGTCAGACGCTGCCCGGTGGGGCCCGACAGGCCCTGCGCCGCCCGCCCGCCGGTGGCGAAGGTGACATGGCAGCCAAGCGGCAGGCCGCCGATGCGCGCGGCCTCGACAGCGGCGAAATCGGTCTGCCCTTCGCGGAAGGCATGCACCATGCGGCGCAGGGCGGCGGCGGCCATGTGGTTGGCGAATTCCAGACGCGCGATCTCGGCGGCATCCCCGCGAGCGCGCAGGCCATGCGCGGGATGCATGAGGAGGTCCGTCGCATTCTCCACCCGGCGCGCGTGGCGGCGGAGGGGATCGGCAAGGAAGGCGGGAATGTCGAGGGCGGTGGCGGAGTCCTCCACCTCGTCGGGGCCGAACCATTTCCAGCCGATGGCCCCGAGGGTGCCCTTGGGCAGCGCCCCGGCCAGCAGATCGGCAAGGCGCGCGGTGCCGCGCGGTTGCGAGGGCAACGAGAGAGAGGCGCAATGCGCAGTGCGGATGAGGCCCGCGGCGACGAGGGGAGAGGTTTCGGTATAAGGCAGGCATTCGTTGCCCGCGAGGAGGAGGGCGTCGGTGGGGGTGACCAGAAGGACCGCCTCTTCGAAGCGGGGATCGAACCCGGTGAGCCAGTGCAGATTGGCGGCATGTTCGCGGTCGCCATAGACGACCACCGCGTCGAGGCCCCGCGCGGCGGCGGCGGCGCGCAGGGCGGCAAGGCGGGCGGCCAGTTCGGACAGCGCGAGGGGTGGCGGCAGGTCGGGGGTGCCGCGTTCGGGCCAGTCGATGCGGATTGTGCCGGGCATGGCGCGCCTCCCTTGGTTGCCGGGGGCGAGGGTAATGCAGCGCCGGGGTTCAGGCCACCGTCTTGCGCGGCCGCCCATTGGGTCTGAGGGTGGCGCTTGCGAATCCGGGGGCGTGGGCCTATATCGGCGGTCGAGAGGTTGGCGCGGGCGAGCGCCTCGCCAACCCGGTCAGGACCGGAAGGTAGCAGCCGTAACGAGCCCCGCTTGGGTCGTTGTCCAGCCTCTCACCTTTTCCCTTTAATGCTGTTGCGCTGCGGGAAGCCCCTAGCGGGCATGGGATCGTGGCGTGGTGGCCGCTCCGGGACGACGCTTCAGGCTGCAGAAGAACGTCCGTTCCTTCGGGGACGATGGGTTGTTCGGATCACCGGTCCCGAAGGATTGCGCCTCATTCCGGGGCGCAACGAATTCGTCCATATCGGCCTTTGCGGACGATATGCGCTCCCGTGAAGCAGCAGGCCTCTGGGTCGTCAGTTTCCCTTTGCCGCAGATCGATGGGGCGCGCGAGACATGGGGAGCGCCGAACGAGGCATCCCTGCCCACGGTGTCTGCTGCGGCGAAGGACCGCTTTGGATCGGAACTATCCCTTGAGCAGCCGGAACGGATTGGGAGGATATCGCCTCCCGACAGGCCCGCCAGAGGTGAGATCTTTCCCCCGCTCCTCCCTTGCGCGCGTAAGGAAAAGAGTCGGAGCCGCGGTCGAGCGGTGGCCCGCCGTAGCCGGACCGCACCCTCGGCGTGCCCGCAACGGTGGTGGCCAGCCGCCACGACCCTTGGATGACCTTTGGTCAAAGCAGCCATCTGGCCAAGGTCTGGGGTGCTGAATTGGTCGACCTCGGCCTTGCCGGGCATATCAACGTGGCCAGCGGGTTCGGCCCCTGGCCCGCGGCCCTGACCCTGCGCGACCATCTGGACCGGCGCGCCGGGCTACCCGTCCGTACCCGCGCCCCGTCTTTGGGCAGGAAGGTCGCCGCATGGTGACCGTCATGTCCTTCGGCACCACGCCGTCACCCGCAGCCGCCCCCCGCCGAAGGGGCACGTCTGCCCAGTTTGTCA
>Ga0209278_1001612_pt1 | contig 13484 bp, 15 predicted proteins | sample JI81BgreenDNA_FD_187504 | JGI IMG/M metagenome (GOLD analysis project Ga0209278, IMG submission 187504) | Wastewater effluent complex algal communities from Wisconsin, to seasonally profile nutrient transformation and Carbon sequestration -... | ecosystem: Engineered > WWTP > Effluent > Algae... | reverse complement strand
GGCCTATTCGGCGCTGAAGGTGGACGGCAAGCGCGCCTATGCGCTGGCCCGCGCCGGCGAGACTGTCACGCTCGCCACCCGACGCATCACCGTGCATCACATCGAACTGCTGCACGGCACGCCTGAAAGCGCAACCTTCACCACGCTGGTGTCGAAAGGCACCTATATCCGCAGCCTCGCGCGGGACATCGCCCGGGCGCTTGGCACGGTGGGCCACGTGACGATGCTGCGGCGCACGCAGTCGGGCCCGTTCGGCCTCGCGCAGGCGATATCGCTGGACAAACTGGCCGAACTGGTGCAGGGGCCAACCCCAGAACAGGCAATCTTGCCATTGATGACAGGGCTGGACGACATCCCGGCTCTCGCCATCACGCCAGACGAGGCGGCGGCGCTCAAACAGGGGCGCAGGCTTGTCGGGCACCCAGCCAGCAACGGCACCCATCTCGCGGTCTGCGGTACTGTTCCCGCGGCGCTTGTCGAGGCCCATCAGGGCGAGGTGCGGGTGCTGCGCGGGTTCAACCTTTGATGAAGGAGTACCCCGATGTCGGTGACCGCCGAGAAGAAGGCTGAAATCATCAGCAGCAATGCCCGCGCCGCCAATGACACCGGTTCGCCGGAAGTGCAGGTGGCCATCCTGTCGGAACGCATCGCCAACCTGACCGAGCATTTCAAGACCCACGCGAAGGACAACCACTCGCGCCGCGGTCTGCTGGTTCTGGTCAACAAGCGCCGCGCGCTGCTGGATTATCTGAAGAAGAAGGATGAGGCGCGCTACACCGCGCTGATCACCAAGCTGGGCCTGCGCAAGTAAGCCCTGCTGGTTGAAGGAACGGCCCCCCAAAGAACAAGGTTTCTGGGGGGCCGTTCTCATATCCGGCCCGAAGCGAATGAGCGCATCGGAGCCGGCGCCGCCAAGAAGGGCGGCAACCACGCATGTGGCGACCGGCAATAGGGCCGCTTCGCCAGGGAAAGAGACGTAATGTTCACCATCCACAAGGAAGAGATCAACTGGGGCGGCCGCACGCTGACCCTGGAAACCGGCCGCATTGCCCGTCAGGCTGATGCCGCCGTGCTGGCCACGCTGGGCGAAACCGTCGTGCTGTGCGCCGTCACCGCCGCCAAGTCGGTCAAGGAAGGGCAGGATTTCTTCCCGCTCACCGTCCACTATCAGGAAAAATATTCCGCTGCCGGCCGCATCCCGGGCGGCTTCTTCAAGCGCGAGCGCGGCGCCACCGAGCATGAAACGCTCACCAGCCGCCTGATCGACCGTCCGATCCGCCCGCTGTTCCCGGAAGGCTTCTACAACGAAATCAACGTCATCGCCCAGGTGCTGAGCTATGACGGCGATGCCGAGGCCGACATCCTCGCCATGGTCGCCGCCTCCGCCGCGCTCACCCTGTCGGGCGTGCCCTTCATGGGCCCGATCGCGGCAGCCCGCGTGGGCTACATGGATGGCGATTACATCCTGAACCCCACCAAGACGCAGGTGAAGGAAGGCAGCCTCGATCTCGTCGTCGCTGGCACCAGTGACGCGGTGATGATGGTCGAATCCGAAGCCAAGGAGCTTTCCGAAGAGGAAATGCTGAACGGCGTGATGTTCGCCCACCGCTCCATCCAGCCGGTGATCGATGCCATCATCCGCCTCGCCGAAAAGGCCGCCAAGGATCCGTGGGATCTGGCAGTGACCGACGACAAGGCGATGCTGGCCAAGCTGAAGAAGGAAATCGGCAAGGATATCGACGCTGCCTATCGCCTGTCGGGCAAGTCGGCGCGCCAGGCTGCGCTGGCCGCCGCCAAGGACAAGGCCAAGGCCGTGTTTGCCGACGGCACCGCGCAGGAGCAGATGAAGGCCATCAAGCTGTTCAAGAAGCTTGAAGCCGATATCGTGCGCGGCGCCATCCTGAAGGAAGGCCGCCGCATCGATGGCCGCGACACCAAGACGGTGCGCCCGATCGAGGCGATGGTGGGCTTCCTGCCGCGCACCCATGGTTCGGCGCTGTTCACCCGCGGCGAAACCCAGTCGATCGTCACCACCACGCTTGGCACTGCCGATGCGGAACAGATGATCGATGGCCTGGAAGGCCTGCGTTACGAACGCTTCATGCTGCACTACAACTTCCCGCCCTATTCGGTCGGCGAAGTGGGCCGCTTCGGCGCGCCGGGCCGCCGCGAGATCGGCCACGGCAAGTTGGCGTGGCGGGCGCTGCATCCGCTGCTGCCCACCAAGGAAGAGTTCCCCTACACGATCCGCGTGCTGTCCGACATCACCGAGTCCAACGGCTCCTCGTCGATGGCCACGGTGTGCGGTGGTTCGCTGGCCCTGATGGACGCAGGCGTGCCGCTGAAGCGTCCGTGCGCCGGCATCGCCATGGGCCTCATCCTCGAAGGCAAGGACTTCGCGGTGATCAGCGACATCCTGGGTGATGAAGATCACCTGGGCGACATGGACTTCAAGGTGGCCGGCACGTCGGAAGGCGTCACCAGCCTCCAGATGGACATCAAGGTCGCCGGCATCACCGAGGAAATCATGCGCGTCGCCCTGGCCCAGGCCAAGGACGGCCGCGCCCACATCCTGGGCGAAATGGCCAAGGCGCTGGACAGCACCCGCGAGGGCCTTTCGGCCCACGCCCCGCGCATCGAAACGATGAGCGTGCCGAAGGACAAGATCCGCGACATCATCGGCACCGGCGGCAAGGTGATCCGCGAGATCGTGGCCACCACCGGCGCCAAGGTGGACATCGAAGACGATGGCACGGTGAAGATCAGCAGCAGCGATCCTGCGCAGATCGAAGCCGCCCGCGCCTGGATCGTCGGCATCGTCGCCGAACCGGAAGTGGGTGCGATCTACACCGGCAAGGTGGTGAACCTTGCTGATTTCGGCGCCTTCGTGAACTTCCTCGGCGCGCGTGATGGCCTGGTGCACATCAGCGAACTGAAGAACGAACGCGTGGCCAACGTCCGTGACGTCGTCACCGAAGGCCAGCAGGTCAAGGTGAAGGTGCTGGGCGTCGATGATCGCGGCAAGGTGAAGCTGTCGATGCGCCTGGTGGACCAGGAAACCGGCGAGGAACTGCCCGATACGCGCCCGCCCAGGGAAGGCCGGGGTGAAGGTGGTGACGATCGCGGCCCGCGTTCGGATCGTGGGCCTCGCAGGGATGGCGACCGTGGTGATCGTGGCCGGGGCCCGCGCCGCGATGGCGACCGTGATCGCGGCCCGCGCCGTGACGGTGGCGGTGATCGTGGCGAACGCCGCCCGCGCAGCGAAGACGGCGATGCCGCCCCGCTGCCGGACTTCCTGACCGGCGGCAACGACTGACGCTGCCGGCCTTCAGGCCAAACGAAAGGGGCCGCGCTTCCGATGGGAAGCGCGGCCCTTTTTCGTGCAGGCTTGCGGCCGCGCGATGCGCCTGACGTCGAACGGGCTTCAGGCAAGCCTCTGCTCCGGCAAGGCCGTGGCGTCGGCTTGTCCGAACCCGCCGGCCGATCTCGCTGGAGCCGGCCCAGCCGCGATCAGAAGCGGAAGCGCAGGCCCACGATGCCGGCGGTGGTGTCACCGAACGGGAAGCTGATCGTCTGGATCACGCTCAGATCGATGGCCACCGCCTTGGAGGCATTCACCGACAGGCTGGCGCCGAGTTCACCCCAGCTGCCGCCCTGCGTCGGGATATCGGCAAAGCGCGGCGTGTTGGCGCCCGGCCGGTTGACGAAACCGACCTGGCCCACGGCGGCGATGTTGCTGGCGGTACTGAAGGCTGCCGAAATGCCGATGCTGCCGCCATCATTGGCGAACAGATGCGCAAGGCTGGCGCCGGCGCTGCCGGTGACGCCGTCGCTCGATTGGCGCTGGCTGCCCACCACGCTGCCGCCGGGGCCGGTGAGCGCCGCGGCGAAATCGATGCTGTTGTAGTCCACGCCGGCAAAGGGCGTCAGGAACAGCGTATCCGTAAGGGCGATGTCATAGCTGATCGCGCCGCCGACACCGAAGATGCTGCCCGAACGATCGACAGTGATCGGTGCGCCGCCCTGGGTGCGGAACGAGGCCGCATCAAAGCTGCGGCGGCCGGCCGAGACATAGGCATCAAGGCCAAGATTGCCGACATAGGTGCCGGCCGAAAGCGTGCCGATCCACGTATCGGCGGGGATGGTGAGGCCGCGGGCATCGCCGCTGCCCACCCAGGTGCCTTCCAGCTTCACCCAGCTGCTGCCAAGGTCGCGCTTCAGGCCAATGCCGAAGAACGGCTGATCGGCCTGCGCCTGGATGGCGGTGATGCCGCCGGTGGCCGACAGCGTCCACGGCCGGCTTTCATCCGCTTTACCGGCAGCGCCCTGCGCCATCACCGGCGCCGAAGCGGCCACCAGAAGCATCGCCAACACACGCGTCACCATCGAAAACTCCCCTTCGTTCATCGGTTCAACCCTGTATCAACGCGCCATAGCCCGGCACTCCTTCGCGTTTCGTGAAGTTTTTTCTGGCAGGCCGGCGAAGGAGTTTGCCCACCCGCTGCGTTGAAGGGGGTGAGTATCCGGGAGGCACGCGTGCTGATGCAAAGGCCGGCAGAGGCCGGCCAGAGCGATGACGAACTGATGGCGCTGTGCGCTAGCGGCGATGCGCGTGCCTTTCGCAGCCTGTTCGATCGCCACGGGCAAACGGCATGGCGGCTGGCATGGCGGCTGACAAACGATGCCGGCGAGGCGGAAGACCTGGTGCAGGAAGGCTTTGCCCGGCTGTGGAAGCAGGCAGGCGCTTGGGCTGCCGGGCAAGCTGGTGCAGGTGCCTTCCTGCAGCGGGTGATCACCAATCTCGCCATCGATCGCAGTCGCCGCAAGCGCCCCGAACCGGTGGCAGAGGTGCCCGACGGCGCGGACCCGGCGCCGCTGGCCGATGCGCTGCTGGAAACGGCCGACCTGTCCACGCGCATCCAGGCCTGTGTTGCCAGCCTGCCAGACCGGCAGCGCGCCGCGATCGTGCTGACCTATTGGGAAGGATTGACCGGGCCGATGGCCGCCGAGGTGATGGAATTGAGCCCGAAAGCCTTTGAATCGCTGCTGATCCGCGCCCGCGCCGCCCTGAAGGCGGTGCTGGCTGCGGCCGGCATCGATGCCCGCCTGTTGCCGGGAGAGACGCCATGAACCCCGCCATCACCGATTCGGATCTGGCCCGCCTGCTGGGCGCAGGCAGCGCCGTGCCGGCCATGCCGGCCGGGCTGGCTGACCGCGTGATGGCAGGCATCCCGGCCCAGCCGTTGCCCGCACTGCCGCCGGCCACCGCACCGCGCCGTCGTGGTGGCGCCGGCCGCCGCTGGCTGCGGGCTGGCCTTGCCGGCGCGGCGGGGCTGGGCCTTGCCACCGCCGTGGCCGCCGGGCTGGCGCGCACGCCCGCCTTCGCACCCGTGCTGGCGCCGGTGATGGACCGCATCGCCAGCATCACCGGCCTGCCCGTTCTGGCACCGCCACGGGCCGCGCCCGAACCACCCAGGACGCAGCCCAGGCTGCCACCCAGGATGCCAACGGCCTTGGCCCGGCCGCCAGCAGCCGACATGCCCCGGATCGAAGCCGCCTTGCCGCCGGTTGCCGCCCCGGAACTGCCGGCCCAGGCGCCGCCGCAGCTGACATTGCCGGCACCGGCCCGGCCGCAGGCCATTTCCGCAAGCCGGGCGCCGGGCATCGTTCGTCCCGATCGCCCTGCCGATCAGCGCGCGCGCCAGACGCGGCCAGACCGCCCGGCAGCCGACCGGCCCGCGATCGAGCGGCCAGATATCGAACGCCCGGCCATTGAACGCCCAGCCCTTCAGCGCCCAGCCCTTCAGCGCCCGGCCTTGGAGCGCCCGACTGTGTCGGAGCGCATCATGGAACGCCTGCCCGATGGCCTGCCGGCGTCTCGTCCCGCTGGGCCAGGCCCGTTGCCGGATGTCGGGACGGCCGCGCCTGCGGACGCGCCTGCGCCAGCAGCCGCCGCGCCGCCTGAGCCGGCACCAGTGGAGGCGCGTGCCGAAACCGCCACGCAAACCCGGGCCCAGATCAATGCCGAGATCACCGCCCTGCGCGAGGCCCGGCAATCGGGCCAGCTGACGGCCCAGCAAGCGCAGCGGCTGCGCACGTTGCAGCAGTTGCGTGCCCTGCGCGCCGCCCGGCCACCGCGCGATGCGGCCCGACCGCGCCGCTGAATTTTTTCGCGAAGGAGTTGGCGAGGCGCACGCGTTGAAGGGAATGTGGGCCGCAGAACTGCCCGCCACCATCCAAGGGAGTGACCATCATGCGTATCCTGATCTCCACCGCCGCCCTGCTGCTGGCCACCACCGCCACCGCCCAAACCGCCCCTGCCCCGGTTGAAGAACCCAAGACCACCACGCGCACGTTCGACGGCCCGCGCGCCGCCGGCGCCGCGACGATCACCCGCGACGCCGAAGCCGGCACCTTCAACCGCGACGTGACCGTGACCCGCAAGAGCGACGGCGCCACCATGACCAACAGCATGACGCGCACCCGCACCGAAACCGGCATGTCCATCGAACAGAGCCGCACCGGCTTTGACGGCACCACCAGTGGCCGCACCCATGAACGCACCCGCACCGAAACCGGCTTCACCGAAAGCGGCACCGTCACGCGCCGCGATGGCAGCACCTACAATCTGAATGGCAGCCTGGTGCGCGGCGAAGGCGGTGCCACCCGCGATCGCGTGCTGACCGATGGTGCCGGCAACACCGTGGCCAGCCGCAACGTGCAGGCCAGCCGCAATGCCAATGGCCAGGTCACGCGCAACATCCAGGCCACAGGCAACCAGCGCCTGCTGCGCGCTGCCGGCCCACGCGGGGCGCGTGCGGCGGGGCCGCGGGGCGGCGGTCGCCCTGGCCGTCCCGGCTGATCAGCCCAAGATGCTGCGTGAAGGGCCGGGCGCCAGCGCCCGGCCCTTTTCACTTGCGGCGCGGTGGCCGGGCCGGTTCGGCCGCGCGTGATCGCCGTTCGCCGCGGCGGTTGCCGCTGGCGGTGCTGGAAAGGCGGCGCGGCTTTCTTGGCGGCGGCGGCGGTGGCGGTTCGTCCTCGATCGCGCCCAGCGCCAGATCAAAGCCCAGCATGTTCCAGCTTTCGGCCATGTGCGATGGCAGATCGGCCGTGATGTCCAGCGTGCCGCCATCGGGCAGCGCGATCACCAGCCGGCGGCTGTGCAGGTGCAGCTTGCGGCTGATCCCGCCGGTAAGGAACGCATCCTTGCCGCCATATTTGCCGTCGCCCACCAAGGGATGCCCGATGGCAGCGGCGTGCACGCGGATCTGGTGGGTGCGGCCCGTCAAGGGCATGAACGCCACCCAGGCCGCCCGCCCGGCTGCCCGTTCAATCACCCGATAACGGGTGTGCGCCTTCAGGCCGGCTTCGGTATCGACATGCATCTTCTCGCCGCCGGTGCCGGGCTGCTTGGCGATGGGGGCGGTGATGGTGCCGGCGGCGATCTTGGGCACGCCCACGGTAAGCGCCCAATAGGTCTTGCGGGCGTCGCGGCCGGCGAATTCCTTGCTGAAGAAGGCCGCCGCCCGCGCCGTGCGGGCCAGCAGCAGCACGCCCGATGTGTCCTTGTCCAGCCGGTGGACAAGGCGCGGGCGGGCCGGCGCCTCGAACTGCAGCGCATCCAGCAGGGCATCGACGCTGGTGGAAATCCCGGTGCCGCCCTGCGTCGCCAGCCCCGGCGGCTTGTTGATCACGATGGCATCCGGTGTCTTCAGGATCACCAGTTCACGCATGTAGGCGATCTGATCGTCGGACAGCGGCGGGCGCTCCTTCACGGCCGGACGCGGCGCGGCTTCGGCTGGCAGGCTTTCCGGCCACTCCAGCTTCTGGCCAGCCGCGATGCGATCGCCCGGCCCGGCCTTCCTGCCGTCCAGCCGCACCGCCCCCGTTTTCGACCAGCGCGAGACGATGTTGAAGGAAATGCCGGTGGCGTGACGCTGGAACCAGCGATCGAGGCGGATGCCGTCGTCGTCTTCGGCAATGATGGCATTCGGCATCAGGCAAGTATCCGCATCAGCCACACCCCGGCCAGCACCGCCAGCACGCTGCCGGCCACGCTGGACACGGCATAGGCCGCTGCCAGCGCCACTTCGGCACGGGTGATCATGTTGTAAACCTCGAGGCTGAACGCCGAGAAGGTGGTGAAGCCGCCCAGCACGCCCACGCCCAGCAACAGGCGCAGATCCTCGCTGCCTGCCGCAGATTCGGGGCCGAAGCGCGCCAGCCAGCCGGCCAGCAGCCCCATCAGGAAACCGCCAATGATGTTCACCGCGAAGGTGCCGAACGGAAAGCCCGGCCCCATCGCCGTGATCGCCCAGCGACCCACGCCATAGCGCAGCATCGAACCCAGCGCGCCACCAATGGCGACCAGCAGCAGATGGGGCATGGTGGGGTTCATTGGCACTCCCTTAACTGTGCCGCCCAGTTTAGACCACCCCGAACGTCCACCCTTCCGTGGCGGCAATCGCCGGCGTCAGCGCGGCCGGCTGCCACCAGTGCGGCTGGTGCGCGATGGCGCGCAGGCCGGCGGCCGTGACGAGGGCATCACCCACATGATCGGGAAAGGCCGTCGGGAAGGCCGCTGGCAAGGCCCGGCTGCCGTGGCGGGCGAGCGCCGTGTTCAGGCTGTCCACATCCCGCAGCTTCCCCCGGAAGCCGGCGAGGCGGGCAAAGGCCTGGGCATAGATTTCCATGATCACCGGGCCGCGGGCCGGCAGCGGATCGAACGGCCACACGGGCCAATCCAGCCGGTGCAGCAGGCGCATTGCCGTCAGCGTCGCCTTGCCCACCTGCGATGCGCCAAGCAGCACGAAGTTGGAGGTGGGAACGCCAAGGCCACTGTTCTTGTAGACTTGTTCCGTCACCCGCAAATGGGCGCGGCTGTGGCGGGGGCCATCGGCGGCACCCAGCCAGAAGGCTTCGCGCCGATGCTGGATGAAGCCATGGCCGCCCAGATCATCCTCGCCGGCGCACACCGCCTCCACCTCGGCCCACAGGCCGCGTGCCGGGCCGGTGAAGGGCGGCACGGCAGCAAAGCCGAAGCCGGCATCCATGCCCACCAGCACATCTCCCGACAGGCCCGCCAGCCATTCCAGGGCCGCCATGCGTGACCAGACGCCGGAAGACGGCATCACCAGCGCCGGCGGCGCATCGCCGGCTTCGCAGATGGCGATCTGGATGGATGGATGGCGCTGGCCCTTCGCTCCCGACCAGTCGATGCCCACAAATCGCGTGAACCTCACGACCGCCCCTGCGCCGCTGCCCGCCTCTGGTCTTCCCGTCGTCTGGCCCATTCCGCCAGCCGTTCGGCAATGCGCGCTTCCATGCCGCGCGGGGACGGCGTGTACAGCGCCTGCGCCGCCATGCCATCGGGCCAGTAATTCTGGCCGGAAAAGCCATCAGGCGCATCGTGATCATAGGCATAGCCCTGCCCGTAGCCCATCTCCTTCATCAGCCGCGTCGGCGCGTTGAGGATATGGGCGGGCGGGCTGAGCGAGCCGGTGCTGGCGGCCAGCTTCTTCGCAGCCTTTTCCGCCACATAGGCCGCGTTCGATTTGGGCGCGGTGGCAAGATAGAGACAGGCGTGAACGATCGCCAGTTCGCCTTCGGGCGAGCCCAGGAAATCAAACGCATCCTTGGCATCAAGGCACACGCGCAGGGCATTGCTGTCGGCCAGCCCCACATCCTCGCTGGCAAAGCGCACCAGCCGCCGCAGGATGTAGAGCGGCTCCTCGCCCGCCACCAGCATGCGCGCCAGCCAATAGAGCGCGGCATCGGGATCGGAGCCGCGCAGGCTTTTGTGGAGCGCGGAGATCAGGCCATAATGGCCCTCGCGGTCCTTGTCGTACACCGGCATGCGGCGGTGCAGGAAGGCGGCGAGTGCGGCGGCATCCATCGGCGGCACGTCGCCCAGCGCCAGCAGGGTTTCGGCCTGGCCCAGCAGGAAGCGGCCATCGCCATCAGCGGACGCGATCAGCGCGGCGCGGGCATCGTCCGTTACCGGCAGCATGTGGCCGGCCAGCGTTTCGGCACGGGCCAGCAATTCGGCCAGCGCCGCCTCATCCAGTCGCTTGACGATCAGCACGCGCGCGCGGGACAGGATGGCGGCATTCAGCTCGAAACTGGGATTCTCCGTGGTGGCACCCACCAGCGTGATGGTGCCGTCCTCCATCGGACCCAGAAAGCCGTCCTGCTGGGCGCGGTTGAAACGGTGGATCTCGTCCACGAACAAAAGGGTGCGCGTGCCAGCCCGGGCCTGCTCGCGCGCTTCGGCAAACAGCTTCTTCAGATCGGCCACACCGGCGAACACCGCTGAAATGGCCACGAAGCGCATGCTCACCGCAGCGGCCAGCAGGCGGGCAATGGTGGTCTTGCCAGTGCCGGGCGGGCCCCACAGGATCAGGCTCGAAAGGCTGCCCGAAGCCACCATGCGGGTGATCGCGCCATCAGGCCCGGTCAGCGCATCCTGCCCCACAACCTCGGCAAGGTCGCGCGGGCGCAGGCGTTCCGCCAGCGGAGCGCTGGCGGCGGGGGCGGCGTCATCACTGGCGAACAGGTCGGCCATGGCTGCTTGTCATGCCATCGGCGGACCGAGGCAAGCCTCAGCTCTTGAACCAGGCCTCGACGGTGCCGGTGAGCTTGATGGTGAGCGGGTTGCCCTTGCGGTCAAGGCTCTTGCCGGCGGCGACGCGGATCCAGCCTTCGGAAATACAATATTCCTCGACGTTGGTGCGTTCGGTGCCGTTGAAGCGGATGCCGACACCGCGGCTCAGCTTGTCCCAATCGTGAAACTCGCTGCGCGGATTGACCGACAGGCGATCGGGCGGGCTTTCGGCGGGGGCGGCGGCGGTTTCCGGGGTTTCGGGCGTGTCGGTCATGGTCCGCTCCATAGGCACTGGCAGGCACGCGGGCAAGAAAAAGGGGCCGCTGGCGCGTGCCTGCGGCCCCAATTCTGGTGCATTGCTGCCGGATCAGGCCTCTTCGGCCTCGTCCATCGGCAGGGTGCCCGGTTCGGCGTTCGGATCGAACGCTTCGGTGAAGCCGGTTTCCTCACGCTCGGCGGTGGCGGCAATGTCCACGCCCTGCGCCTGGAGTTCGGCTTCTTCCGGCGAACGGGCGATGTTCACCTTCACCATCACCACGACTTCCGGGTGCAGCGCGACCTTCACGTCGTGCACGCCCAGCGTCTTGATCGGCTTGTCCAGCACGATCTGGTTCTTGTGGACCTTGTGGCCACCGGCGGTCAGCGCATCGGCCAGATCGCGGGCAGCGACCGAACCGTAAAGCTGGCCAGTGCCCGACGCGGCGCGGATCATCACCACGCTGGCGCCTTCGATCTCACGCGATTCGGCGCGGGCGATGTCACGGCGCTTGGCGTTGTCCGCCTCGATGCGGGCGCGGTCGGATTCAAACCGGGCCTTGTTGGCTTCCGTGGCACGCAGCGCCTTGCCGCGCGGCAGCAGGAAATTGCGGGCGAAACCCGGCTTCACATTGACGATGTCGCCAATGGTGCCCAGCTTTTCCACGCGTTCAAGCAGGATGACTTCCATGATGGCCGCTCCTTACTTCACGAGGTAGGGCAGCAGGCCCAGGTGACGCGCGCGCTTGATGGCCTTGGCCAGTTCACGCTGCTTCTTGGCAGACACCGCGGTGATGCGGGCCGGCACGATCTTGCCACGTTCGGACACGAAGCCCTGCAGCAGGCGCACATCCTTGTAATCGATGGCGGGTGCATTGGCGCCCGAGAAGGGGCACGACTTGCGGCGGCGGAAAAAGGGACGTCCCATGATGATGTTCCTCCCTTAAGCCGCTGCGCGCGGTTCGCGGCGCGGGCGTTCACCGCGCGGGCCACCATCACGATCGCCGCCACGGCCTTCGCGGCCTTCGCGACCTTCACGGCCGCCTTCGCGGTCACCACGGTCGCGGCGGGTCATCGCCGACGGCTCGGTGGGCAGCGCGTCGATGCGCACGGTCATGTAGCGGATGATGTCTTCGTTCAGGCCAACCTGGCGCTCAAGCTCGGCCACGGCAGCGGCCGGGGCATCGATGTTGAGCAGCACATAATGGGCCTTGCGATTCTTGGCGATGCGATAGGCCAGCGTGCGCAGGCCCCAATATTCGCTGTTTGCCACCCGGCCCTTGCCTTCGGCCAGAACCTTGGTGAAGCCTTCCATCAGCGTCTCGACCTGCGCAGCTGTCAGGTCCTGACGCGCAAGGAAGACATGCTCGTAAAACGGCATGTGTCTCTCTCCGTTGCCGATCGCTGACGTCGCCCCATGCGAACGCCCCTCCGGCTTGCGTCTGTTCGCCATGCAGGGCCAGGCCCGGCACGGTGAAGCGGGGGCTATGACGGAGCGGGCGGGCGATTGCAAGCGATTCCCGGGTGTGAGACACATGCACCATGCCTCCCATTGCCTTTCCGTCCATTGCCGCACTGGCGCTTCTGCTGCTTGCTGGCGCGCCGCCAGACGAGACCATCACCGTTGCCGCCGATCGCCTGTCAAAGGCGCAGGCGCGCAAGGCGGCCGGCACCTATGTGAAGGCAGGCCTGCCGTCGATACCCGATTATGGCCAATATGCCCGCTGGCGCGGCCCCCTGTGCATCGGCGTGCTCGGCATTCCCGACAAGGCATTGGCCGCCCGGGTGCAGGGCCGCATCGCCGCCGCCGCCGTCGATGCCGGGTTGGCGACGGGCAAGGCGGGCTGCCGGCCCAACCTGACGGTCGCCTTCACAGATGACGCCCGCGGGCTTGTCGCCGAGGTTCGGGCGCGCAAGCGATCGGCGCTGCCGGCCTTCGAGCCCCGGCTGTTCGCCGCGCTCGACAGCCCCCGCCTGCCGGTGCGCTGGTGGCATGTGCTGGGTCCGGCCGGTGCGGGCGGCGGGGTTGGCACGCCCGATTCCGGCGCCTTGGCCAGCGCCTCGTCCAATGCCACCCAACTGGGCAATGTGCTGCCGGCCGGCCCCAATGCAGTGGGCACGAACAGTTGGAACAGCAGCCTGATCGACACCAATCTTTCGGTGTGGGCCCGGGCCGGCGTGGCGGTGGTGGATGTGAACCTGGCCACCGGCGTGTCGCTGGATGCCCTGGCCGATTATGTCGCGCTGGTGATGATCGCGCCGATGCGGATGCCGCTGGGCAGCCCCGGCGTGCCCAGCGTGCTCTCCCTGTTCGAACCGGGCGCGAAACCGGCCGGCCTCACCAGCTGGGACCGCGCCTTCATCAAGGGCCTGTATCGCATCCAGATGAACCGGTCTGCCCAGCGCCAGCGTCAGCAACTGCTCAGCGCCATGGCCGCCGAGCTGGCGCCCGACGCCGCGACCGAAGCGGACGCGCAAGACGATGACCCGCAGACGCCGCAGCCCTGAACCGCACGCAGGATTGCCTCACATCAGCCCGCAGAAAGGCGCGCCTGCACCATCGTCATCAGGGCCCACAGATCGACCGCCTGTGTCAGTTCTGCCGCGCCAACCAACGGACGCAAGA
>Ga0209278_1001609_pt1 | contig 13487 bp, 9 predicted proteins | sample JI81BgreenDNA_FD_187504 | JGI IMG/M metagenome (GOLD analysis project Ga0209278, IMG submission 187504) | Wastewater effluent complex algal communities from Wisconsin, to seasonally profile nutrient transformation and Carbon sequestration -... | ecosystem: Engineered > WWTP > Effluent > Algae... | reverse complement strand
GCCGTGGAGGATGGCGACACCGCGATCGTCGAGTTCGTCGCGCGCTTCAAGGTCGGTGGTGCGCCGGCCGTGCGACTGCACGAAACCAGCCGCTTCGTCCGCGAGGACGGGCGCTGGTTCTACGTGGGCGGGCGCTTCGAGCGCTGATCGTCGTCCAGACGCAAGCTCCGCGAGTTTCACCTTGCATCGCCGTCGCGCCTGTCTCGCGTGACCGCGATGCTGCTCTTCGCGGACTCGGGGCAGGCCTTTGCTAGCCCCTTACGGCGCCGCCTCCGCGAAATCCCCGGCGACCGCCTTGTACAGCGCCGCCAGCGCCGTGGTGCGCGCCGTCTGCGCCTGCACCGCGGCATCCTCGAGATCGATGCGCGTCTGCTCGGTCTGCAGCAGGGCCAGCGCGTCGTCGGCGCCGGCCTCGAAGCGCAGGCGCGAGAGCCGCGAGGCCTCCTTCGCCGCGTCCGCCGCATTGCCGAGTTCGACCGCCGCGCGGTTGCTGGCGCGGTAGCCGGCCAGCGCGTTCTCGGTTTCCTCGAGCGCGCGCAGCACCGTCTCGCGGTACGCCGCCACGCTGCCATCGGCACGCGCTTCGGCCGCCTTCACGTCCTGCCGCACGCGGCCGACGTCGAGGAAGCGCCAGGTCAGCGCGGGGCCCCACTGCCAGCGCCGCGCGCCGGAATCGCCCAGCACATTCGCGACCTGGCCGGTCCAACCGAAGGCGCCGTCGAGGAACAGTTTCGGGAAGTACTGGGCGATCTGCTCGCCCACGTCGTTGCGCGCCGCGGCGAGGCGGCGCTCGGCAGCGGCGATGTCGGGGCGGCGCTGCAGCCAAGCCTCGGGCGTTCCAGCGGTGACGAGGGTCGGCAGCTCGGGGAACGCCGTGGCGTCGCCGACGAGGGCACGCACCTCGGCCACCGGCTGTGCGGTCAGCATCGCGAGGCGCTGCTCTTGGGCGACGAGTTCCGCTTCGCGTTGCGGCAGGTTGGCCGCGAGGCTGCTGCGCTGCGCGCGGGCGCGGGCGAAATCGACACCGTTCTGGCGGCCGTTCTCGAACAGCAGCTCGATGACGCCGAGCACTTCATCGGCGGCCGCGAGGTTCTCCTTCGCGAGGGCGAGGCGACGCTGTGCGCCGCGCAGGGCGAAGTAGGTCTGCGCGGTCTCGGCCACCATGCTGAGGCGCGCGCTGCGCAGCTCGGCGGCATTCGCTTCGGTGCGGGCGCGGATGGCGCGGCTCGGGTTGCGCAGGCCGCCGAACAGATCGAGCTCCCACGTGGCGTCGAAGCCGGCGCGATAGGTCTCGATGGTGCCGAGGCCGCGCGGCACGAAAGGATCCTGGTTGCTGGCGCGGCTGCGGCTGGCATCGGTCGCGGCGGTGACCGTCGGGAACAGCGAGTAGCGCGTGAGCCCGGACAGCGCTCGGGTCTCGGCCAGACGCGCCTCGGCCTGCGCGATCGTCGTGTTGGCGACCAGCGTGCGTTCGATCAGGCGGGCCAAGGCGGGGTCGTCGAAGGCCTGCCACACCGCGGTGCTCGGCGCGGCGGCGGTCTGCTCGCTGCTGGCCTGGTCGAACTCGCTCGGCAGGGTGACGTCCGGCCGCGAGTGCGGCGGGCCGACGGTGCAGCCGGCGAGCAGGGCGGCGGCCAGGGCCAGCACGAGGCCTCGTGCGTGCGGCTTAGGCATGGGAGGACTCCTCGAGCAGGGCGACGGCGCGGCGCGCCTTGCGGTTTTCCACCATCGTGCGGATGACGACGTAGAACACCGGGGTGAAGAACAGGCCGAAGAAGGTCACGCCGAGCATGCCGAAGAACACGGTCACGCCCATCACGTGGCGCACTTCCGCACCCGCGCCACCCGCGAACACCAGGGGCAGCACGCCGGCGATGAAGGCGAAGCTGGTCATCAGGATCGGGCGCAGCCGCAGTCGGCAGGCCTCGATGGCGGCTTCGACGATGCCGCGGCCCGCCTTCTCGAGGTCGATGGCGAACTCGACGATCAGGATCGCGTTCTTGCAGGCCAGGCCCATCAGCACCACGAGGCCGATCTGGGTGAACACGTTCATGTCGATGATGGTCGGTGGTGCCGCCGTCATCGGGTTGATCCATCCGAGGCCGATCTGCGCACCGAACCACAGGCCATTGATCAGGTTGAGCACCCAGATGCCGCCGAAGGCCGACAGCATGCACATGGGGACAATCAGGATCACCGCCAGCGGCAGCGACCAGCTTTCATAGAGCGCCGCCAGCACCAGGTAGACCAGCAGCACGCAGAGCGGGAACACCAGATACTGCGCCACGCCCTGGTTCACCTGCTGGTAGGTGAGGCCGGTGAACTCCAGCTGCATGCCGCGCGGCAGCACCTGGGCGGCGGTCTGCTCGGCGATGCGCACGGCGTCGGTGCTGCTGACGGCCATCGGGTCGAACGGGCTGGCGCTGAGGTCGGCGGCCGGGTAGCCGTTGTAGCGGATCACCGGGTCCGGGCCGAAGCTCGGCACCATCTCGACGACGCTGCCCAGCGGCACCATCTCGCCTTGCGCGTTGCGCACCTGCAGGCGCGCCACGTCGCCCACCTCGTCACGGAAGGGCGCGTCGGCCTGCGCATACACCGAGTAGGTGCGCCCGAACAGGTTGAAGTCGTTGACGTAGGCGCTGCCGAGGTAGACCTGCAGCGTGTTGTAGACGTCGGTCAACGCGAGGCCGCCTTCCTTGACCTTGTCGCGATCCACCACGGCGTCGATCTGCGGCACGTTGGCCTGGAAGGACGAGAACGCCGAGCCCGGCCCGAAGCCCGGCTGTTGGCTGATGGCGCCGGTGAGCATCTGGGTGTTGGCGTTGAGCTCGCCGTAGCCGAGGCGCTGGCGGTCCTGCACGTAGGCCTCGACGCCCGCCGCGTTGCCATAGCCGAACACCGGCGGTGGCATGAAGGCGAAGGCCATGCCGTCCTGGATGGCGCCGAATTTCGCCGTCAACTCACCGGCAATCGCTGCGGCCGGCTTCGGCAGCCGATGCGGCTCGTCGAGGCCGACGAACATCACGCCGACGTTGGGCGTGCTGACGAAGTGCACGGCGTTGAGGCCGGGGAACTGCACCACGTCCTTGACGCCCGGCGTGGCCAGCGCGATCTCGCCCATGCGCTTCATCGCGGCTTCGGTGCGCTCCAGCGTGGCGCCTTCGGGAAGCTGCACACCGGCGAACAGGTACTGCTTGTCCTGCGTCGGGATGAAGCCGCCGGGGATCTGGAAGAAACCCAGCACCGTCACGCCGACGAGCACGGCGTAGACCACCAGCAGGCGCGAGGAGCGCTTGATGGTGCCGCCGATGCGGCCCGAGTAGCCGTCGCCGCCGCGCTTGAACTTGGCGTTGAACCAGGCGAAGAAGCGGCCGAACACGCGGTCGATGCCGCGGGCCAGCGCGTCCTTCTTGGCGCCGTGCGGCTGCAGCAGCACCGCGGCGAGCGCCGGGCTGAGCGTCAGCGAGTTGAAGGCCGAGATCAGCACCGAGGCGGCGATGGTCACCGCGAACTGGCGGTAGAACTGGCCGGTCACGCCGTCGATGAAGGCGATCGGAACGAACACCGCCGCCAGCACCAGCGAGATGGCGATGATCGGCCCCGACACCTCGCTCATGGCCTTGTGCGCCGCGTCGATCGGCGACAGGCCGTCCTCGATGTGGCGCTCCACGTTCTCGACCACGACGATGGCGTCGTCGACCACGATGCCGATCGCCAGCACCAGGCCGAACAGCGTCAGCACGTTGATCGAATAGCCGAGCAGCAGGAGCACCGCGAACGTGCCCACGATCGAGACCGGCACGGCCAGCAGCGGGATGATCGAGGCGCGCCAGGTCTGCAGGAAGACCACCACCACGATCACCACCAGCAGCACGGCCTCGAGCAGGGTGGTCACCACCGAGTCGACGGACTTGCGCACGAAGACGGTGGGGTCGAAGGCGATCGCGTAGTCGACGCCCGGTGGGAAGGTCTTCTTCAACTCCTCCATCTTGGCGCGAACGGCGTCCGACAGCGCGATCGAGTTGGCGCCCGGGGCCTCGAAGATGACGACGGCCGCGGCTTCCTGGTTGTTGATGTAGGAGTTGAGCGCGTAGGTGTTCGAGCCCAGCTCGACGCGGGCGACATCGCGCAGGCGCGTCACCGCCCCGTTGGTGCCGGTCTTCAGCACGATGGCGCCGAACTCTTCCGGCGTCTCCAGTCGGCCGCGGGCGTTCACCAGCAGCTGCGTGGTCGCGCCGGTGGGCTGCGGCGAGGCACCAATGGCGCCGGCCGAGACCTGGATGTTCTGCTCCTGGATGGCGCCGATGATGTCGAGCGCGGTCAGGCCGCGGTTCGCCGCCTGGTCGGGGTCGATCCAGATGCGCATCGCGTAGTTGCCGGCGCCGAAGGCCTGCGCCTGACCGACGCCGTCGAGGCGGGCGAGCTCGTCCTTGACGTTGAGCGTGGCGAAGTTCGACAGGTACAGGCCGTCGTAGCGGCCGTCCGGCGAGACGATGTGCACCACCATCGTGATGTTCGGCGAGGCCTTCGCCGTGGTCACGCCGAGCGCGCGGACGGCGTCGGGCAGGCGCGGCAGGGCCTGGGCCACGCGGTTCTGCACCTGCATGGCCGCGAGGTCGATGTCGGTGCCGAGCTTGAACGTGATCGTCAGCTGCACGGTGCCGTCCGAAGACGCCGCCGACTTCATGTAGATCATGTTCTCGACGCCGTTGATCGTCTCCTCCAAGGGCGCGGCGACCGTATCGGCAATCGTCTTCGGATTGGCGCCCGGGTAGATCGCGGTGACCTGGATGGTCGGCGGCGCGACTTCCGGGTACTCGGTGACCGGCAGGTTGGGAATGGCGATCAGGCCGGCGACGAAGATGACGATGGAGAGCACCGCCGCGAGGATCGGGCGGTCGACGAAGACGCGCGAGAAATCGGTATGTCCGGCGGCCATCGGTCAGCCCTCGGCGTCGTCGGAGACCGTGCCGCCCGCCGCATCGGCGGCGCCCGGCGCGGCGGCCACGGTGTTCGGCGCGTCCATCGGCACGTCCACCGGGGTGATCGGCGCGCCAGGGAAGAAGATCTTGCGCATGCCGTTCACCACGACCTTGTCGTCGGCGTCGAGGCCCGTCTCGACCACCACGAGGCCGTCGATGGTCGGGCCCAGTTCGACGTCCTTGCGCACGGCACCGAGGTGCGGCTCGCCGGTGCCACCCATTTCCGGCGGCAGGGTCACCATGTCGGCCACGTAGACGTAGCGCCGGTCCTGGTCGGTGAGCACGGCCTGCGGATGCACCAGCAGGGCATCGCGCTGGCCGGAGCCGAGCAGCTGCACGCGGGCGAACAGCCCCGGGGTGAACGCGCCGTCCGGGTTCGGCAGTTCGGCGCGCGCGAAGATGGTGCCGGTGGCCGGGTCGACGACGTTGTCGACGAAGACCATGCGGCCGGTGTGCGGGAAGCCTTCCTCGTTGGCGAGGGCCACGCGCACCGGGTTGGCGGCGCTGCGCGAGCTCGGGCGGCTGCCTTCGCGGGCCATGTCCTGGTAGCGCAGGTAGGCGCGCTCGTCGCCCTGGAAGCTGACGTACACCGGGTCCAGCGAGACCACGGTGGTGAGCACCGGCTCGCCCGGCGCCACGAGGTTGCCGGTGCGCAGGCGGGCCACGCCGACGCGGCCGGCGATCGGCGCGGTGACGCGGGTGAACGACAGGTTCAATTCGGCCGTCTCGAGACGCGCCTGCGCGGCGAGCAGGTCGGCATCGGCCTGCTTGGCTTCGTTCTGGCGGCTTTCGAGTTCGCCGGCGCTGACGGCCTTGGCGGCGATCAGCGTCTCGCTGCGCTTGAGTTCGGTGGCGGCGAGGGCGCGGCGGGCTTCCGCGCGGGCCACGTCGGCGCGGGCGCTGGCCACGGCGGCGCGGTATTCGCGGTCGTCGATGGTGAACAGCAGCTCGCCCTTGCGCACCATGCCGCCTTCGTCGAAGTGCACGCCGGTGATGGTGCCGCCGACGCGCGGGCGGATCTCGGCGCTTTCGATGGCTTCGATGCGGCCGGTGAACTCATCCCACTGCGCGACCGACTTCGCCACCACGGGCGCGACGTTCACTTCGGTGGGGGGCATCGGCATGCCGCCACCACCGCCACCGCAGGCGGCGAGGGCGAGGGCCAGCGCGCTCGCGAGGGCGAGGCGGGCCGCCAGGGCGGGTCGGGGGGCGAAGCCGGCGTGGGGTGTCGGGGCCATGGGTCAGGTCTCGGAAGAAGGGTTCGGGGATTCGGGGGTGGGCGCGGCCTCGGCGGCGAAGGCGCGCACCTTGGCTTCGATCAGTGCGGCCAGCCGCGGGCGGATGTGCGGCGGCAAGGGGCTGACGTCGAACAGCTGGTTCCAGAACAGCCCGTCGGCGGCGAGCAGCAGCAGGTAGCGCTCGAGGTCGGTGTCGTCCCAGCGCCAGTCGGCGAACTCGGTGGCGTTGTGTTCGCGGACGGGGTCGAGCAGGCCCGGGTCCACCATCGCGGCGCTCAGCATTCCGGTGACGAAGCGGCGGTGGGCGTGGTCCTCGTCGGCGAGGCAGGTGCGCACGTGGCCGATCATCCGCGCGGCCTTGGCGCAGGGCAGGTCGTTGCCGCCGAGGCGCTCCGCCGCCGTGGTCCAGTCGGCGATGTCGACCTCGATCAGCGCGCGCAGCAGGTCTTCCTTGGTGCGGAAGTGGTAGGTGATCCCGCCGCGCGTGACGCCCGATTCCTCGGCCAGCGTGTCGAAGGTGAGGTGGCCGGCGCCGCGGCTTTCGACGATCCGGCGGGCGGCGTCGAGGACCTTCTGGCGGGCTTTGGGTGGGCGGGTCATGGGGGGCAGAACTTTACAGGACGTTTTGTAAAGAAACCCGTCCCGCCTGTTGCCGGAATGGAACGCAGCCGAGGCGCTTCCGCAACATTTGTGCTGCCGGCTCAGCCCGGCGCGATGGCGATATCGACGAAATCCACCCGGTGGCGGCTGCCCTCGGGCTGGGGTTCGGCCCGGTAACGCCCGCCGGCCGCCAGCGTGCGGTCGCGGATGGCGTCGATGGCAAGCCCCGGTGCGCCGGGGGCTGGCGGGTGGTCGAGGTCGAGCCGGAGGTCCAGATCGAGGCTGCCGCCCGTGGCGGTGACCACCAGATGCAGCCGGCAGTGCCGCGCCCCGAGGCCGAGGCCGTGTTCAAGACCCGCCTGCGCGATCCGGTAAACGACCGCTTTCCAGCGTTCCGGCAGCTGCGGTACCGGGCCGTCCAACTGCACCGACCAGGCCACGCCCTGGTCCTGCGCCCATTCCCAGAGCGGGCCGTGGGCCAGCAGGGCCTGCAGGTCGCCGCGGGCCAGCGAGGGCGGCTGGAGCCGGCGCAGGGCGCGTTCGAGCCCGTCCTGCACCTGCCAGGTGTGGCCGCGCAGGGATTCCAGCATCCGCACATCGCGGTCGTCGGGGCTGCTGCGCCACGCCATCGCCAGGAGGGTACGGAGCTCCTGCAGCGGCGGCGCCACCTGCTCATGCAGGGATTCCGCGACCTGCCGTTGGCCCTCGTCCTCCAGCGCCACGATCCGGCTTGCCAGCTCGCGCTGCTCCAGCAGGGCGAGGCGCAGGGCCGCGTGCTGGGCTTCGACCGTTTCGCGCTGCTCGCGCAACTGGGTTGCCGCGGCGCCGAGCAGCAGCGCCGACCCACCGATCACCGCCGTCATCACCTGCAGGCGCATCGGGTCCGGGCGGTCGCTGAAGGCCAGCGCCAGCAGGCCACCTAGCCCGGCCAGCGACCAGGCCGCGCCGCGCCAGCCATGCCGGAAGGCCAGGATCACGGTAGGCAGGAAGACGATCAGCAGCAGATGGTCGTCCAGCTGTGGCCGCTGCCGGGCGAGGCTCAGCACCCCCAGGGTCACGGCCGCGGCGAGGGCGGCTTCGAACCCCCAGCGTCGCGAGCGCCACAGGGCCATCGGGTCGGCTTGCAGGGTCAACACGGCCGGCACCATGACGACCAGCCCGAACAGGTCACCGAAACCGAAGGCCAGAAGGGCGTCGAGACCGCCTCCCTGCGAGGGCAGCAGCGGTGCCACGCCGAAGGTGCACAGGGCCCCGGCGAGCAGCAGGCGCGACATCCCGGCCGGCGTGTCGGGGGGCGCGGGCATGCCGCTGCCGCGCAGGGCGCGGACCATGGCGGCGTAGACCAGTACCGGGGCCAGCGCCATCAGCCAGGCCTGCAACGACAGCAGGGGCCCGTGTTCGAGTAGGTGGCGCGCCAGCACGGCGCCGCCGGCATCCGTGGCCACGAGGGCGGGCCACCAGCGCAGGGGGAAGAACCACAGCAGCAGGAAGCGCAGGGCCACGGGCCAGTACGCCAGCGGCGTGGAAAGGGTGTCCAGCAGCAGCCAGGCGGGCCCGTAGGCCAACAGCAGCGCGGCCGCCGTCCACGGCCCAAGGCCGCCGCGGTGCGACGTCACGCCACCACCCGGAGGCGCGGCGCTTCGCGCGGGCGCACAGGGCCGATATACTTCGACGTCCCATTGGCGGCCCAGCCCAACCAGGTATCCCCGTGCGCAATCACGATCTCGTCTTCCTGAAGCACTTCTCGCAGGTCATCGCGGTGCTGTTCGGCATCATGGTCGTGCTGATCCTGATCGGCCTCTACCTCAACGGCCGCAAGGCCCATGAGCCGAACCCGATCGCCGAAGCCCGCACGGTCGAGCGCATCCGTCCCCTCGGCGGAGTGTATGCCGGCGAAACGGGGGCCGCTGCCGCTGCGGCCGCGGCCCAGGCCGCCGCCGCCGCTGCCGCCGCCGGTGGTGCCCCGTACGGTGGCACGCTCGACGGCGCCGTCATCTACCAGAACCTCTGCTCGGCCTGCCACGCCAATGGCGCCGGCGGCGCCCCGGCCCCGACCGCCGCGGCGTGGGCGCCGCGCATCGCCCAGGGCCGCGACACGCTGCTCAAGCACGCGATTGAAGGCTTCCAGGGCGCGGCGGGCATCATGCCGGCCCGCGGCGGCAACGCCCGCTTGACCGACGAGCAGATGGCCGCGTCGGTCGACTACATGATCAACAAGTACCAGTAATCCCGCGCCATCCCGTGTGTTTCCGACGCCGCCCCCGGGCGGCGTCGCTGTCTCTGGAGTTCCGATGACGTCCCTTCGCCTCGCCCCGCTGGCTGCCGCCCTTGGCCTCGCGCTGATCACCTCGGCCTGTGCCGATCGCCCCGCGCCGGTCGCGGCCGAGACCATTGCCGACGTGCAGGGCGCCGGCGAGCGCAGCGCGTTCGAAGGCCAGCGCGCCCGCATCGAAGGCGTCGTCACCGTGCTGATGGCCGATGGCGCCTTCGTCCAAAGCCTGCAGGCCGATGCCGACGCAGCCACCGCGGAGGGGCTGTTCCTCATGCCCGCGCCGGGGCAGCCCGCGCTCGAGGTCGGCCAGCATGTCGTTGCCGAGGGGCTCGTCGCGGAATCCGGCGACGGCGCCACGCTGACCACGCTGGCCGACGCGCGCATCGAGGTTCGTGGTACCGCGGCGTTGCCCGAGCCGATGGTGCTGGCCGCACCGCCGGCCGACTGGGAGGCGCTCGAAGGCATGCGCTTGCGCATCGAGGCGCCGCTCACCGTCACCGGCAACGACGGGCTGCTGCGCTTCGGTGAAATCGACCTCGCCTTCGACGGCCGGCTGTACACCCCGACCGAGATCGCCGCGCCCGGCGAGGCCGCCCTCGCTGTCCGCGACGCCAATCGCCGGCGCCTGCTGGTGCTGGATGACGCCAGCAGCGCCGAGAACCCTGCGGCCATCGCGTGGTTGCCGGCACCGCTCTCGTCCGAGGCGCCCTTGCGCGCGGGCAGCCTCCTCACGGGCGTGCAGGGCGTGCTCGACCAGCGCTGGGGCGGCTACCGCCTGCAGGCCGACGCCGCGGTGGGCGAGGTGCAGCAGGCCCCGCGACCGGCCGCGCCGGTCGTCGACGGCGCCATCCGCATCGCCGGCATGAATGTGCTGAATCTGTTCAACGGCGACGGTCAGGGCGGCGGTTTCCCGACCGAACGCGGCGCCGACGACTACGACGGCTACGCGCGCCAGTTGGCGAAGCACGTGACGGTCATCACCGCGCTGGACCCGGCGATCATCGCCGCGCAGGAGCTGGAGAACGACGGTTTCGGCGCGGAATCCGCGGTGCAGGAGCTCGCCGATGCGCTGAACGCGGCGCAGCCCGGCGCGCGCTGGACGCCGGTCGCCACGGAAGGCCGCCCCGGCACCGACCAGATCACCGTCGGCATCCTCTACCGCGCCGATCGCGTCGAGGCCGTGGGGGCGCCGGCCCTGGCCACCGACGGCCCATTCGAGTACGGCAGCCGTCCGGTGCTGGCGCAGAGCTTCCGCGTGGGCGAGAGCCCGGTGTTCACCGTCGCCAGCGTGCACTTCAAGAGCAAGGGCGGCTGCGAGAGCGCCGAGGGCGCCGACCGCGACCAGGGCGACGGCCAGGCCTGCTTCAATGCCAAGCGCGTCGAGAGCGCCGAGGCCATGCACGCGTGGCTGGCGACCGACCCGACCGGCAGCGGCAGCGACCGCGTCGTGGCCATCGGCGACTACAACGCCTATGCCATGGAAGACCCGATCCGCGTGCTGCGCGAGCGCGGCTGGGTCGATGCCCCGATGGCGACGGCCGACGGCGCCACGCCGCACAGCTTCGTCTTCGACGGCCAGGCCGGGCGCCTCGACCACGCGATGCTGAGCCCATCGATGGCGGCGATGCTGCGCGGCGCCGCGAAGTGGCCGGTGAACAGCGACGAGTCGATCGGCTTCGCCTACGACGGCGCGCTTGGGCGCGAGGCGGCCAGCCCGTGGCGCAGCTCCGACCATGACCCGCTGCTGCTCGGCTTCGACGCCGCGCCCGCGCGCTGAAGTCGGCACGGCTAGACTCCGTCACGCATGAGCACCACGCCCACCTTCCCGACGGTTTCCGGCCCGCTGCGCCTCGCGGGCCCGGCCGGCGTGATCGACGCCGCCGTCGAGCTGCCGAAGCCCGAGGGCGCGCGCCGTGGCGTCGCGGTGATCGGCCATCCGCATCCGCCGGACGGCGGCACGATGAACAACAAGGTCGTCACCACCATCGCGCGCGCGCTGGCGGAATGCGGCATCGCCTCGGTGCGCTTCAACTTCCGCGGCGTGGGCCACTCGGAAGGCACGTACGACCAGGGCCGCGGCGAAACGCTCGACTACCTCGCGGTGGCGCAGTGGCTGCAGTCGCAGCGCCCGAACGACGCGCTGTGGCTGGCCGGCTTCTCCTTCGGCAGCTGGGTGGCCCTGCGTGCCGCGCGGCAGCTTCCTGTCCAACAGATGGTGTGTATCGCGCCGCCGGTGGGCTTCCGCGACTTCACCGGCGTGCCGCCGCCGACCTGCCCGTGGTTGGTGGTGCAGGGCGAGCAGGACGACGTGGTCGATCCGCAGAAGGTCTTCGACTGGGCCGCCGCCGCCGAGAACCCGCCGACCCTCGTGCGCATGGCCGAGGCCGGCCACTTCTTCCACGGCCGCCTCGTCGACCTGCGCGGTGCCATCCGCAACGGCGTGCGCAAGAACCTGCCGCCGCTGCAGCAGCCGGCCTGATCGGGCGATGCCGGACCGGCCCTCGAAGCGCTACCTCGACGGCGTCGCCGAAGGGCGCTGGACGCAGGATGCCGGCCAGCTCGCTGCCCTCGTCGAACTCGATCGCATCGCGCTCGCGCTGCTCGAACGACGCCGCGCGGGCGTCCTGAAGCGGCTGGGCTTCCGGCTGGCCGGCCATGCCGGCGTGCGTGGCCTCTACCTCTGGGGCGGCGTCGGCCGCGGCAAGACCCTGCTTTGCGACCTGCTGCTCGAGGCCTGCGCCGAGCTGAAGCCGCAGCGCCTGCACTACCACCGCTTCATGCAGGACGTGCACGCGCGCATGAAGGCGCTGAACGACACCGCCGACACCCTGAGCGTGGTGGCCGCGCAGTACGCCGCGATGTCGCCGCTGCTGGTGCTCGACGAGTTCTTCGTCAACGACATCGCCGACGCGATGATCCTCTCGCGCTTGCTGGAGCAGTTGTTCGACCGCGGCGTCACCCTGGTGACCACGTCGAACATCGCCCCACCGGGCCTGTACGCCAACGGCCTGCAGCGGGCGCGCTTCCTGCCGGCGATCGCCCTGATCGAGAAACATTGCGTGGTGCACAAACTCGGCAGCGCGACGGACTTCCGCCTGCGCCAGCTCACCCACGCCGATACCTGGCATGTGCCGATCGACGCCGCCGGCGAGACGCTGCTGGCCGAGCACTTCCGCGTGCTGAATGGCATCGGCGTGTGCCGGGTCGCCCCGCTGTCGGTCAACGGCCGCGACATCCCCGCCAAGGCGCTGGGCGAAGGCGTGGCGTGGTTCGATTTCGAAGCCCTGTGCGACGGCCCGCGCTCCGCCGCCGACTACATCGAGATCGCGAGCGAACACCACACGCTGCTGCTCAGCGGCGTGCCGACCTTCAGCGACGAGAGCACCGACGTGCCGCGGCGCTTCATCCACCTCGTCGACGAGCTGTACGACCGCAACGTCAACCTCGTGGCCACCGCGGCCGCGCAGCCGCAGGGCCTGTACAAGGGCTTCAAGCTGCGCGTCGAGTTCGAGCGCACCGTGTCGCGCCTGATCGAGATGCGCAGCGAGGAGTACCTCGCGCGGGCGCATCGGCCGTGAGCACGCTGCGGCGCGTGGCCCCGCTCACGCGCCTCGCGGCGGGGCTGCCTTGGATCGTCGCCACGCTCGTGGCCTTCGCGCTGTTCCAGTGGTTCGCGCCCGGCTGGTTCACCTTCGACACCGCGCACCAGTGGTGGATGGCGCGCACGGGCCAGCTCGATTCCACCCACCCGGCGGTGATGGTGCGGCTCTGGCAGGCGAGTCGTGTGCTGCTGCCCGATCCGCAGGGCTTCTTCGCGCTGCAACTGGGGCTGATCTGGGGCGGGCTGGCCTTCGTGGCCACGGCGCTGCCGCTGCGCACGCCGTGGCGGATTGCCGTGCTGCTCGGCATCGGCCTGTGGCCGGCCTTCGTTGCGCTGCAGCCGCAGGTCTGGAAGGACCTGTGGATGGTTGGTGCCCTGCTGTGGGCCGTGGGGGCGCTGCTGCGCGAGCAGGCGGCGCCGGCGTGGCGGTGGCGCGGCCTCGCGCTGCTGATGCTGGCGCTGGCCACGGCCTTCCGCTTCAACGCGATCACCGGTGTTCTGCCGCTGTGGGCGTGGCTGGCGTGGCGCATGGCGCGCGTGCCGGTGGGGTCGAAGGGTGCCCCGCCGGAGGGCGGTGCGCCGTCGCCCGTCACGCGAACCCGTCTCGCCGTCGCCCTGCTCAGCCTGCCCCTGCTCCTGGGGCTCGCCGCGTTGCCCGATAGGCTCGGAACGGTCCGCCATGTCACTGTGTGGCCGATCATCGCGCTGTGGGATCTCGCCGCCGTGTCGATCGAGACCGGGCGCATGGCCATTCCCGCACCTTTCCTGAAACCGGGCGCCACGGTCGACGATCT
>Ga0209278_1001608_pt1 | contig 13493 bp, 13 predicted proteins | sample JI81BgreenDNA_FD_187504 | JGI IMG/M metagenome (GOLD analysis project Ga0209278, IMG submission 187504) | Wastewater effluent complex algal communities from Wisconsin, to seasonally profile nutrient transformation and Carbon sequestration -... | ecosystem: Engineered > WWTP > Effluent > Algae... | reverse complement strand
GGCGGGCGAGGCGGCGGCTTGTGCGGCGAGCAACAGGGCAGCAAGGCTGGTCATGGCTGTGCTTATGCTGGGGGCTTGGCTGCCTGTCACCTGCTTTTGCATCGAAAAGCCGCCATAGTGTGACAGGGGCGTTGCAACCCCGATTGTCAGGCCGCGCGGGCACGGGCATAGGGTCGGGCAGATGATCCAGCGCTTTCCCAAATGGCTCGCCCTGCTGGCGGGCGGCCTTTCCGCCACCGGCTTTGCACCGCTGAACCTGTGGCCGGTGACACTGGGCTGCATGGCCCTGCTGATCCATCTGATCGCCAGTGCACCCAACCGCCGTGCGGCCTTTGCGCGCGGCTGGATGTTCGGCCTGGGCCAGTTCACCATCGGGCTGAACTGGATCGCGATTGCCTTTACCTATCAGGATGCGATGCCGGCCTGGCTGGGCTGGGTCGCGGTGGTCGGGCTGTCCTGCTATCTCGCGCTCTTCCCGGCACTGGCGACTCTGGCCGTCCATATGCTGTTCGCCCGCGATGGCGCGCGACCGACCGCTCAATTCATCTTCGGCTTTGCCGCGCTGTGGCTGGTCACCGAATGGATGCGCGCCTGGGTGTTTACCGGCTTTGCCTGGAATCCGCTCGGCGTCGTCGCGCTCGACGCGGGATGGGCGGCGCGGCTGGTCGGCACCTATGGGCTGGGTGCTCTGGTGATGCTGGCATCGGGCGCGCTGCTGCTGGCGGCGCACAGGCAGTGGAAGCCCGGGCTCGGGCTGCTCGCAGGGGTCGCGCTGGCAAGCCTGGCGGGATGGGCGGTTGCCCCTGCGCCTGCCGGCCTCACCGATACGCCGATCACCGTGGTGCAGCCGAACAACGACCAGTCGGACAAATATGATCCGCAAGAGGCGATGCGCAACTTTGCCCGGCTGGTCGACCAGACCGTGGACCGCAAGGCCCCGCGCGGTCGCCTGGTCTTCTGGCCGGAGGCGGCGACCGAGGATTTTGTCGAAGATGGCTATCCCCGCCGCTTCTATTATCCTGAAACCGCCGCCGGCGTCCGCGCGCGGTTGACCCGTCCGATCAACGATGGCGATCTGCTGGTGACGGGCGGGGCGAAGCTGGATTTTGACAGCCAGGGCCAGGCCATCGCTGCGGCCAACAGCGTGTTCGTCTTCAGCAGCCAGGGCGAGATACTGGGCAGCTATGACAAGAGCCATCTTGTGCCGGGCGGCGAATATCTTCCCTATGAAGAGCTGCTGGGGCCGCTGGGGCTGTCGCGGCTGGTGCCGGGAACGCTGGGCTTCACGCCGGGGCCGGGGGCGCAGACCATCGATCTTGGCCGGTTCGGGCGGATGGGGCTGCAGATCTGCTACGAAATCGTGTTCTCGGGCGAAGTGGCCGCCCGCGCCCACCGGCCAGGCTTCATCTTCAACCCCAGCAACGATGCCTGGTTCGGCCCCTGGGGCCCGCCCCAGCATCTGGCGCAGGCGCGGATGCGCGCGCTGGAGGAAGGCGTGCCGGTCATCCGCTCCACCCCCACCGGCATCTCTGCGGTGATCGATGCCGATGGCCGGCTGCTCCAGTCCATCGCGCACCACAAGGCGGGGCATATCGATGCGCTGATGCCCAAGGCGCATGGCCCCACACCCTTTGCGCTCTGGGGCAATCTGCTGCCGCTTGGCCTTGCCGCGCTGCTGATGCTGTTCGCGGTTGCACTGCGTGCATTCCGCCGTTAAGGGCCGTGATATAAGGAAATCTTTATATGTGCCTGCGGGGCGGTTCCCCGTGGGCCTCAGCAAGAAGGCGACCCATGCGCAAGAGCTTCCTCTTTACCTCCGAATCGGTCAGCGAAGGCCATCCCGACAAGGTTGCAGACCAGATTTCCGACTCGGTCGTCGATCTGTTCCTGTCCAAGGACCCCTATGCGCGCGTCGCCTGCGAAACGCTGACCACCACACAGCGCGTCGTTCTGGCCGGTGAAATCCGCTGCAAGGGCGTGTACGAAAATGGTGAATGGGCCCCCGGCGCGCTGGAAGAAATCGAAAAGACCGTCCGCGCGACCGTGAAGCGCATCGGCTATGAGCAGGACGGCTTCCACTGGGAAACCTTCAGCTTCGAAAACCACCTGCACGGCCAGTCGGCTGAAATCGCGCAGGGCGTCGATGCCAAGGACAACAAGGACGAAGGCGCAGGCGACCAGGGCATCATGTTCGGCTATGCCTCGGACGAGACCGAAGACCTGATGCCCGCCACGCTCGACTATTCGCACAAGATTCTCGAGCGCATGGCCGCCGACCGTCACAACAAGGTCGTCGATTTCCTCGAGCCCGACGCCAAGAGCCAGGTGACTCTTGCCTATGAAGACGAAAAGCCGGTGCGCGCCACCGCTCTGGTCGTCTCCACCCAGCACGCTGCCGACTATTACTGGCATGAAGGCCAGGGCGATGCCGACAAGTATCAGAAGCTGTACGACTATGTCGTCGGCGTGATGCATGACGTTCTGCCCAAGGGTTTCATCACCGACGAAACCAAGATTTACGTCAACCCGACCGGCCGTTTCGAAATCGGTGGTCCTGACGGCGATGCCGGCGTGACCGGCCGCAAGATCATCGTTGACACCTATGGTGGCGCTTCGCCCCATGGTGGCGGCGCATTCTCGGGCAAGGACCCGACCAAGGTCGATCGTTCGGCTGCCTATATCAGCCGCTACATGGCCAAGAACATCGTCGCAGCCGGCCTTGCGCGTCGCTGCACCATACAGCTGTCCTATGCCATCGGCATTGCCGAGCCGCTGTCGCTCTATGTCGACACGCACGGCACCGGAACGATCGCCGACGACAAGATCGAGGCGGTTCTGCCGCAGCTCGTGCGTCTGACGCCGCGCGGCATCCGCGAGCATCTGGGCCTCAACAAGCCGATCTACCAGAAGTCGGCGGCATACGGTCACTTCGGCCGCAAGCCCGAAGGCGACTTCTTCCCCTGGGAAAAGACCGATCTGGCTGAAAAGCTGAAGGCGGCGCTCGCCTGATCCCCAAGGATCGCTGAAACACGAAAGGCCGGGTCATCATCGCGATGACCCGGCCTTTTTGTTGCTGGTTGCTCCAGTCAGACCGCCTCAACCTGCGACGGGCGTCACATGGTGCATCGAAGCCAATAGGTGCGCTTGCCATAGACCAGCGTGCCCACATGGCTCGGTCCGTTGCCCGACGCGTTGGCGCGCGTGACCGGCACCGGACGAAGGCGCAGCAGGCCCGCCTCGCCGCCCTTGGCATTCAGCAGGACGATCCTGACCAGCGATGGCGAGGCCATTGTCTGCCGCCATCCCCAGCGTGCCAGGTCGCGTTTGCCCTGACGGATGCTCAGCTGATCAAAGGCCATGGTCGAGCCCACCAGTGCGGACACCTCAGGGGTGTCGCGACGGCCCGAACATTCCAGATTCATTGTCGCAAAAGCCGGGCCGGAGGTCATGGCCAGCCATCCCAGCGCAAAGGCCGAGGCCGTCTTGAGCAAGCGGGGAGAGGCAGGCCGGTCGCTCAAAGCTTGCCGAACTTCGCCTCGAACCCGGCAATATCGCCGCGCGCCAGGAAGCCTGCCTGTTCGATCCAGCCGTCGCGCTCGACGCGGCCCTTGAACGTGCCCAGATACGGGTCGATTTCCGCGACATCGGCAGGGGTCCAGGCGGCGATCTGATCGTAACGGGCAACGCCCAGTTCGCCCAGCAGCGTGTTGAGCTTGGGGCCGATGCCCTTGATCTTGCGCAGGTCGTCGGGCTCGCCGACGGCAGCGGCGATGCGCGGCTTGCCGCTGGCCTGCGCCTCGGCAGCCTGAGCAGCAATCTCGGCGTCGATTTCAGCCGTGGAAAGCGGCACGGCCACGGGATCGGGCGCGCCGCCGAGCGTCGGGACGATCGCGGGCGGAGCTTCGACCGCGGCATGGCCGTGATCATGCGTGCCATGGCCATGATCGTCATGCCCGTGTCCGGCATCGTGATGGCCGGCACCCGCGCCGCCGCTGCGCCCGACCAGCGCCCAGACGAGGATCATCACGGCGATCACCAGAGCGGCGATCAGGAAAAAGAGCTGCTGTCCATCCATGGAATATCGGGGCCTTTCATCAACACGCGGCCCGGCGCACGAGCGCCCCAGCCGCCAAAGGCCCTTACCGGGTTGAACGATTCGTGACCAGACCCGCTTTTGCAGGCCTGGCCAGCCCCGGCACTACATCACGCGGTCGCGCTCGTCGTCGATCTGCTCCTGGATGTCGCGTGCCAGTTCGCACGCATCATCGTCGCCGTCATCGCACTTGCGCAGCGCCTTGTCGCGCTGGCGCTGCAGCTTGCCCAGCCGCTCTTCCGCCTTGCGCATCGCGCGACCGCGGTTCTCGTCGGCTTCGGATTGGCTGGTGGTGGCAAGATCGACGCCCTTGGACACGATCTTGACCGGAGCGGTCACCACCGCGCCGACTGCGCTGGCGATGCAGCCGGTCAGCGCCAGCGGAGCCAGCAGGACAAAGCCAAGCGCAAATTTCATCGATTCGACCCTCCGACGCGCGGCACCGCGCAGCATGGGTCCTGCTATAGCCCGGCTGAGCCTGTGCTGAACCGCTATTTCAGCAGATCGAGCGCAAAGGCGCGGATTTCATCCGCCATATCCTCGCGGTCGAGCGCGATGGCCAGGTTCGCCTGGACATAACCGGCCTTGGACCCGCAGTCATAGCGCTTGCCGGCAAAGGTGACCGCGTGGAACGGCTGGGTGCCGATCATCCGCGCCATCGCATCGGTCAGCTGAATTTCGCCGCCTGCGCCCTTTTCCTGGCTTTTCAGCGTGTGCATCACTTCGGGCTGCAGGATGTAGCGGCCCGAGATGATGAGGTTCGACGGCGCATCCTCGACCTTCGGCTTTTCGACCAGGCCGAGCACCTCAGTGATATCGCCCTCGCGGGTGCCGGGCGCGATCACGCCATAGCTCGATACCGCCTCGCGCGGCACTTCCAACACGCTGATCAGATTGCCGCCCAGCCGGTTATAGGCATCGACCATCTGCTTCATGCAGCCGGGCGATCCCACCATGAACTCGTCGGGCAGGAAGATCGCGAACGGCTCGTCGCCGACGATATCGCGCGCGCACCAGATCGCGTGCCCCAGGCCCAAGGGTTCCTGCTGGCGGACATAGGCGCAGTTGCCGGGACCCAGCCGGGTGGGCTCCAGCACCTCGAGCGACTTGCCGCGCTCTGCCATGGTCTTTTCCAGCTCGAACGCGATGTCGAAATGGTCCTCGATCGCGCTCTTGCCGCGCCCGGTGACGAAGATCATCTGCTCGATCCCCGCCTCGCGCGCTTCGTCCACCGCATATTGGATCAGCGGGCGATCGACGATCGGCAGCATCTCCTTGGGGATCGCCTTGGTAGCGGGCAGGAAGCGGGTGCCAAGACCGGCAACCGGAAACACAGCTTTGCGGATGGGCTTCACGTTATGTCCTCTTTATCGGCCCCGACAGCCGGCCGCAGACCTTGCAGCGCGTCGCACGGCTGTCAAGTCGCTGCCCTGTCCTGTGCCGTTCAGGCCTTCACGCGCGCCGCAAAGCTCTTGCGCAGCTTCTGCAGCTTGGGCGGGATCACCGCCAGGCAATAGGGATTGCGCTGGCCTTCGCCCTGCCAATATTCCTGATGATAATCCTCTGCCGGATACCAGGTGGTCGCCTCCTCGATGGTGGTGACGATCGGGGCGGGCCAGTTCGGCTGGTTGCGGCTCATCGCAGCCTCGGCCTCGACCTGCTGGGCGGCATCGAGCGGGAAGATGGCCGAGCGATACTGCGTGCCGACGTCATTGCCCTGGCGATTGAGCTGCGTCGGATCGTGCGTGGCAAAGAAGATGTCGAGCAGATCGGCATAGCTCAGCTGCTCGTCGTCAAAGGTCACGCGAATGGCTTCGGCATGGCCGGTATCGCCGCTGCACACCTGCTTGTAGGTCGGGTTGACGGCGGTGCCGCCGATATAGCCGCTTTCGACCTGGCTTACCCCGACCACGTCGTTGAACACGGCCTCGGTGCACCAGAAACAGCCTCCGGCAATGATGGCGGTTTGTTCGGTCATTCGGGTTGTCCTTTTTTGCTTGCACCCACTCCGCTCAGCCTGAGCCTGTCGAAGGCCTCGCGCCCACGCTGGCCAAATAGCGGGGCCTTCGACAGGCTCAGGCTGAGCGGGCTTTGGTTCGATACTGAAATAGAACGAGACGGCTGCAAAACAACCACCCTAGCCTTCCACAGGCAGCACCGGCGGTGCTTTGGCCTCGTCATCCTGCTCACCGCCGCGCGCGATCAGCAGGTACATGGCCGGGGTGACGATGCGCGACAGCAGGGTGGAGGAGATCAGCCCGCCGATGATCACGCTGGCCAGCGGCGCGTAGAGCGAGCCGCCGAACAGCGCGAGCGGCAGCAGCCCGCCGATCGCGGTGACCGAGGTCAGCAGCACCGGCAGGAAGCGCACCTCGCCCGCGCGTTCGATAGCGGCGCGCAGGCCCATGCCCTCGCGCCTCAGCTGCGTGGTGAAATCGACGAGCAGGATCGAATTCTTGATCTCGATGCCGATCAGCGCAACAAAACCGATGATCGCCATGTAGCTCAGCGACGATCCGGTCACGAACAGCGCGACAAAGCCGCCGAACGTGCCGAGCGGGATCACCCCTGCCACCACGATCGTCTCGCGGAACCGGCCGAATTCCGCCACCAGCACCGCGAAAATGCCGAACAGGGCGATCAGGATGATCGGCCCCAGACCGCCGAACACGGTGGCGATCGCCTCGGCCTCGCCGCCCGCCGAGACGCGATAGCCCGGCGGCAGCTTCAGCTTGTCGACCTCGCCCATGGCCTGCTCGCTGATCCGCGCTGGCAGCGCGCCGGGCTGGGCATTGGCGGTCACCGTCACCGACCGTTCGAGCTGATAGCGCTGAATCTGCGGGGGGACGCTCTGCAGCCGGGGGCTACTGATCTCGGACAGCGGGATCGCCTCGCCGGTGCGGCTGGCGACATAGACCTTGTCGAGCGCGGAGATCGGCTGGGTGGCTTCGAGCGGCAGCCGCACGACGACGCGGTAGCTGTCGCCTTCGGGATCGCGGAAGGTGCCTGCGCCTTCGCCCGACAGCGCCAGGCGGATGGCGCGGCGCGGTTCGCCCGGCGCGATGTTGAGCAGTGCCGCCTTGGCATCGTCAATGCCGATATCGAGGTCGATACCGTCGGTGGCGACGGGGTTGATCACGTCGCGCGCGCCGGGCGTCGCGCGGAGAATCTTCTCCACCTTCGCGGCCAGATCGCGCAGCGTGTCGAGATTTTCGCCGGTAATGCGCAGCGCCACGGGCGATGCGATCGGCGCGCCGTTCTGGAACAGCTCGACATTGAAACGCGCGCCGGGGATCTGTTCGAGCCGGTCGCGGATGCGCTGGATCATCTCGGGGCTGCGATCCGCATTCCAGCGGTCCATCACCGCGAACACCTCGCCGAAATTGGGCCGCTGGTCGAGCGCGAAGACGTTGTAGAAAACCTGCGGGTTGGAGCTGCCGGTATTGGCGGCGCGCACCTTGATATCCGGCTCCCTGGCCAGCACCGCCTCGACCTTGCGCACCAGCGCGTCGGTGGTGGCGACGCTGCTGCCCTGCTCGGCATCGATGGTGACGCGGAAATAGCTGGTATCGGCATAGGGGAACAGGCTGAAGCCCAGCACCGGGATCAGCGCAAAGGCCGACAGCGTCAGCGCCATCGACGCCCAGAAGGTCTGTTTGGGCTTGTCGAGCGCCTTGTGCAGGATCGGGCGATAGAGCCGCTCGATCTGATGGGTCAGCCATTTGAGGATCGCATTGCCCTCCGGGTCCTCGTCGCGCGAGAGGATGCGGCTGGCGAGAAAGGGAATGATCGTCAGCGAGATCACCAGCGAGGCGAAGACGGTGAAGATGATCGTGTAGATGAACGATTGGGTGAACTTGCCCGCGCCTTCGGGCAGGAACAACAGCGGCGTGAAGGCGAAGATCAGCACGCCCGTCGAGCCCAGCACCGCAGGCGTGATCTCGCGCGTGGCATCGATCGCGGCGATCGAGCGGCGCTTGCCCATGCGCAGATGGCGCGAGATGTTTTCGGTGACAACGATCGAATCGTCGACCAGCAGGCCGAGCGCGACAATGAACCCTGCCACCGCGAGCTGGCTGAGGTTGAAGCCCATCACGCTGATCGCCAGCAGGCCCGAGGCGAGCGACAGCGGAATCGAGATCATCACGATCACCGAAGCGCGCCAGCCCAGCGGCAGCAGCGTGATGATGACCAGGCCCAGGGCGAGCGAGAAGTCGCGGGTCAGTTCGCTCAGGCGATGTTCGATGTCGCGGCTCTGGTCGAATATCTGTTCCAGCCGGATATCGGGCGGGAAATTGGCCTGCTGCCGCTTCAGTTCCTCTTCCAGCGAGGCCTTGAGCCGGATGACATCAAAGCCGTCCTTCTGCAGGATAGACAGGAAGATCGCGCGTTCGCCGTTGAAGCGGGTGATGTAGAGCTGCTCGGCCTCGCCCCAGCGGACATCCGCGACGTCCTTGACGCGCATCAGCGTGCCGTTGCCCGCGCGGATCGGCAGGTTGGCGATGGTATCGAGATCGCGATAGGCGCCGCCCGCCTCGACATTGAAGCGCCTCCCCGCGCTGTCGACCGCGCCAGGGGGCAGTTCCGCGCCGCCGCGGCGCAGCGCATCGGCGATCGCGGACGGGGCGAGGCCCAGCTCTGCGAGCCGGCGGCTGTCGATCGCCACCTGCACCTCGGGCGTGGGCAGGCCATCGATCACCGTGTTGCGCACGCCGGGATAGCGAACAAAGGTGTCGCGGATGTCCTCCGAATATTTCTGCATCCGCCGCCAGCTTGCGGTCTTGCTGACCATGGCGAGCTGCAGCACCGCCGCTTCGGTGGTGCGCGCCTTGCGATAGCGCAGCTCGGTAATGCCCTCGGGCAGCTGGCTGCGGATCGCGCTCACCTCGCGCACGACATCGTTGAAATACTGGTCGGGGTCGCCGTCCCAGTCGAATTCGGCGGTGACGGTGACAAAGCCGTCGGTAATCCCTGCGCGGATCTCGTCGATATCGTCGATCCCGCGCAGCACCTCCTCGATCGGCTTGGCAATGGTCTGCTCGATATCGGCCGCGTCCGCGCCGGGTAGCGCGATGATCACGGTGACGACGGGAATCGGGAAATGCGGATCGACCGAGCGCGGGATGGTCAGCAGCGAAGTCAGGCCCAGCGCCGCCAGCAGCAGGAATGCCACCAGGCTGAGCTGCCACCGGGCAATGGTAAAGGCGGCGAGGTTCATGCCGAGCGAGCGCTACTGGGCTGCGGCAGCAGGTGCTGCGGCGGCCCGGCTGCGGCTCGACTGGCGCGTGGCCAGCGGCTTCACCTTCGCGCCATCGGTCAGCAGCACCAGGCCCGAGGCGACGATGCGGTCGCCCGGCTTCAGGCCACCGGTGATGACCAGTTCCTTGTCGTCGATCCGGCCGATCTGCACGGCACGCGCGCGGACGCGATTGGCCTTCGGGTCGAGCAGATAGACAAAGCCCTCGTCCGCCCGCACGTTGAACACCGCGCTGGCAGGCACGGCGAGGCCCGTCGCGTCGGGCGCGGCGGCGACGCGGAACTCGGCGGTGCCGATCTGGCCCGAGCGCAGTGCCGGGTTGGCGGGCAGGGCAATGGTGACCTCGAACGCGCCCGAAGACGGGTTGGCCCGCGCGTCGATCTCGCTGATCACGCCTTCGATCTCGCCGCCAGGCACCGCAGACAGGCGGACCATCACCAGCATTCCGGGGATGAGCCGCGCGATGTCGCTGTCGATCATCGGTGCGCGCAGCACCATGCCGCCGCTGGTTTCACCCAGCACGACGATCTGCGTGCCCGCCGCCACCACCTGGCCGGGTTCGGCGGTGCGGGCCAGGATGATGCCGCCCGATGGCGCGATGATGCGCGAAGTGCCGCTGGCAAAGCCTGCGCTGCTGACCTGGGACGAGGCGGCGCGTGCGGTGGCCTCGGCGCGCTCGAGCTGCGCGCGCGTCACCCAGCCCTTTTCGAACAGCTGCTGGAACCGGCCCAGCTCTGCCTGCGCGCGCTGCTGCTCGGCGCGGGCGCTGTCCAGATTGGCGCTGACCTGAGTCGCATCGAGCGCCGCGATCAGGGCACCGGGCATCACCCGGTCACCTTCCTGAAAGCGGATGCTGGCGATCTTGCCCGCCGTGGTGAAGCCCAATGGCGTCTCATAGCGATAGCGCACCGTGCCCGCCGCAGTGATCAGCGCCGAGGTCGAAGCCGGGCGCACCACCGCGATGGTGACCGGATAGACCTTGTCGGCCGAAACGGGCGCTGCGGCGTCGCTCCCGCCCGAACAGGCGGAAAGCGCCAGCATCGCGCCAGCGATCAGCGACAGGGTGAGGGGCCCGAACGGGCGAGCGGTGACGAAGCGCATATTGAGTTTCTATCTGCAACCAGTTTTTCTGGCAAGCGCGGAACTGAAATCGATCGCATTTCTTGGGCCGATGCCGCGATTAGGGGGGAATTAACCAACAGCGCTTAGCCCTGAGACTTGTGCCGACCGCTCATCGGCACGGAGGGGACGCTCGGTTATGAACTGGCGCATCGGACAATTGCAGTCTCAACACGAAGCCTGTCTGGCTATCGTCCATGATATCGAGGCGCGCTCCGCCGCTATCGCCGATCGCGGCGCGGCGGTGGAAATCACCCTGATGCTGGCGCGGCTGACCGGCATCTTGCGCATCCATCTCGCGCTGGAAGACGAGATTCTCTATCCGGCGCTGCGCAATGCCAGCGATGCCAGGATCGCCGAAACCGCCGAACGCTACTGGCAGGAAATGGGCGGGCTCGCCGGTGCGTTTCTCGACTTTGTCGATCGGTGGAAGCGCGCGGACACGCTGCTGGCAGAGGCTGACCGCTTCCGGTCCGAATCGACACTGGTGTTCGGAGCGCTGGCCGAGCGGATCGCGCGCGAGCATGGCGAAATCTATCCGATGGCCGAACGGTTGCGCGCAGCGCGCGCGGCCTGATCAGCGCTGCTGGTCGCGCGGGCGCGTCCACAGTCCGTCGCGACTGACCGGAACGGGTTGGCCAAGCGCCTGTGCCAGGCTGCGTGCAACCCAGCCGATCTTCTGGCCGCGCGTGGTGATGACCCGGTGGTCCCAGGCCTGCGCTGCGCGCCTGCGCACTTCGCGGGCGATATCGCCATAGATGCCCGCTGCCGCCAGCACCGCCCAGCGCGCGCGGAACGGAAGCCGCGCCGCGCCGACCCGTGCCGACGCTTCATGCGCCTCTGACCGGTCCGCCAGCCGCGTTGCCAGCGGCACCAGTTGCGGGCGCAGCCAGGGCTTCATGTGCTGGCCGGGCGGAATGTCCATCTCGGCCAGCCACTCGACGGGCAGATAGCAGCGGCCGACCGAATCGTCCTCTGACAGGTCGCGCGCGATATTGGCCAGCTGGAAGGCAAGACCAAGGTCGCAGGCCCGGTCGAGCGTCTCCTCGTCCTGCGGGTCCACCCCCATGACGATCGCCATCAGCAGGCCGACTGCGCCCGCGACATGATAGCAATATTGGTACAGGTCGCGCTCGGTCCGGGGGCGCCATTCATCGGCGTCGAGATCAAAGCCCTGGATCACGTCGAAGATGATGCTGCGCGGCAGGCGGCATTCGCTGGCGACCAGCGCCAGCGCGGCAAAGGCGGGATCGTCGGTCGGTGCGCCCGCCAGGGCGGCATCGGTCTGCGCACGGATATAGGCGACGCGCTCCTTCGCATCGGCGACCGCGCTCATGCCATGGCCCATGTCCTGCCCATCGGCCAGATCATCGCATTTGCGGCACCAGGCATAAAGCAGCCAGGCCCGCTCGCGGGTCAGCGGATCGAACAGCTTCGAGGCCAGCGCAAAGGATTTGGAGCCCCGCGCGATGGAATCGCGGGCATAGGAGACCAGGGCTGGCCTATCCATGCTGGCCGATCCCCCTTCGATCAATCAAAGATCATCCGTGGTCATCGAAAAGATCGACTGGTGCGGGTGATAGGCTTCCATTTTGGCGAGCAACCCGTCGAGCGTATCGTCGACGATCAGGATATTGGCATGTTGCGGGCGGATGAAGCCGATCTCGATCATGTGCTGGTTGAAGGCGATGAGCTGGTCGTAAAACCCGTTCACGTTGAGCAGCCCCACCGGCTTGGCATGATAGCCAAGCTGCGACCAGCTGATCGCTTCCCACAGCTCGTCCATCGTGCCGACGCCGCCGGGCAGCACGATGAAGCCGTCGGACAGGTCGGTGAACGCCTGCTTGCGGGCGTGCATGCCCGGCACGACGTGGAGTTCGGTGCAGCCCTGGTGCGCCACTTCGGGCCGAACCAGCGCTTCGGGGATGATGCCGATCACTTCGCCGCCCTGTTCGAGCGCCGAATCTGCGGTCGCGCCCATCAATCCCAGCCGTCCGCCGCCATAGACCACGCCGATCCCGCGCCCGGCCAGGGTCGCGCCGACCATGCGGGCGGTTTCGATATAGACGGGGTCGGCAGGGGTGGCAGAGCCGCAATAGACGGCCAGACGCTTGAAGGGGGCGGGCATGATGATTCCTGATGAGGGTGTTGCAAGGTCCATCGCCGGAAATGCGGGGTGGGGCAAGTGCGTTAAATCTTCCCCGAATGGAGCGCGGAATGGATCATGGCTCGCTCACTCCTGCGGCAGACCGTCGGCTATGTCGTAATAATCGCCCTTATGCGCGGTGAAGATATGGACGTGCAGCTGCGTGTCGGTCGGCGCATCGAACGCGCCCATCGCCACCGCGGTCGAATCGCGGTGCGGCGGGTCCCAGAACAGGAAGCTGCCGCAGGTTCCGCAAAAACCCCGCCGCACCTTGGGGCTGGACTGATACCAGCGCACATGCTCCTCGCCCGAGATGGCAAGGTCGCTGCGCTTGACGTCGGTCGAGGCCCAATAATGGCCCGACTGCTTGCGGCACTGGCTGCAATGGCACGCATCGGGGCCCTTGAGCGGGGCGGAAACGGTGAAGCGGACTGCGCCGCACAGGCATGATCCGGTGTGCATGATGGTGGCTCCGCATCTGCACGGAAGCGCACCCGAACCCGCTCGGCCTGAGCGTGTCGAAGGCCCCGTGATATCGTCAGCCGGATATAGCCTGCCAGCCTTGTCCAAGGCAAAAGCAAACGTGGCTTGAGGCGCGGGGCCTTCGACAGGCTCAGGCTGAGCGGAGGTGGCTTCCCTCGGGGAACGCCAAGGCTCTGCAAATTCCTCCCCAAGCCACGCTCGGGGAGGAATTCGGGTGTCAGAGCATGTCTTCCAGCATCAGCGAGGCGGTCGCCTTGGCGCTGCCGACCACGCCGGGAATGCCTGCGCCCGGATGCGTGCCGGCACCGACGAAATACATGTTGGGGATGGCATCGTCGCGGTTGTGCGTGCGGAAATAGGCGCTCTGCGTCAGCAGCGGCTCAAGGCTGAAGGCG
>Ga0209278_1001606_pt1 | contig 13501 bp, 18 predicted proteins | sample JI81BgreenDNA_FD_187504 | JGI IMG/M metagenome (GOLD analysis project Ga0209278, IMG submission 187504) | Wastewater effluent complex algal communities from Wisconsin, to seasonally profile nutrient transformation and Carbon sequestration -... | ecosystem: Engineered > WWTP > Effluent > Algae... | reverse complement strand
CTACCGGCCCCGGCGTTAACCAGACGACGACTTCCTTTCATCGGACGATACGACGCACTATCCTGCCTGCATCTTGCAGGCGGGCAATTGATTGTTCTTGAAAGGAACGCCCCCATGACCACCAAGACCGGAACCGTAAAGTTCTTCAACACCGACAAGGGCTACGGCTTCATTCAGCCCGACGATGGCTCGTCGGACAGCTTCGTCCACATCACGGCCGTGCAGGCTGCCGGCATGCACAGCCTTGAAAAGGACCAGCGTCTGAGCTTCGAACTGGAGCGCGGTCGCAATGGCAAGGAAAGCGCCGTGAATCTGGCCGCTGCCTAAGAATACCGGCGGGGCGGGGCGCTTTGCGGCGTCCTGCCCGCCACTTACCAGACTCCCGCCTTCCCCCTCCACTGGCAGGATACCCCGGCATGGCCCAGACTTACGAATTCTACTGCGAACGCGCTGATGAAGCAGCCGCACTCGCCGAGAAAGCGACGCTCGATAATGTGCGTGATCGCGAATTGCGGTCGGAAAAGACCTGGCGGGGCCTCGCGGAACAGGCGCGAAAGACCGCCGAGGAACGCGTGAAGGCTGACCGGGTGCGCGCTGAAAAGCGCGAAGCGGACAGTCTGATCTCCTGACCTGTCTGGCCGATTCCGCTGGAAATTCAGCGAATCGCGCCCCATCTTCTCCTTGGGCAACAGGACACTGAAGCCAAAGGAGAGAATGCCATGAGCACCATGCAGTTCCAGTTCAACGCCGATAGTTCGGTGATGGGGACGCACGATGTCGCCGCGCGAATCGAGGCTCAGGTGCGGCGGCGGCTGGAACGGTTCGCTGACCGGCTGACGCGGATCGAGGTCCATGTCTCGGACGTCAACGGTCGCAAACACGGCGCGGATGACAAGCATTGCACCATCGAAGCGCGCCCCCGCGGCGGTCGTCCGATCGGCGTGACCGGCAAGGCGGCGGATGTGGATGCGGCAGCGCGGATTGCGGCCAACACCATGGCCGAGCGGCTGGAGCGGGTCTTCGGCAAGGCGGAACGGCACCGCCACGATCCCTCGCCCGACAAACAGATCTGACTTTCGCGCGGGCGCGAGGGAGCGTTACGCCTCCTTGCGCCCGAACACCCGCGCCCGAAGCCCGCGCCCGCTCAAGGCCGGAAGCCCCGGCTGGCTCGGGGTGGGCGCAATCACCGGCGGAGGCGAAGGCGGCGGTGGCGGAGCGAGGTCTTCACCCGCTGCACGAACTTCGAAGCGGCCACCGATCCCCTCGGCCAGCTTGCGTTTCTCGCCCCACTCGTTCGCCAGCGCCATCTTGGCGTCCTGATCGTCAGGCATGATGCCAGCGGGGAAGGCGCGGTCGTCAAAGGTGTTGGCATCCGGCACGTAATCGGGCGCGACAAAACCGAATTCGACGTGCTTGAGCGGCACGAGTTCGTACATCGGCAGATCGGCAGGCGCGGCATCGCCGATAACGGTTCCGGCATTATGGTGCAGGACGCGGTAAGACTGGCTGCGATCTTCCGGCCCGAAGGTATCGCCATCGGGAATGACATAGCCATTGGGCATGGTCGCCACCCGCAGGAATGCGAAGATCGTTTCCAGATTGGCAGCCCAGGGCAGAATATTGGGCTGGATAATGACCTCGCGCCCCAGCCAGTGGCGTGCGCCGAAGGTGCGCAGCCCGGCCAGAGGCGCCTCGCCCGGCGCAGGGCGGGGTCCGAACAGGACGGGATGGATGTGCAGCGGCCCCGGCACTTCGTTACCCGCAGCTACGCGGTCGAACATGTCACCGCTCAGCAGCACATCCGACTGGGTCCAATGCACAGCCAGCGGCATGGCATGATCCGTGGCGATCCGGGTCATCAGCGCCAGCACGTTCAGCCGCCGCTCGAACTGCGATTGGGTCGCGCCCTCCTTGGGCTGGCCGATAGCTTCGAACAGCGCGGCAAACTTGGGGTCAGCGTCAACGCCGGCCAGCACCCCGTGCGAGACTTCGAGCAGGATGTGGCTGTCACAGCGCATCAGGCGTTCGCGGATGTCAGGGGTCACGATGCCGGTATAGGGCGAGGCAAGCGCAGCACGGAAACACGCCATGTCGGCAGGCCGGTCGAGCTTTTCGAAAGTCACCATCAGTTCTTCGCTGGCATCGAAGAGGCGGTAGAACTTACCCGGATTGTTTTCGGACAGGTGGAAGCTCGCGCCCGAACGCATCCCTTCGATGCGCAGAAAATCACGCATCATTGCTTCGAGATCATATCCCCGCCCGTCGAACATCAGCGCGGATTGAATGCGGTTGGGGTAAAGCATGGCGCGGCGAACCCTGACGTGATTGAGCGTCCAGCCTAGCCCGGCAGGGTTAATTCCGGGTTGAGAGGGTCACGCGCCTCCGGTGATGCCACATTCCGCCAGCAGGCTGTCGATCGCCTTGGCAACGCCGAAGAAACCAGCCTTGGCGTGGGGCCAAGTCTCTCGGTCGAGATCGTTAAGCAGGGTCACAACGCGGCCCTGCGCCGCAAGCGGGGCGAGATCGGGCCACAAGGCGTCTCGCGTCCAGCCGGCTGGCAGATAGGGCAGGGCGATGCGATCCACCCCCGCTTCGGCTAGTAGCTTGGCCAGAGGCTCGCCTGCCTGCCAATCCCGTGCCGGACAGCCGAAAGTGGCAGAGGCTCCGGACATGCCGCCCGTCACAGCGCCCTCTGCAAAGCCTGCGGCTAGCGCGCCGACTGCGCCGGGGGAGCGGGTGGCAGGGCGGGCGGCGCCGATCACCACAGCGGGCGCGGCGGGCAAAGCAAGCGGGGCGTGGTGCGCTGCCTCGTCATGCAGCAGCAGCGCGAAAGGCCGTGCGAGGTCGGCAGGCGTCACCGGCGCTGGCAGGTCGAGCTTCTGGCGGCCATAGTCCTGCGGCTCGGTCAGGGGTTCGGCGTCTTCGGCCAGACCCGCTGCGCCCAGCGAACCGCCGGGCCGTCCGACTGTGTAGCGGGCGATGTTATCCGCGCGGGCGAGGTAGTGCTTTCCCTTGGTGTGCAATCCCGCAACCCAGCGCCACGACAGGGTGTTCGATGCGGCATCCGCGTCCATCAGGTGGCGCAGGAAAAAGTCCGCCCCCAGCCGCCAGTCGAGCTTCAGGGTGAAGATCCAGATGCTCGCAAACCACATCCGCGCATGGTTGTGGAGGTAGCCGGTCTCCTGCAATTCGCACGCCCAGACGTCGAAGGCTTCAATCCCGGTCCGGCCTTCCACGGCCTCGGCATAGGCTTTGCGCAGGCCCGCATTGCCCGCCATGGCCGCAAGCGCGTCATCGCGCCCCTTGGTATAGTCCGCCCAGATCGCGGGGCGCTGTTCGAGATAGCCCTTGAAGTAGATCCGCCAGAACACTTCAGCGATGAACTTTTCGGCAATGCGCGGGGAATGCGCGCCAAGCACGGCGGCAAGCACCTCGGCCTCGCCGATCAGGCCCGCGTGAAGCCACGGCGAAAGCTGCGAGACATTGCCGCGCCCGCCTGCCGCCGCGCCATCATCGGCGTTGCGGGTTTCGGCATAGCGGCGTCCGGCGGCGGGGAGAAATTCGGCGAGGCGGGCGCGGGCGCGCTCGCGGGTCGGGGTAAAGTCCATGGGCGGGCAACCCCTTGGCGCAGTTCTTGTTCCGGCCTATTCTCGGCTGCGCCAGACCGGAGAAACACCACCATGACATTTCGCTTGCCCGTTTTTACTACCCTGATCCTCGCCGCTGCCGCCTGCGCGCCGGCCAAGGACGATACCATCGACCCCAAGGGCAAGACCTTCGATGCGGTCGCGCCGCAGGAAACCGTGACGCTGACCGGCACCGAGCCGTTCTGGAACCTCACAGTCGAAGGCGACAAGGGCCTGTGGACGACGCCCGAAAACCAGCCCGGAACGACCTTTGCCGTCACCCGCTTTGCGGGAAACAACGGGCTGGGCCTGTCCGGCACGCTCGATGGCAAGGAGCTGACCGCCACGCTGACGCCGGGCGAATGCAGCGACGGGATGAGCGACCGCACATTCCCCTACGTGGCCACTATCGCTTTGGGCGGTGAGACATTGAAGGGCTGCGGCTATACGGAAAGTCAGCCGTACACGGGCGGGGAGGCATCCTGACCCGCGGGCTTTGAAACGGGGGGAGAGAACATGACCATCACCGGAGGCTGCCTGTGCGGCAATGTCCGCTATACCTGCGAAAGCGATCCGCTGCTGTGCGTCACCTGCCATTGCAAGAACTGCCAGCGTCAGGCGGGCAGCGCGCTATCGGTGATTGTCGGCGTGCCGGAGGCGGCGGTCGCCTTTGAAGGCGAGCTCACCACCTATAACGACACTGGCGATAGCGGTGCGACCGTACGGCGGCAGTTCTGCGGCACTTGCGGATCGCCGGTGTTCACCCGCGTCGAAACCCCGCCGGGGATGATGTTCATCAAGGCCGGAACACTGGACGACACCAGCATCCTCAGGCCCGCCTTCCACTGCTATGCCAAAAGCAAGCAGGACTGGGTCGATCTGGGCGAAATCCCGGCGTTCGAGACGGTGCCGGACGGGCTTTAGAACAGCCCCGGCAGATCGCGCTGGACAGCATTGGGCCGGTCCGGCTGGAGCGGCTGGCGTTCAGGCAGGTCAAGGCCGATGCGGTCGCGCTGGCCTTGCGTCAGCCCGCCTGCGATGTTGCCCTGCCCGCCTGCTGTAATCGGCGTGCAGGTGCGCCCGCCAAGGAAATCGAGCGCAGCGGCGATCGAGGCTTCGCGTGGATCGCCCAGAGGCCGGGTGATATCGTCGCCTGCGCGGCAGGTGTTGGGCACCACACTCGCCAGTCCTGAATAATACTCGCCCTGATTGCTGGCGTTGACTGTCTGGAACGCCACCGCGCGCACCCGCAGATCGCAGGATGCAAGGTCGAAACCGAACTGGCCGACCGGCTTGCCGAAGGAATTGGCCCCGACCAGCGCCATGTTGTTGCCGAGGTAGGGGATCAGCGAATTGGTGACCAGTTCGCTCGCCGAGGCACTGGAGCCGGTGGTGATCACTGCGATCTTGGTCGGCGCGATGGCGTTGGGCTCGGCGCGGAAGGCGCGGGTCTCGTTCTCGGCTGACTTGGAGGCGCGCAGCACAGTGCGGCTCCACACCTGACCAACGCGGCCTGCGCCCATCAGATCGCCCATCGTGTCGGCCACATCGACCAGCCCGCCGCCGTTATAGCGGAAGTCGATGATCAGCTCGGTCACGCCTTGCGCTGCGAACTGGCCGTAGGCGGCCCGCAACTGGTTGGCGGCATCGGCGATGATGAAGGTGCGCAGGTTGATGTAACCGACCTTCTTGGGGCCATCGTTGAGGATCACAGCGCCATAGCGATCCGACACCGGATCGAGCGCAAAGTCACTCTTGGTAATGGTCCGTTCGATCACCGCACCGCCCGGCTGGACAAAGCGCAGCACCCGCGATGTGCCTGCCGTGGATGGGCCGAGGGCATTGGCCACCGCTTGCGAACCGCCGCTGAGGAACAGGCTGGAGACGCTTTGCAGGTTGGCGCTTGACGTGCCGATCGCGGTAATCTCGGTGCCGCGGTCAAGCCCGGCGGCAAACCCGCTGGCGCCCTCGTAGGCTTCCACCACAAACAGCCGCCGTCCTGCCGTGTCATAGGACAGGCGGATGCCGAAGCCCGCGCTCGAACCGGAGTTGATAAGCGCGTTCTCCTCGGCAATCGAGGTCGCGAAGGTGAAGAAGCGGTCGCGGTTCTGTGCGCGGGCCGGCGCAACGCGGGCGTCGAGATAGTCTTCGAGGTTGCTGAAAAGTGCCGGGTTGGCGGGCGCGAGCAGATCGGGGAACAGGTACCATTCGTTGAGCACGCTGTCGGCAAAGTCCTGTTGCGAGCGCAAGGAGCAGGCCGTTGGCGGCGTTGGAGTCGGCGTGCCGCCGCCGCCGGTTGCAGGAGGTGTCGATGATCCGCCGCCGCCTCCGCAAGCGACCAGACTGACAGAAAGCATGAGGCTGAGAACGGTGCGACCGAGCTTCATAAGGGCGTGCAACTCCGCAAGGTAAGCCAGACCGATAGGGGAGCCTGACCCGCCAATGGATGCATTGGCGCGGAGGCAAGAGCAAGAACGGCTGACGCAAAAAAGTGTCAAACCGCGAAAAAAGCGTGACCTTTTGTCTGCATTGGCAGGGTTTTCCTCAGAAACTGGCAAAAACTGGCTTGCACAGTCTCGTATCGCGTATCCGAACGGACTAGCACGAAGCCGAGGAACTGACAGAATCATGACGGAATTCCCTGCCTGGCTCGCACCCCATGTGCCTGCATCTGCACGCCACCCCGGTCTCGCTGTTGCGAAGCTGGGCTCGGCGCAGACCTATGCGCGTGGCGGCTTTGCGCTCACCAGCCCTGCGTTCAACGCGGGCGAGGCGCTCGACCCGAGCTTTACCGCGACCGAAGAAGACGCCGTAGCCCCGCCGCTTGAATGGAGCGCGCCGCCTCCGGGTTCGCAGGAACTGGTGCTGGTGGTCGAGGACGCTTCGGCCAAGGGCGCCGAACCTGCCTGCCATTGGCTGGTCTGGGGGCTTGCAGGGCAACGCGGCAAACTGCTGGAAGGCGAAACCCCGCCGCGCACCGGCAAGAACGCTGTCGGCAATTCCGAATGGTTGCTGCCCGACCCGCCAGAGGGCGAGACGCGCCAATACCTGTTTCAATTGTTCGCGACCGACCTGCCGCTGGTGCTGATGCCCGGCGCGGGAAGGGCGGAACTGCTTGCATCGCTGCAAGGGACGATTACGGCCTGTGCAGTGCTCCATGCCACCTTTACCGGCGGCGGAGACGATGATGCAGGCTGGGAAGATGATGATCTTTGACTAACCTGCCACTTACATAAGGGAGTAGATGATGGCTGGCACGACCAACGCACTGCAGAAGCCGGTGCAGCTTTCGGGTGAACTTGAAGCGGTGATCGGCAAGGGCCCGATGACCCGCGCTCAGGTGACTTCGAAGGTGTGGGAATACATCAAGGCGAACAGCCTGCAGGACACCAAGGACAAGCGTCAGATCAATCCCGACGCCAAGCTCGGCGCGGTGATCGGCAAGGACCAGATCTCGATGTTCAAGATGACCGCTGCGGTCTCGAAGCACCTGAGCTGAGCCTTTCGCCCGCCATCCGGCGGGACGCAAAGCAAACGGCGCGCGATCCGGCAAGGATCGCGCGCCGTTTTCGTTGGGGCCAACGTCAGGCGGAGCGCGGTTCGCGGCCCGTCCACAGCGCCAGCCAGATAATCACCGGCTGCGCGATCATGCGCGGCACGTGATAGCCGAGGCCCAGCCCACCATCGGGCCGCGCCATATCGAGCGCGAAGTGGTTCATGTTGGCTGGCCATACGCACAATGCATAGAGCGCCAGCCCCCACCCTGCCGCCTGTCGCAAAGGAAGCGAGAAAGGTTGCACCAGCCCGATCGCGCCGAGAATTTCGGCCACACCCGTCCACAGCACCACAGCTTCTGGTGCAGGCACCCATGCCGGCATGATCGTCAGGAAGGGCGCGGGATTGATGAGGTGGACCACGCCCGCTGCAAGATAGAAGGCCGCAAGCAGCCAGCGAACCCCCGTCTTGATCATTGACCCGGCTCCCAGCCCGGAGGAGCGAGGGTGAAACCAGCAAAGTCGAACCCCGGCACAACCACGCAGGAGACGAGACTGTAGCCGTGGACTGGTTCGCCATAGGGCCGCGCCGCCTGCCATTCGCCGGGCGCGACATGGCCCTGCAAGTGCTGGCCCGCACCCACATCCGCGCCGAGAATGACCGAGCGCGCCGGCCCCGCATCACCGGCGGAAAGGCGCAATTCGACCGGATCGCCCGCCTGCCACAGCCACATTTCCGCAGCATCGACCGTGTGCCAGTGAGATGCTTCTCCGGCGCGCAGCAGGAAGATGATCGCAGTCCCGCTGGCGCGTCCGTCCGCCCCGGGCTCTCCCCGCCATGTCTCGCGATACCACCCGCCTTCGGGGTGGGCGGCAAGGCCCAATTGTTCGATCAGACTTTGCGCGCTATCGATCATACTGCGTCTTCTCCGGCCACCGCGCCGCCTTAACGGGAGTATCTCTGGCCATGCAAGCCCCCGCCCTGAAAGCTAAAGCCCTGCGCACCGCGCTCGCCCTTTCGGCCGCGCTGGTCGCGGTTGTACCCGCACAGGCCCAGAAGGTAACCGAGGAACAGGCCGCCGCCACCGCCGCCGCCGCGCTGGAAGCCGCGCCGGTGTTCGATGGGCATAACGACGCGCCGGGCCAGCTGCGCTCGCGCGAGAACAACCAGATCAATGCTTTCGATTTCACCGATACCATGGACGAGCACGACCACGTCGGCGGCGATGACGGGGCGATGCACACCGATCTTGTCCGGCTAAAAAAGGGCAAGGTCGGCGCGCAGTTCTGGTCGGTCTATGTTCCCCACAACGCCAACGAGGCGGCCGCGATCCAGCAGACCATCGAGCAGATCGACGTCACCAAGCGGCTGATCGCGCGCAACCCCGAAAGCATGCGCTATGCCCTGACCGCCGATCAGGTCGAAACCGCGATGCGCGATGGCAAGGTCGCATCCTTGCTGGGGATGGAGGGCGGCTATTCGATCGGGTCGAGCCTTGCCGTGCTGCGCCAGTTCCATGCCATGGGCGCGCGCTACATGACGCTGACCCACAATTCCAACATCCCCTGGGCCGATGCCGCGACCGACAGTCCCAAGCACGGCGGGCTGACGGATTTCGGCAAGGACGTGGTGCGCGAGATGAACCGGCTGGGGATGCTGGTCGATCTCAGCCATGTCAGCGAGGACACGATGATGGACGCGCTGGATGTGGCAAAGGCGCCGGTGATTTTCAGCCACTCGGGTGCGCGGGCGGTGACGCCGCATCCGCGCAATGTGCCTGATAGCGTTCTGGCGCGCCTGCCCGAGAATGGCGGGGTGGTGATGGTGGTCGCCCTGCCGCGCTTCATCAACGAAAAGATCCGCCAGTGGGACGCAAGCCGCGCAGGCGAACTGGCGCGGCTCAAGGTCGTCCACCTCGGCAATCCCGATGCTGCGACCAAGGCAATGGACGCATGGCTCGCCGCCAACCCCGAACCCAAGGCGGGTGTCACTGATATCGCCGACCATATCGACCACATCCGCAAGCTTGCGGGGGTCGAGCATATCGGCATCGGCGGCGATTATGACGGGATGCCGATCGGGCCGGTGGGTATGGAAGATGTCAGCGGCTACCCTGCGCTATTCACAGAACTGGCGCGGCGCGGCTATTCCCAGGCCGAGCTGGAAATGATCGCAAGCCGCAACATCCTGCGGGTGATGCGCGCAGCCGAAGCCTATGCCGCCAGTGCTGCGGGCGAGCCGCCGATCGAAACGCTGATCAACCCGCCCGCAAAGGCGGAGTGATCAATGGGCCGCGCGGGCGAGGGCCGGGATGATCCAGACAAGGCTCATCGCGATCACCGCAAAGCCGAGGCTGAATGCGAGGACATAGCGCAATCCGGTGTTGCTGACAGCGCCGCGTGCGGCTTCATCGCTGATGCGGACGGCTTCGTTGTGATCGGCCATTGCTGCTCTCCCCGTTCTTGTTGACGTTACGGAAACATCTTCCGTAACGTCAATCAAGTCAAACCGAGGCAATTGGTTCCCGATCAGTCGGCGTTTGGCGCAATCCCTTGCGCACCGGGGCCGGGGGTTTCGGTGCTCTCGTCGGTGTAGGGGGCCACCAGATCGGCCTGTTCAGCGAGGCCTTCGCGTTCCTCGGCTGCGGCGTCCGCCCGGCCAGTGGTCGTGCCCTGGCTCTCGACATTGTCCTGTGTGAGCGCGCCTGTGACCCAAATCACCGTGAGCGCAACGATGGCGAGGGTGAGGCTGATCATCAGCACCCACCGCACCACGCCCTCATTGCTGCCGCCTTTGGCGTCGGTTTCGTCAATCCGGGTGTTGCGATCATTTTGCGGCATAAAGGGGGCTCCTGCGTGATAGGGCGGGAGACTATGCGCGCATTGGCACGGTTGTTTCGTAACAAACGGTCAGGGCGAGGCGGAAACGGGGCAGGGTGACCCTGCCACTCCCGCCTCGCGCCTGTCAGTCGCGAAGCAACTCGTTGATGCCGGTCTTGGAACGGGTCTGGGCGTCCACGGTCTTCACGATCACCGCGCAATAGAGGCTCGGCCCCATGGTGCCATCGGGCAGCGGCTTGCCCGGCATCGAGCCGGGGACGACCACCGCATAGGGCGGAACGCTGCCCATATGGACTTCACCCGTCGCGCGGTCGACGATCTTGGTCGAAGCGCCGAGATATACGCCCATCGAAAGCACCGCGCCTTCGCCCACGCGCACGCCCTCGGCGACTTCGGCACGGGCACCGATGAAGGCGTTGTCGCCGATGATGACGGGTTCTGCCTGCAGCGGTTCGAGCACGCCGCCGATGCCTGCGCCGCCAGAGATGTGCACATTCGCACCGATCTGCGCGCAGGAACCCACGGTCGCCCAGGTGTCGATCATGGTGTTCTCGCCCACATAGGCACCGATATTGACGAAGCTCGGCATAAGAACCGCGCCCTTGGAAATATGCGCGCCGCGACGGACGACTGCCCCCGGCACAACGCGGAAGCCTGCTTCCTTGAAGCGATCCTCGCCCCAACCGGCGAACTTGAGCGGCACCTTGTCGTAGGCTGGAGCGCCCGCCGCACCGCCATCCATCACGCGGTTGTCGTTGAGGCGGAAGCTCAGCAGCACCGCCTTCTTGAGCCACTGGTTGACCTGCCAGCTGCCGTTGCCATCGGGCTGGGCGACCCGCGCTTCACCGCTGTCCAGCAGGGCAAGGGCATCGCTGACCGCATGGCGCACTTCATGGCCGGGGCCTACGTCGGCGCGATTTTCCCATGCGGCTTCGATGGCGGCGATCAGGTCAGCACTCATGCATGGGTCTCCGGCGGGCAGGTTGACGAAGCGCGCCTAGCCGCGCCGGAGGGACTCGGCAAGCGTTACGCTGGCATCCCCGCCGCCAGAGCAAACTGATACGCCCGCTCTGCCAGTGGCCGCACCCGTTCGCTCATCGCCTGTGCGTGGGAGCTGGAGGCAGTGCCGTCAATCACGCGCTTCTTGATGCCCTGCATGATGCCCGCCAGCCGGAACAGGTTATAAGCGAAATACCAGTCCATCGGCGGCACGGGATAGCCGGTGCGCGCGACGTAACGTTCGACCGCTTCCTCGACCGTGGGGATGCCCAGAGCCTCCAGATCGAGGCCCGACAGCCCGGCGCGCCCGTCAGCGGGCTGGAACCAGTTGAGCATCAGATAGCTGAAATCGGCAATCGGATCGCCGAGTGTCGACAGCTCCCAGTCGAGCACGGCGATGATGCGGCTTTCGGTCTTGTGGAAGATCACATTGTCGAGCCGGTAGTCGCCGTGGACCACGGATGATCCGTGCTGCGGCGGGATGGTCTGCGGCAGCCATTCGATCAGCCGCTCCATTTCCGGCATATGCTCGGTTTCGGAGAGCTTGTACTGCTTGGCCCAGCGGGCGATCTGGCGCGCACAGTAATCGGTCGGCTTGCCGTAATCGCCCATGCCGATGGCGTCGGGCTGGTTGAGGTGGAGATCGGCCATGGTGTCGATCAGCGCGTGATAGAGCGCGCGGCGTTCGTCCGGCTCCATCCCTGGAAGCGCGCCGTTCCACAGGCTCCGCCCGTCAGCCATGGACATGACGAAGAACTTCGATCCGATAACCTCGGCGTCTTCGCAGAGGCCAAAGGTGCGCGGGACAGGGAAGCCGGTGGGGAACAGCCCTGTCATCGCCGCATATTCGCGGTCAACCGCGTGGGCGGATGGCAGCAGCTTGCCGAACGGCTGGCGGCGCAGCACATAGCTCGCGCCGGGCGTGTCGATCCGGTAGGTCGGGTTTGACTGGCCGCCCTTGAACTTGGTGTAGCTGATCGGGCCTTCGAAGCCTTCGACATTGGCTTCGAACCACGCGGTCAGATTGCCAAGGTCAAGCTGGTCCTTCTCGGTCACTTCGACCGTGCCGACCATCTCCTTGTCGTAATCAATATCCATCAGTCGAACACCACCACGGTGCGCGCGGAGTGGCCTGCGCGCATGGTATTGAAGCCTTCGTTCACCTGATCGAGCGGGATGCGCTCGGCGATGATCGTGTCGAGATCGAGCAGCCCGCGCAGGTAGAAATCGACCAGACGCGGCAGATCGACGGGGAAGTGGTTCATCCCCATCAGCGCGCCCATCAGCTTCTTGCCGCCGAGGAGGTCAAACGCCGACAGTCCGACCTTGCAGTCGAGCGGCATCATGCCGAGGATCACCGCGGTGCCGCCGCGCTTGAGGCTGGCAACCGCAAGGTCAGCGGAGGCCTGACGGCCCACCGCTTCGATCCCCCAATCGACCCCGCCGCCCGAAATCGCGATGATCTGCTTGGCGGCATCGGGCGCGAGCGCATCGACCGTGTGCGTTGCGCCCAGCACTTCGGCGAGGGCGCGCTTTTCTGGGAGCGGATCGGCAGCGATGATCTTGGCCGCGCCGGCGATTTTGGCGGCGTTGATGACCGCAAGGCCCACCCCGCCGCAGCCGACCACCAGCACGGTTTCGCCCGGCGTCACCTTGCAGGCGTTGAAGATCGTCCCCGCGCCGGTCGTCACCGCGCAGCCGAGCAGGGCGGCGCGGTCGAACGGCATGTCCTTGTCGATCGAAACGCAGGCATGTTCGTGGATCAGCATCTGTTCGGACAGGGCCGACAGGTTGAGCATCTGGTTGACCGGCGAACCATCGGCAAAGGCGATGCGCGAGGCATCGCCCTTGGCGCGGCGGGTGTCCCCGCCAAGGCACAGCGCCATGCGGCCGGTGACGCAGAATTCGCAGTGGCCGCAGAAGGCCGAAAGGCAGGAGACGACGTGATCGCCCGGCTTCACCGTGCGCACCTCGCTGCCGACCGCGCGGACGATGCCTGCCGCCTCATGCCCCGGAATGCAGGGCAGGGCGTGGGGGTAATGCCCGTCGATGAAGTGCAGGTCCGAATGGCACAGCCCGCAGGCCTTGGTGTCGATCAGGACTTCATGCGGGCCGGGATCGGCAAAGGTGACCTCGGCGATCCGAAGGCCTTCGCCGGGTGCTTCGAGAATGGCGGCTTTTGCCAATTGTCATCTCCCTTGGTCCCCCTCCTCCGGGGAGGAGGGGGACAATACTTACCGCGCTCAGATCACCTGGCGACGCCCATGTCGCCCGAGCTGAAGCTCTGCGGTTCGACAGCGCGCCCGTGATCGCCGCGCAGGGCGTTGGCCGTGGGGCCGGGACGCGGGGCGTGCTTGGCGAACTCCATGTGCGCGATCGAGCGGGCGTGGACTTCGTCCGGACCGTCAGCCAGGCGCAGGGTGCGCTGGTTGGCGTAGCTGCGGGCAAGGCCGTAATCGTCCGACACGCCGCCGCCGCCATGGGCCTGGATCGCATCGTCGATGATCCGCAGCGCCATGTTGGGGGCCTGCACCTTGATCA
>Ga0209278_1001605_pt1 | contig 13503 bp, 13 predicted proteins | sample JI81BgreenDNA_FD_187504 | JGI IMG/M metagenome (GOLD analysis project Ga0209278, IMG submission 187504) | Wastewater effluent complex algal communities from Wisconsin, to seasonally profile nutrient transformation and Carbon sequestration -... | ecosystem: Engineered > WWTP > Effluent > Algae... | reverse complement strand
AGCAGCCGCGCCTATGCGCTGCTGGCTTTGAGCTGGGAGCGGGATCGCTTCACCGGCTTTTCCAGCCGCTTCACGCAGGCCATCGGCCTGGGTTATCGCGTGGTGGACACGCCCACGCTGACCATCGCCGTGGATGGCGGCCCGGCGCTGCGGCAGACGCGGTTCATCAATGGCGTTACCGATAACAGCTTTGCCGCCCGCGCCGGCCTCAACGCCAAATGGCAGATCAACGACGTGCTGAACTTCAGCCAGGCCGCGACCTATTATTATGACAACAGCAACAACTCGCTGCTGGCGCTGTCGCAGCTCACCGCCAAGCTGAATGGCCGGCTTTCGGCGCGGTTTTCCTTCCAGTACAACAACGAAAGCAACCCGCCGCCGGGCCGCCTGAACAGCGATACCGTCACCCGCGCCACGCTGGTTTACAGTTTCTGAAACCCGGTTGACCCACAGGGACGCCGCCACTATAGCAGCGCCTCCCGCTCGCCGGGATGAGGCCTGTGGCAGCGTAGCTCAGTTGGTGAGAGCGCCGGATTCATAACCCGGAGGTCGGCAGTTCAAATCTGCCCGCTGCTACCATCCCCCCTGCCACTTTCTTCCCTGCGACGAGGATGAGGTGGCAATCCTGCGCCACCACGGCTAAACGTCTCTCCATCATATTGGGGAGAATTTTCATGTCCATTCCTGCCGCCTTCGCTGGCCGCCTGTCGATCCCGGTGATCGGTTCGCCGCTGTTCATCATCTCCGGGCCGGAACTCGTGATGGCGCAGTGCCGCGCCGGCATCATTGGCAGCTTCCCCAGCCTCAACGCCCGGCCGCTGGCCCAGTTCGAAGAATGGCTGCAACGCCTGTCGACCGAACTCGGCCCCAACGATGCGCCTTATGCCGTCAACCTTATCGTGCACAAATCCAACGACCGTTTGATGGACGATCTGGCACTGTGCGTGAAATACAAGGTGCCGATGATCATCACGTCGCTGGGCGCCCGCGAAGACGTGAACGAGGCCATTCACAGCTATGGCGGCATCGTCATGCACGACATCATCAACAACAAGTTCGCGCACAAGGCCGTTGAAAAGGGCGCCGACGGCCTGATCGCGGTGGCAGCCGGTGCCGGCGGCCATGCTGGCACCACCAGCCCGTTCGCGCTGATCCGTGAAATCCGCGAATGGTTCGATGGCCCGCTTGCCCTGTCCGGCTCGATCGCCACCGGCGAAGCCGTGCTCGCCGCCCAGGCGATGGGCGCCGATTTCGGCTATATCGGCAGCGCCTTCATCGCCACGCAGGAAGCCCGCGCGGTGCAGGATTACAAGGACATGATCACGCAATCCGCGTCGTCCGACATCGTCTATTCCAACCTGTTCACCGGCGTGCACGGCAATTATCTGCGGCCGTCGATCATCAAGGCCGGCATGGACCCGGACAATCTGCCAACCAGCGATCCTTCGGCGATGAACTTTGGCAGCGGCGGCAACACCGAAGCCAAGGCCTGGAAAGACATCTGGGGCTGCGGCCAGGGTATTGGCGCGGTAAAGTCCGTATTGTCGGCCGGTGAATATGTCGCCAAGCTTATCAGTGAGTATGAAGCTGCCAAAGCCCGGATCGGCCTTGGTCCGGTGGCTGTCGCTGCGGAGTGAATGACATGCAGATCGAACTCAACACCCGCACCCGCGCCCTCTGGCTTGCCGGCGCGCTGGTGATGGGGACACTGAGCCAGTGGTGCATGGCCTTTGGCCCGTGCGGCGCGCCGATCTGAGCACAGCTGCCTGAAACGAAAAAGGCCGGCGTTCCCGATCGGGAACGCCGGCCTTTCTGTTTGTGCGGCCTCAGCCGATGCGTTCGGCGCCCTTGGCCCGCGCATCTTCCGTGCCGGCGGCGCGCTGCTTCACGCCCAACGTGATCAGCAGCGAGGATGACACGAAGATCGACGAATAGGTGCCGACCACGATGCCGAGCACCATCGCCGCGGTGAAGCCGAAGATCACTTCCGGGCCCAGGAACAGCAGCGCCAACAGCGCGGCCAGCAGCGTGACCGAGGTCATCACCGTACGCGGCAGCGTTTCGTTCACCGAAAGATCGATGATCCCCTTGATGTCCATCTGGCGATATTTGCGCAGATTTTCACGGATACGATCGTCGATCACCACCTTGTCGTTCAGCGAATAGCCGATGATCGTGAGCACGGCGGCCACGATGTTGAGATCGAATTCGAGCTGGGTAAGCGCAAAGAAGCCCAACGTCACCACCACGTCGTGGACCAGCGCCACCACGGTGGACACGCCGAAATACCATTCGAAGCGGAACCAGGTGAACAGCGCCACGAACAGCATCGACAGGCCGACCGCCCACAGGCCATCACTGATCAGTTCGTCCGACACCTTGCCCGACACGCTTTCGACGCGCGCAAATTTCACGCCTTTGTAATCCTGCTCCAGCGCGGTGCGCACCTTGCCCACCACGCGCTGCACAGCACCTTCTTCGCCTTCCGGCAGCGGCAGGCGGATCAGGATGGTGCGATCATTGCCGAATTCCTGCAGGGCGGAATCGCCCACACCCACACGGTCCACGCGGGTTCGCAGCGCGTCGAGAGGCGGCGCCTGGGCAAACTCCACCTGCATGGTGAGGCCGCCGACGAAATCGACGCCCAGGTTGAGGCCGCGGATCGCCAGCAGGGCGCCGGCCCCGATGGTGAGCGCCAGAGTCAGCGCAAAAGCGATGAAGCGGAGTTTGACGAAGCCAATGTTGGTATTGTCGGGAACAAGTTTCAACGGCATCGATGTGTCCTCAGATGCTCAAGGCGGCAGGGCGCGCGTTGGTCAGCCAGCGCGCCACCATCCAGCGCACGATCGTCACTGCGGTGAACACCGACGTGGCGATGCCGATCGACAGCACCACGGCAAAGCCCTTGATCGGGCCGGAGCCGAACAGGAACATGATGATCGCGACGATGATGTTCAGGCTGTTGGCATCCCAGATCGTCCGGCTGGCTTCCTTGAAGCCGGTTTCGACACTGGCGATGACGCCCCTGCCCTTGCGCTGTTCTTCACGGATGCGTTCGTTGATCAGCACGTTGGCATCAACCGCAGCCCCGATGGTGAGCACCATGCCTGCGATGCCGGGCAGCGTGAGGGTGAAGCCGGCAGCCGACATGATCCCCAAAATCATCAAGACGTTGATGGCCAACGCGATCACCGAATAGACGCCGAAACGGCCATAGGTCATGATCATCAGCACAGCCACGGCCAGCACCGAAACGATCGAGGCGATGATGCCGGCCTTGATCGAATCCGCCCCCAGATCGGGGCCAACGGTGCGTTCTTCCACGACCTTCAATTCCACCGGCAGCTTGCCCGAACGCAACAGGATGGCCAGTTCGTTGGCGGTGGCGACCGTGTAATTGCCGGAAATAATGCCGCTGCCGCCCAAAATCGGTTCATTGATGTTGGGTGCGGAGATCACCATGCCATCAAGGATGATGGCAAACGGCTTGCCAACATTTTCGGTGGTGGCCTGCGCAAAGCGGCGACCGCCGGTGGAATCAAACCGGAAAGACACAGCCGGCGCGCCGTTCTGATCGGTGGAAACCTGGCTATCGACCAACTGATCGCCGGTAATGATGGCGCGGCGCTTGACCACCACCTGGCCGCCTTCCTGCGCGGGCAGGATCTGGCTGCCGGGAGGGGCACGGCCCTGCAGCACTTCTTCCGGATCGGCAGCGGTATCGACCAGCTTGAATTCCAGCTTGGCCGTCTTGCCCAGCAGCGCCTTCAGTGCTTCGGGGTCCTGCAAGCCGGGCACCTGCACGACAATGCGGGTCTTGCCCTGGCGCACGATCGTGGGTTCACGCGTGCCCAATTCATCGATGCGCTTGCGGATCACTTCCACGGCCTGCGCCATCGCGCCATCGATGGCGGCGGCAATGCCGGCGGCGGTGGGCGTCACGATCACATTGCCCGGCACGCTGCCCCGGCTGATCTCCACTTCACGGGAAGCGCCGACACCCAGCGGCGCGGTCGCCTTGTTCAGCAGGCTGATCGCCTGGTCGAGCCGCGCCAGATCGGTGACAGTGAAGGTAAGCCGCCCGCGGTTCAGCGACAGATCGGTGATGGCGATGGCGCCACCTTCGGCCGCACGCAATTCGCCGCGCACCGTGTCTTCCAGTGATTCCAGCTTGGCCTTTTCCACATCCTGCGCCGTGGCTTCCAGCATCAGGTGGGAACCGCCGCGCAGATCAAGCCCCAGCGGCAGCTGCGATTTGGGCAGGCCATCCGGGATCAGTGCCAGCGTGGACGGCGACAGGGCGTTGGGCAGCGCCAGCAACAGGCACAGCACCACCGTGGCCCACATCGACCAGCTTTTCCACTTGGGGAAATCCAGCATGGGCTCAGGCGCTCTTGTCGTTGGCCGCTGCGGCAAGCCCACGCGGTTTCACGTCGGCCAGCGTCGATTTCAGCACGGTAAAGCGCACGCCCGGGCCGGCTTCCACTTCCACTTCCGTATCGGTGACGCGCACTGCCTTGCCCAAGATGCCGCCGCCGGTGATCAGATCATCGCCCTTCTTCACAGCATCAACCATGGCGCGGTGCTGCTTCACGCGCTGCTGCTGCGGGCGGATGATCAGGAAATAGAAGATGGCAAAGATCGCCAGATAGGGCAGAAAGCCGATCAGCGCTGCCATCCCACCTGCGGCGGCCGCGCCTCCTGCCGCTTGCGCATAGGCCGGGGTTTCAAACATCGTGGTTTCCATCAAATGGGTCGGATTGGCGCAAGGCTCTAGCCGCTTGGGCCAGCCTGCGCAACCGATGCCGGTTCCTTACATCCGCGCTTTTGGCTAGTGCTGGCACCATGAACAATCAGGAATCCTTGCTCGCCCGCATTGCCGCCGCGCTCGATCGGTTGGCACCGCCGCCGGCCACACCCGCCGATCCGGCCCACGGCCATTGGTTTGGCTGGGATGGTGGCGGCCTTTCCGCCTTGCCCCCGGCCCGTACCGCACCGCTGGCCCTGTATCGCGGCGTGGAGGCCCAGGCCACGCAATTGCACGAAAACAGCCGCCGCCACGCACAGCGCCTGCCGGCCCACGACGTGCTGTTGTGGGGCGCGCGCGGCATGGGCAAATCCAGCCTGGCACGCAGCGTGGTCGCCGATCTGGTGGCCAGCGGCCAGGATATCGCGCTGGTGCAGGTGATGCTGCCGGCGCTCAGCAGCCTGCCGGCGTTGTTCCGCATATTGGCAGGGGTGGATCGCAGTTTCCTGATCTTCCTTGATGATGTGTCGCTCGGCGCCGATGCCGACGAGGTCCATGCGCTGCGATCCTTGCTCGATGGCGGGGTGCAGGCGCGGCCCGATCATGTGCGCCTGATCGTCACCAGCAACCGGCGCCACCTGGTGCCGCGCGATATGGGCGACAATGATGCCATCAACCCGCGCGATGCCGCCGATGATCATCTGGCGCTGGTCGATCGCTTTGGCCTGCGGCTGGGCTTCCACCCCTGCGATCAGGACATCTATCTGGCAATCTGCGCCGCTTATGCAGGCGCGCACGGGCTGGCCTTTGATGCAGCTGCCGCCCTCACCTGGGCCGCCGGGCGCGGCGCGCGTTCGGGCCGGGTGGCCTGGCAGTTCACGGTGGAACAAGCCGGCGCACAGGGAAAGCAGCTGTAAAATTGGCGGCTTTTATCCAAAGTTGGGCCAGTTCTGACGCTTGACTCCAGCAAATTCGCAGGCACCATTCATGGCGTGGCAATTGACCCGCGTGCAGGATTAAACCTGACCTGTTGCCCAAACCGGGGGAGAAGACGTGATGCGCCGCCTGCTGCTGTCAGCCTTGTCAATCAACGCGCTGGGCGCCGGCCTCGCGCTCACCCTGCCCGCCGCGCCGGCTGCTGCCCAGCAATGGCGCGAGGTTACCTGCGAAAGCTGGAATTACCGCGAAGCCACCTGCCCGACGCCCGGCGCGGTGCGGGCACAATTGCTGCGCGTGCGCGGCGGCAGCTGCGTGGAAGGGCAGAGCTGGTATCACGATGGCAGCGCCCTCCACGTGCGTAATGGCTGCCGCGCCACCTTCCGCATTGATGCCAACAATGGCTGGGGCGTTGGTGGCTGGGATCCCAATCCGGGGGTCGGCGTTGGCGGCGGTCGCTGGCAGGTGGTACGCTGCGAAAGCTGGAACTACCGGAACCAGCGCTGCCCGGTGCAGGGCGTGATCAGCGCCGCCCGCATGTTGCGCGTGATCGCCGGCGATTGCCGCGATGGAGACACCTGGCGCTGGGATCGCCGTTCCATCACCGTACGCAACGGTTGCCGGGCCGATTTCGAAGTGATGCAGGGTTCGTCCGGCTGGGGCTCTGGCGGCAATCAAGGCGGTGGCGGCTGGGGCACGGGCCCCGGCGGCGGCGTTGGCGGCGGCGGAGTCTATCCCGGCCAGGGCACGCGCACCATCAACTGCGAAAGCTGGAATTACCGCGCGGCGCGCTGCCCGATCGGCGGTGCCCGCAGTGTCAGCCTCACCCGCGTGATTGCCGGCAATTGCCAGGAAGGCCGCACCTGGGGCTGGGATCGCAACAGCATCTGGGTCAACGGTGGCTGCCGCGCGACCTTTACCTTGTACTGATGCACTTTTCCGGGGGGAAACCACATGCGCCGCACTGCCAGCCTCACTGCCTTGATTGCTCTTGCCTCGTCGGCCCTGATCACGCCCGTTGCGGCCCAATCCAATTGGAACAACAGCGGCGGTTGGAACAACAATGGCGGCGGCGGGCAGATCATCCGCTGTGAAAGCTGGAATTATCGCTATGCCCGCTGCAACGCCAACACCCGCAACGGGGTGCGCCTGTCGCGCGTGCTGGGTGGGGATTGTTCGCGGCGCAATTGGGGCAGTGATCGGGGCGCCATCTGGGTGAACAACGGCTGCCGCGCCGAATTCGAAGTGGGCCGGCGCGGTGGTGGCGGGGCCTCCACCGGCGCGGTGATTGCCGGTGCGGCGGTTGCCGCCGGGCTGCTGGCGCTGCTGCTGTCCAAGGGCAAGAAGAAGGAGGCGGAAAGCGCCGCCCAGGGTGGCAGCAAACCGCCAGCCACCATCAACATCGGCCCGAACCAGGTGCCGCCCGCTGCCGAACGCGCCTTCCGCCAGTGCATCGATGAAGCCGCCCGCCAGATCGGCGCCACCGGCGGCACCAGCCTGCGCCTTACCGGCGAAGTGCAGCACCGCACACAAGGTAATGGCTGGCAGTTCCGCTTGCCGCTGGAAGGCAGCTGGCCGAACGACACGCACGCCACGCCGGCCGAATGTTCCGCCACCGATACGGCGGTACAGAAACTGGATTTCCTGCCCGAACCGGCCAATCCCTGATCAGCCGCCACCGGGCGTGCGGCGCAGCGGCCGGTTGCCGCCGCCATGGGCCTGCTGCTATGGCTGCGGCTCCCCCCGGTTCCTGAAGGCACTGCATCTTGAAAACCCTTGGCCTCATCTGGCGCATTCTTGTCGGCATCAAGGATTTCCTCGTCCTGTGCCTGCTGGCGATCTTCTTCATCGGCCTGTCGGCGCTGTTGTCCTCGGCCAAGCCGGCCAATGTGCCAAACGGCGCGGCGCTGGTGCTGGCGATGGATGGCGCGCTGGTTGATCAGGCGTCTGAAACATCGCCGTTCGATGCCGCGGCGGGCAATGTCGCTGCTGAAATCCAAGTGCGCGATGTGGTGCACGCCATCGATCATGCCGCCAAGGATGATCGCATCAAGGCGGTCGTGCTGGAACTGGATGGCTTCATGGGCGGCGGCCAGGCCAATATCGCCAGCGTTGATGAAGCGCTCACCCGCTTCCGCAAGTCCGGCAAGCCGGTCCACGCCTGGGCCACCGCCTACAGTGATGACAGTTGGCTGCTGGCGGCGGCCGCCAGCAAGATCTGGCTCAACCCGATGGGTGGGGTGATCATCACCGGCCCGGGCGGCAGCCGCCTCTATTTCGCCAGGGCGCTCGAAAAGCTGCAGGTTGATGTGAACGTCTTCCGCGTCGGCACCTACAAATCGTTCGTGGAGCCCTTCACCCGCACCGCTGCCTCCCCCGAAGCCAAGGCCGCCGATCAGGCGCTGGCTGGCAGCCTGTGGGGCAGCTGGCTCGCCGATGCGAAACGCCTGCGGCCCAAGGCCGATGTGCCGGCCTATATCGCCCAGTTGCCGCAGCGCCTCGGCAAGTTCGGTGGAGACAGCGCCAAGGCCGCGCTTGATGCCGGCCTGGTCGATGAGCTCGGCAGCCGCGACGAATTCGATGCCGCCATGATCAAACTGGCGGGCGAAGATGAGCTCAGCGACTGGGGCCATTACACCGGCGTGACGCTCGATACCTATCTCTCGGCCACCCGCAAGCCATTGGGTGAGCGCGGCGATGCCGTGGGTGTCGTCTATGTCACCGGCAACATCGTCGATGGTGAAGCCCCACGCGGCACCGCCGGCAGCGCCACCATCCGCCAGGCGCTGGAGGAGGCGCTGGCCAAGAATGACGACATCAAGGCGCTGGTGGTGCGCGTCGACAGCGGCGGCGGCTCCGTCACGGCATCGGAAGAGATCCGCGCGGCGCTGCTGGCCGCCAAGGCCGATGGCCTGCCCGTCATCGCCAGCTTTGGCCCGGTCGCGGCCAGCGGCGGTTACTGGGTCGGCACGGCAGCAGACGAGATTTACGCCCAGCCTTCAACCATTACCGGTTCGATCGGCGTCTTTGCCATCCTGCCCAGCTTCCCGCGCGCGCTGGCTGATCTGGGCATCACCAGCGATGGCGTGAAGACCACGCCTTACAGCGGCGAACCCGATGTGGTGGCCGGCCTGTCACCGCAGGTTTCCCAGGTGCTGCAGATGGGCGTTGAAAACACCTATCGCCGCTTCCTCACACTCGTCGCCACTGCCCGCAAGCTGCCGCTGGCCGAAGTGGACCGCATCGCGCAAGGCCGCGTGTGGGCCGGCACACAAGCCAAGGACCTGAAGCTGGTGGACAAGTTCGGCGGCCTTGATGCCGCCGTCGCCGCCGCTGCCGCCAAGGCCGGCCTGAAGGGTGAGATCCGCGTCGTCGACATCGAAAAGCCGGTGCCAGCGTGGCAGCAGGCGCTGGAAAGCTTTGGCGCCACCGAAACCGAGGAACAGGCCGCCCGTGATCCGTGGGCGCGTCTGGTCCAGGCCTCTCGCCTGCGCCTGCTCACCGTCGCCCATGATCTGGGTTGGCTGGCCGCCGGCAAGGGTGCCACCATGCAGGTGATGTGCGTGGAATGCAGCATGGCCGGTTCCCCGCGCCCGGCTGTTGCGCGGCAGACGGAAGCCCTCACCGACCGGCTGGTTCAATCGTCGCGATAACCCGGCAGCGCCAGCCCGGTGTGGATGGCAACCCCGCGCAAGCCAAAGCCGGCGGCGGCCCCGATCACCGCTGCCGGCCATAACGACAAGCCCAGCAGCGTGAGCCCCACATAGGTTCCCGCCCCCAGTGCCGCGGCCGACACGTAAATCTCGCGCCGCAACAGGATCGAAGGCTCCCCGGCCAGCAGATCGCGCACGATGCCGCCGAAACTGGCGGTGAGCACGCCCATCACCACCGAAGGCAGTGGCGGCACCCCCAGGCTCAGCGCCTTGGCCGCGCCCAGCACGCTATAGGCGCCCAGCCCCAGCGCATCGAACCACAGCAGCGCGTTCATCCGCCAACGATCCGCCTTGAACAGCCACACGGCAGCGGCCGCCACCAGGCAGATGCCCAGATAATCCGAACGCCCCACCCAAAACACCGGCGCCCCGATCAGAAGGTCGCGCAACGTGCCGCCGCCGATGCCGGTGATGGCGGCGAAAAACGCGAAGGTGACGATGGTCTGCTTGATGCGCGCCGCTGCCAATGCGCCCGAAACGGCAAACACCGCCACGCCCGCCATATCAAGCACGGCCAGCAACGGTTCCAGCGGAATGGCAGGTGCGATAGCCATCACCGCCGCCAGAAATGCCGCACGGTCAGCACCGCACCGGTGAGCACCACGCCCAGTGCCATCAGTGTGGCGATGATGATGACAGGGCCATGGGTGTTCTCGCGGTCCTGCCAATCCAGAATGTGCAGGCCCCAGAACAGATCGTAAAACCGCCACCACGGCGTGCGCAGGGCACCAATGTCGCCCTGGCTGTTGACATAAACGCGCACATCATCGGCGAATTCCACCCGGTATCCCGACGTTTCGCGCCAATCGCTGGCCGGATTTGCAGGGGTGATGGCGCTCACCGTCGCGGGGCCGGACAGCGTGGTGCCCGCCCGCGCAATGGCTTCGGCTTGTGCGGCGGTAATGGCAATTGGCTGACCGGTGCTGGCATCGAGCAGCCGCTTGCCCTGCCCGTCGGTCAGCTTCCAAACCGGCTTGCCGAGCAGTTGCCCCAACTCCAGCTTCTCCACACCCTGCAACGCCGGCAACCCAGCCGGCACGCTCAGGGTTGGCGCTTCCCGACGCAGTGTCGTGCCGCGCACCTCGTCAAGGGGCCGCACCACCATGACGAGGCCAGATGCCACCCACAGGATGATCTGGATACCGATGATGACGCCGCTCCACAGGTGGAGCCAGCGAACGGTGCGGGTGGCGCGGGGAGACAGCATCACCGCGCTGTAGCGGCGCAGGCGCGGCCCGTCACCCCTTCCCTAGTGCGCCAACAGTTCCATCAGCGCCGTATTGATGAACATCATGTCTTCCGGGTTCATGCCCCCGCGGGCCATATGCCCCCACACCGAGGGGATGACCCGCAGTTCCGCTTGGCGCATGTGACCAACTTCGATCGCGCTGTCTTCCGGCGGGAAATAGAGATCGCTGCGGCACGGCATCACGATGGCCCTGGCCGTGATGGCCGCCAGCGCCTGTTCGAAATCCCCGTCAAAGCTTGGATCGGCGCTGATATCGGCGGCCTGCCAGGTCGCGAGCATGGCCAGCAGATTGTTGGCATCCTGCGCCTGAAAGAAGGGTTCCCAGGCAAATTGGAGAAAATCCTCCATGCTTGGCAGGCCAAGCCGGTCGCGATCCAACTGCTGCCGGAAAAACGTCTGCGACCATGCCCAGCCTGCATAGACGCGCGCAAACGCCCGGATGCCGGTAACCGGCGGCGACGCATAATCCCCACCCGCAAACGCCGCATCGGCCATCAGGGCCGATTTGCAACCTTCCAGGAACAGCCAATTGTGCCGGGACACGCGCGCCGCACCACAGGATGGCGCGATCCGTTGCACCATGTCGGGAAACAGCGCGCCCCATTGGAACGTCTGCAGCGCCCCCATCGAATGCCCGGTCACCAGCGCCAGCGTGGTGATGCCAAACACTTCCGTCACCAACCGGTGCTGCAGCAACACATTGTCCTGCACCGTCACCAGCGGAAACCGCGGGCCATCGAATGGCGCCGGCGTGTTGCTGGGCGACGATGAAACGCCGTTGCCCAGCATGTTGGGGATGATGATGAAATATTTCTCCGGATCCAGCGCCATACCCGGCGCGATCGCCCAGGCGTTGCTGTCGTGGGTGCCCATGTAATGCGTTGGATAAAGGATGGCATTGTCGCGCGCGGCGTTGAGCCGGCCGTGGGTGCGATAGACAATATGTGTATCGGGCAACACCACGCCTGATTGCAGCGTGACATCGCCGGCTTTGAAGGTTTTGAGGTCCATGCACTTGTCTCCCTGCAAGCCATGCTTGCATGGGCCTGTAGGCGGGACAAGTGTTCGAGGCGAAGTGCTAGGGCGCCAATCGGAACTTGGACAATGTTGCGTTCGCTCTATCAGTCTGCAAAAAAGCAACTCGAGTAGTCACGTTCATGGCTAGCAGCAAAACGATTCTAACTGTAGATTAAAGTCAATTATTAACAGATTGGAGAAATAAATATGCCGGCTGACCGTTCACAGTGGGCAAGCTCATTTCGCGATAAGTTGCCGCCGTGGCAGTGTCCAGTGTGCAAGAAGGGACATTTGTTTCCTATAAAAGACAAATTGTGGATGGAAGAAACAGGGCCATCGAAGTCATATCACAATCACGATGCTTGGGAGCCAGAATGGATTCAAAAGCGCTTTGCGTGCTTTTTGGAGTGTAATTTCCCTGATTGCAAAGAGATAGCCGTTGCTTCAGGCTCTTCAGGTATAAACTATTATCAGATAGGGTGGGATGAAGATGTATCAGAGGATATATTTACTGTTGAGTCCGTCGTTCCGGCGCCAATTCCCATCCAATATCCAGAAGATACGCCCGAAAATATTGTTGGCGCAATTGGACAGGCGTCTGCGTTAATTTGGTTGAGTGCCGAGGCAGCTGCCAATGCCATACGACAATCTGTAGAGCATCTTATGGACGAAGCAGGCATTGCTGCAAAAAATGGAACCGGCAAGAGAGTTATGCTTCACAATCGCATATTAGATTTTCAGAAAACAGATCAAGAAAATGGAGACGTCTTGTTAGCAACCAAATGGCTTGGTAATACAGGAAGTCATGTTGGCGGCATTATACGAGATCATGTACTTGATGCATTCGACATGATTGAGTTAGTACTCAATAGTCGCTACGGCGCCCGTAAGACGCTGATGGCAAAAGTTGCAGCTGTAAACGCAGCAAAAGGTCCTGTCTGAACGCACAAGCGAAAATAGTGTGGCCCCAGCCACCCTAGGTGGGCACCAGATTGAATATCGCGCTGCGCTACATATGAATCGGTTTCCCCGTCACCGCCATCGCCGCCTCCTTCAACGCCTCACTATGCGTCGGATGCGCATGGCAGGTCAGCGCAATATCTTCCGAAGACGCACCAAACTCCATCGCCTGCGCGGCCTGCGCGATCATCGTGCCGGCCATGCTGCCAATGATATGCACGCCCAGCACGCGATCAGTCTTTGCATCTGCCAGCACCTTCACGAAGCCATCGGTGTCGCGGTTGGTCTTGGCGCGGCTGTTGGCGGCAAACAGGAACTTGCCGGCTTTGTACGCCACTCCGGCCGCCTTCAATTCCTCTTCCGTCTTGCCCACGGTGCCAACTTCCGGGTGGGTATAGACCACGGCCGGGATCACATCATGGTTCACATAACCAGCCAGGCCGGCGATATTGTCCGCACAGGCCAGGCCTTCGTCTTCGGCCTTGTGGGCCAGCATCGGGCCTTCCACCACGTCACCGATGGCCCAGATGCCGGGCACTTTCGTTGCAAAATGATGATCGATGGGGATGCGGCCCTTGGCATCCACGGCGAGCCCGGTGGCGGCCAGGTTCAGGCCATCGGTGTTGGGCCGGCGGCCGATGGAGAGCAGCACGACATCGGCTGCAATGGTTTCGGCCGGCCCACCGGCAGCGGGTTCAACGGTGACGGTGGCGCCGGAACCCGTGCGCTCAACACTTGCCACCTTGGTGGCAGTCTTCAGCACAAGGCCCTGTTTCTTCAGGATCTTGGCAAAGGCGTCGGCGACTTCGATATCCATCGCCGGCACAATGCGCGGCGCATATTCCACCACGGTCACCTTGGCGCCCAGGCGGCGCCAGACG